>ERZ779890.1425-NODE-1425-length-24639-cov-4.961642_pt1 | contig 24639 bp, 20 predicted proteins | sample MGYA00511553_ERZ779890 | MGnify/ENA primary metagenome ERZ779890 (study PRJEB29588, sample SAMEA2152064) | human gut metagenome | biome: human gut; feature: human-associated habitat; material: faeces | place: Denmark | collected 2008/2010 ... | reverse complement strand
CACTGTGGATTTTTTATTTTATTTTTTGTTCAAGTTGATTATACAATCTACCATAGGTTATTAGTGTTTTCTTTTCTCCAATAACGTTTTTTATCATAATATCATTCTACTCCACTCATCCAAGTACCATCTTAATTGCTCCCAATACATCATCATCTCCATATTGATGGCATTCAAGGTTCTTTCTTACCTTCGACATACTTTTTTTATCAGAAATAATCTGTCGCATTCCATTAATCATTGCCTCTTCAGTGTTGTCAACAACTATCCCATATCTATCTGATATCATCTCCTTTGCCGATAACGTATTTGTGGTAAAAACCGGGAGACCTAAAACCCGTGCTTCCTGAAAAACTACTGGTGCAGCTTCATGGTATGAAGGAACGACTAACATATCTGCATTAATCATAAAGCGATAAGGATTATCTTTCTCACCCAATAAAAAGACACTACCGTCCAGTCCCTTCTTGTGAATCAAAGCCTCAATCCTTTGATATTCGTTACCGCTACCAACTACATAATAACGTATTCTATCACTATTTATTTTTTCTAAAACCCTGATGAAGCGATCAACACCTTTTTCAGACGACAAACGAGCTACCGTAAGACAATTAACATAATTTCTATTATATTCGTAAGGATTCTTTTGAGCATCACTTTTTATCTTCTGTACATTTATAGGATTATATATAGCAATAGTTTTTTCTCGCATCTGTGATACTACTTTAATAAACTGCGCAACAACTGATTTAGAAACCCCAATAATTGTATCATACTTCATATAAATAGACTTACTGTATGGTGTTACAGTTCCAGAATTTATGTAATCACAGTGAACATAACAAATTTTCTTTTTTGCTTTTACATAATATTGAACATACTCTGCTACTCCTCCATAGAAAGATTTAGGCATAGCACAGTGTAAATATGAAATTGCCACATCATACCCAGCAAATTCCTCTCTCCTTCCGAGAATATACATCAATTTAATCGACCATTTAAATCCTATAATTCTTGCAATTGCAGCCAAAAAACCTCTTACTAATTTGTCTTTTGTTGATTTGCATTCTCCCTGTGATATTCCAAGGTACTTAAAGATTCCTCTCACTTCAGTGACTCTAACTTCTGGAGGTATCTCATTCATTAATTCTCCTCTGGCAGAAAATAGGAGCAACGTCACATCATATTGATCTTTCAACACCTGCAACAATGAAACAAGCGCTTTTTGCACTCCCCCGATATTCATATTATTATTAACAATCAATATTTTCTTTTTCACTGTATTTCACTTCACTTTCAATCTTTCCATTCTTACAGGCGATTGAATATGCCTTAACTCACAAATAATACTTGACTACACCCTTCATAGCGTATCTCACAAACGCCCACGCACTTGTTACTGCATTGAGTTTCAAAGCCTTTCGATAGATGTTCCATCGTTCTTTGGCTGCATTACTCTTTTTATTGGATTTTGATCCAGTAACCTGCCTATAGTGCATTAGTATTTTCTTATCACCATATGCGGTTGGACATACCTTAAGCAATTCCATCCATAAAACATAATCTTCATGGTAAAATTCCGGATTAAAAGGATGTGCTTGCATAAGTTTTGTCTTAATAAAACAAGTTGAACAGCTTATAACGCTAGAAGCTAACATTTTATTAAAATTAGTCTGCTGTGGTACAATGAAAGGCTTTTTTATCTTATTGTTTTTTCATCAATAAAATCGTAAGAACAATAAACAATATCTGCTCCTTTTTTGGCAATTGATAGTTGTCTTTCAAACTTATCATCAACCCATAAATCATCATTGTCCAAAAGAGCAATATACTCACCCTTTGCTTCAGCAATACCAATATTTCTAGCCTTTGCAACACCTGCATTTTTTTTCAAAGTCATAATTCGGATACGATTATCACTCTTTGCCTTTTGACGTATAAGCTGTAAAGAATCATCTTTAGAACAATCATCTACTATGATTAATTCAAATTTTTTATATGTTTGAGTAAGAACACTATCGATTGCCTGTTCCACAAAACGATGGCCATTGTAGTTCGGCATCACGACAGAAATCAGAAGGCTGTTTTTCATTCCTCCCTCCACTGTTTGCATCCATACAGTACAGGTGTGGGGAATTTAACAACATAGTTTTTTCTATGGGGGTTACTCTGTATTACCACCTGGAAATTTTAATATTCGTATACTTAATCACATTTTTTATCATGTACCAGCCCTCATAATATGCGGCCTCTATCGGGTTCAATCCGATATACCGATATGTATTCCAATTCATCTTCGCAGCCTTGACCTTATTGCCCGACTTCGACGACTTTGCAATACGGTAGATGAGCAGCGGCTCATCCACACCATAGGCTTTCTTTCCTTCTTTCAGGATACTGAGCCAAATTGCGAAGTCCTCGTGCATTCCATCTCCGACTGCATAGTGCTTTGCATATAGCTCTTTACGCACCAGCGCAGAGGAATTGGATAACACATTCTGCTTTAACAACTGCCGATAGGTCACTTCTGCCGGAGCATGAAGATACCAATCAATTGGCCGCCCATCCGAATCCATAAAAGCGGAACCAGTAAAAAGCAAATCAGCATTCGTTTTATTTTGAAGCTCAATCTGCTTTTCTAGTTTTTCCGGTGCCCACACATCGTCACTGTCAAGTATCGCTATCCATGAACCATTTGCTTCTTCCAAACCGTGCTTGCGTGTATAAGACACACCACTATTCTTTACATTAGAAATAAGGCGCACACGACCGTCCGTTGCTGAAATACTTTTGACCAATTCCACAGTTCTGTCCTTCGAGCAATCATTAACCACAAGAAGCTCAAAATTCGTGTAAGTTTGACCCAATACTGAATTTATCGCCCCCTCTATTGTTTTTTCTGCATTGTAAGCAGCCATAATAATACTTATCAAGCCGAACTTCTTATGTAACATTTTCCTTGCACCTCTCCGCATATCAAAGATTCCAACCAAGGCTTATTTTATGGCAATATCATAACTATTCTAAACTACTATTTTTATGCAAGATGTCACCCATATAGCAATAGTAATTCCCCTGTTTATGCCTGAACTAAAAAAGCTATCTTTATACCGGAAATCCCACTATAGAAATTACATTACTATTGGCATTTTCAAGATTGCATATCTATCGATAATTAGTTCTCCCCTACTTTCCCATCGCCGTCTTCTGTCCCTCAGCAACACCTTCCGTGCTTTCAGGTACAAACAAAATCTTTATCGTCGCAAAAATTATGCGCAAATCCTCCCAAAAGCTTGGATGAGCAATATACAGCAAATCCATTTGCAGCTTGTCATACGGAGTAGTGTTGTACTTGCCATATACCTGCGCATAGCCTGTAAGACCAGCCTTCGCCTGCAAGCGCAGGGAAAACTCCGGCATCTCCTTCACATATTGGCTGGCAATTTCCGGACGCTCTGGACGCGGGCCAACAACGCTCATGCTGCCGCCTATGATATTCAAAAGCTGTGGCAGCTCGTCAATACGTACCTTACGGATGAAATGACCTACCTTTGTAATGCGGTCGTCCTTATCACCGGTCGAAAGCCTTGCCACGCCGTCCTTCTCTGCATCCACGCGCATCGAACGGAACTTGAGCACATCGAACTCTTTGCCATCCTGCGTCAAACGGCGCTGCTTATAGAACACCGGGCCGCCATCTGTTTTAATAGCTATGGCCGTAATCAGCATCAGCGGCGAAATTACCAGGAACAACGCACCTGCGGAAACCACATCGAAGATACGCTTCGCAATCGTATGCCACGGAGACGGATTATAACGGCCCACGCGCAGCATCGGCAGATGGAACATATGCATCTGCTGCGCACCGCTCATCAGCACATCGCCAATACGCGGAATAAGGTACATCATAATATTATTGGCAACACAATATTTTAAAATAATATTACGTTCATGGCTATGCACGCCACTCAAAAAAACAGTCTGCGCATTTTTCAGCAAATCCAGGTTATTAATGCAGTTATCTACAGTCAAGGTTTTGATAACAGTAAACTTCTTTTCGAAGCCATATTCATGAATCAGCTTTTCCATTCCCTGGCGCTCATCATATACAATAATCGTCTTGGTAGCAGGGAACAGGATATAATAAACAATATGTGCCAACAGACTCCAAATAGTTGAAATCACTATCTGTACTGCAAACACTCCCAAAACAGGCCAAATATCTGGCAAACGTCGCATCAACAGACAAACAACAACATACATAATACCGTTTGCCATGCAAGCAGCCAATGCCTGACTATATACGCTTTCAGAAATACGGTTCAGCGAAATCCAAAAGGCACCATACACTCTGCCAAAAGTAACATAAAGTGCAAAAAACAAAGCTACTATCAACCAGTTGCCCATGTTATAAAACGGCTCTGCAATACGCTCAGCATAATAAGCGAAGCAAGCTATAGCAAAAGGCATAGTCATCAAAAACGCATTCAGCAGCTTCATAAGCCGCAGTTCCAATTCCTTAACAAACATCACAAACACACCCTCACTTTATAATATACCCACAAAACTATGCTCTTGCGTCGTCCTTACGCATTAATGCCGTTTTTGTCTCTAAAGCACTATTACTTTTCCGCTTCCTTGTCTCCGTAGTAATAGTAATAGCTATAGCCATAGCCATGGTGCTCACTGCGCACCTTGTTCAGCACAACGCCCAGGATATTCGCCCCGGCATGCTGCAGCTGCTTCTTCACATCGCGCGCCAGGTCAACCTTCACCTCGCCGCTTTCGATAACCAGCACCACGCCGTCAACCACAGCACCCAAAACCAGTGCATCCGCAACCGGCAGCACCGGCGGCAGGTCAATCAGCACATAATCATAAATCTCTCTGGCCTCCTGCAGCAGCTCCCGCATGCGCTCGCTGCCCAGCAGCTCGCTCGGGTTCGGCGGAATCACGCCGCTTGTCAACGCATACAGGTTATCCACCTTCGTAGCCTGCACTGCAGCGCTCAGCGGTGTATCCATGCTGATGCAGCTGGAAATCCCCAGCTTATTGGAAAGGCCAAAATTCTTGTGCACAGTTGGGTTACGCATATCGCAATCCAAAAGCAGCACGCTCTTGCCTGCCTGCGTCAGCACCACCGCCAAATTGGCAGCAGTCATGCTCTTGCCCTCGTTAGGCATGCAGCTGGTAACAGCCAGCGTCTTCAGCTCCTTACCGGCTTGCGCAAACTGGATGCTGGTGCGAATAACACGGTATGCCTCCGTCGCCGGGTTCTTCAAATCATTATGTGCAATCAGGTTTAAGCCTTCCATATTTTCCTCCACATTCTCACAGCCAGGCCAGGTTTTTTACCCTTCTCCTGCATATTCTTCTGCAAATCCTCCAAATCAGGAACACTGCCCAAAAGCGGCAAATCCAGGTATTGTGCCACATCATCGGCAGTCTTGATTGTTCTGTTGAGCAGCTCGCGCACCACTACAAAGCCACTGCTTGCCAAAATGCCCAGCAGTGCTGCCAAAAGCAGTGTCATCGCCTTACGCGGCTTCACAGGGGATTCCGGCAGCGTGCCGCTGTCCACCACCTGCACCTCGGTAGCAACGCTTGCTTCCGCAACCTTGGCCTCCTCCAGGCGTTTGGCCAGCATAACGTAAATCTCGTTAGCCACCGTCACATCACGCAGCAGGCCGACAAACTGCTGCTCCTTATCGGAAAGCTCCTTTAAGCCGTTCTTGTTTTCTCCGTCAATCTGCGCCAGCTTGGCCAGGTTGCTTTGTGCCACGCTTGCCTCAGCCTCGCTGCTGAACTTGCTGGCCAGCAGCTGCTGGTGTACCGGGTTATCACTGGGAGCCTGCAAAGCGGCAACCTTGTTAATCTCCCTCTTGATCTTAGCCTTCAGGCCTGCGATCTCCTGGTTCACCTGCTGCACCTTCGGGTGGTTTTCAGTATATTTATCCATATAGCTGATGCGCTCGCCCTCCAGCTCTGCCAGCTTCGCATTATAGGATTGAATCGTTTTGTTATCCGCAATGGAAACAGCCTCGCCCTGCAGCTGGCCGTTAGCCGCTGCCAGGCGCGCATTGGCAGTTGCCAGCGCCACCTTGTTTTCCGCGCTCAGCTTATCCACCATGCTCATCTTTTCGCTCGCCAGCTTCACAGCATCATCGGGGGCAATAATATTATTTTTCTTCTTATAATCTGTCAGCTTATCTTCCGCAGTCTGCAGCTCATTTTTGGCAGCTACAGCACGCTCCTCCAAAAAGCCGCGGGTAGCCTTCTGCTGGTCGCGGGATAAATCAGTCAGGCGATGTAAAAAGCCGTCCACAATCAGCTTATTAGCCTGCTGTGCCTTTTCTGGCGTATTCGCACGCACCGTCAGCTGCATGATTTCGGTATCCTTAAAGGGCGCGGTAGTAATACGTCCCTTCACATAAGCATCATAAGCAGGATACTTGCCTTCCTTATTAGGCTGCTCCGTCTTTTGGATTACGGGCACCACAACACTGCGGCTCTTCAAAATCTCCGCATAGGTGTTCATCAGCTGGGTGTTGGCCATTGCATTGCCCATCGGCATGGATTCCAAAAGGCTGGTGCCAATGCCCTTAGGCTGCTTAACACGCAGCAAAGCCTGCGATTCGTATACCGGCGTTGCAGTAGCCAGGTACACGCCTGCTGCCACCACAAAAATACCGGTAACGCGGGCGATATTGCCTGCATTGCGCTTCAAAATATTGGCTATTTCCAGCAGGTCTATAGTAATCTCTTCGTCGTTATGTAAATCCTTACTCACATCTATTCTCCTCAATCATCGTTTTTAATTTCGTTGATGTAATATGCACCGGTCAGGAACGGCATAATATCCTTGCTAAAGATAACCTTATGGTTGCTGGTCAGATACAGGCAGTCGCCCTCATGCAGCTCCAGGTTCGCGCTCTGGTCAGCCTTCCTCAGATAATTGTTGATGTTCAGCTGCTGCACCTCGGTAGAACCGGCACGCACCAAAAAGACATTTCTCTTGGCAGATTTTTCGGTAAAGCCCTCCGCCTTAGCCAGTGCATCCAGCACGCGGTGGCTCTTTTCCAGCTCAAACAGGCCTGGGCGTTTAACCTCGCCCAGCACATACACACGCGTAGTACCCAGCTTCACCACATTCACACTGATCTGCGGCTTCAACAGGTAATAACCGAAGCGGCTCACTAGCTCCTCACGGAACTGCGTCACCGTCTTGCCAGTAACATCCACATCGCCAATCAGCGGGAAGGACACCTTGCCGTCGGGACGCACCACATACGGCGAATTCTGCGTATTACCCGCCAGTGTACTCAAATCCTCATGACCATATACCACAACCTGCAGTACATCGCCCGGGCACATCACATAATCCTGCACCTGCGCCTGTGCAGCGCTGCCTGTCCCTAAAGCCAGCGCCAATGCCAATACTACTAATGACTTTTTCATTTTATACTCCTTAATAAAAATTTTTAAACAAAAAAAACGGTATATTTATTATTTAAATAACCAGTTCCACCACTTAGATTTCTTTTCCTTTGCAATTAACTGCTGCGGTGCCTTAACCTTCAAAGGAGTGCCATCAATAATCCTCTGCGGATTAATCTGCGTCAGCTGCTGCAGCACAGCTTCACCGGCCAGCTCCCTGATTACAGCAGCACCAGCGCGCATATCCGTATCGCGCCCACTGTCCCTGTGCGCATCACTGCCCACAAAATCAATCAAGCCGTTCGCCAAAAGCAGCTTCGCTGCCTGCTCGGCCTGCGCGCCAAAGCTCCCTGCAAAGCTGCCAATATTGCATTGCAGCAGCAAGCCCTCACGTCGCCAACGCAACAGCAGGTCCGGATTCGCCATTAACTCAGTATAACGCTCAGGATGTGCTAAAATCGGCACAACCCCCTTCAACCGCAGCTCATACCAAAAGTCATCAGCATAATTCGGTATGAAATACATAGGTAACTCCACCAGGATATAACTGGCCCTCGCTGCATCCCAAGCATCACCGTTCAGGCAAAAGCTGCCATTCTCAGCAATGATGTCCAGCAAATCCCAATCCATAAACACCTCACAGCCGGAATAAATCGCCAGCGGTAAATTGTGCTCACTCGCCAGCTGGCGCAACCTTTCTGCACCAACTAAAAAATCCTGCCATGCAGGATTGTGTGCAGCCTGTAGCAAATGCGACGTTGCAAAAATGGAAGTCGTACCGGAAGCCACAGCCTTCTGCAACATTTTCAGGCTCATTGCCTCGTCCTTGCTGCCGTCATCTATTCCGGAAATGATATGAGAGTGAATATCAATCAAGAGAAATCTTACCTTTGTTTATACTAGAGCCTGATTTTATTTTTCGTAATACTAATGTACAAAAATAAGAAGAATCAAACTCAGTTATATTTAAGAATATTGTACTACTTTGAAGATTTATAGTTAATCAGTCCAAATAAGATTTTTTTCTGTATACATCACACAACGCACTATTGCGCCTTATATTTCTTAAAGTAAACTTCATATGATATATTTTTTATTTAATGCATTCAGTACCAGCAGTATACATATATAATATACCGGATTAAGTCAAAAATATTCTAAAATACAGGTTAGATTTTTGTAAGATAGTGGTAAAAATTTTTCGCAGTTCACAGCCCCCTTCCGCCTCACTACGCAATGCTGATTGCATGAGCCCTACACTAAGAGCCTCTCCTTGGGGAGAAGTGCCGAGCTTGTCGAGGCGGAGAGGGGATTCGCTAACCTTTCGCTATTTGCATTTCTATAGATTGCATACCTCTTTGTATCTCAATACTTCATCAATCCGGCTTAATTCGTATGCTTACAAACTGCTGTCCCCTCTCAGTCGCCCTAGCGGGCGCCAGCTCTCCCCAAGGAGAGCATCTCTTGACTCTAACATCAATTCACCTTGTCTCCACAAGGAGAGCCTCTCTTCTCCCTAAAGTCAATTCATCTTGTCTACACACAGAAAATCTATCTTATACTCATCCCAATGCAATCAGCAAAAGCAACAGCGACCTCCCCATCCGGAGAGGTCGCTGCAAATCATAGCAAAAATTTAAACCCCAACACCCTCAATAAGCATCCAGCCCATTACGCGCGCCGCCGACAACACGCACATTGCTAACATTAAAAGCAGCTTTAATCACAGGCAGATACTTGCCGATCAGCTCCGTGCGCACTCTTTCATCGCCGGCAACCAGCAGCAACACATCGTCGCCCAGGTTAATATTCAGCAGCGGGCTAATCAGACGCTCAAACGCAGGCGCAGACATAGCCTTCTTCAAAGCCGTCAGTCCGGGTACAAGCTGCGGTTTTTCCTTAGCCATGCGCACCTCCAGCGCTTCAAAAGGAACCTCGAACAGCTTATCATTATCTGCCCCGACAAAGCTTTCATTAAGAGAACCGCTTACGCCAACAAAATCTTCTGCCATAAGAAAAACCTCCTTCATAACATATACACATAGGGAGACATAGCCTCCGCTCAAAATAAAAACTCCTGCTAATATGAATTTATCACGATTCGGACTCTTTGTCAAAAAATACATAGTGAAAATTTCAGCAGTGTTTCAATAACGCTTAACAAAAAAATGCTTCTCGGCAAGCGATCTTTACAACTTTAATCAACCCGGCTGAAAGCACTATTACAGAGATACAAAAACTGACGAAGCAAAATTTGCCTCGTCAGTTTTATTTTTAGGTAATATTTAATTCAACGTCTGCTAAACGAAGTAATTATTTCACCATAGCAGCAACGATATCAAATGCAGCTGCAAGTGCCTCATCAACCTTAGCTACGTCCTTAGCACCGGCCTGTGCCATATCCGGACGACCGCCGCCGCCACCGCCGCAAAGCTTAGCAACAGCCTTAACGATGTTGCCCGCATGTACGCCTTTAGCAACTGCATCTTTAGTAGCCATGGTCAGAATGCTTACCTTTTCGCCCATAACAGAAGCCAGTACAACAACGCCGCCTACCTTATCGCGCATCTGGTCGCCCAGGTTACGCAGAGCGTCAACGCTGTCAGCATTAACCTTCTGCACCAGAACAGGAACGCCGTTAGCATCCTTAATCTGATCAGCAACATTGCTTACCTGCGCCTTAGCGATTTCTGCAGCCAGCTCTTCGGCCTTCTTCTGTGCTGCCTTCAGCTCGCATTGCAGAGCCTCCAGACGAGTCGGAACGTCGCAGGAGCGGCATTTCAGCTCAGCAGCCAGACCGTTTACCATTTCCTCGGTAGCGTTTACATGAGCCACAGCACCATGACCGGTAACAGCCTCAATACGGCGCACGCCTGCACCGCTGGAGCCTTCGCTAACGATTTTGAACATACCGATTTGTGCGGTATTGCTTACATGGCTGCCGCCGCAGAACTCCATAGAGAAGTCCGGAACGGTAACAACGCGAACAATATTGCCGTATTTTTCGCCGAAGAGAGCGGTAGCACCCTTCTTCTTAGCTTCCTCAATCGGCAGCTCTTCAATATTAACAGCTTTGCCAGCCAGCACCTGCTCGTTGACAATAGCCTCTACTTTCTTCAGCTCCTCAGCGGTAACCTGAGAGAAGTGGGAGAAGTCAAAACGCAGACGGTCCGGACCGACATAGCTGCCGGCCTGGTTAACATGGGCACCCAGAACCTGTTTCAGAGCAGCATGCAGCAGATGTGTTGCGGTATGGTTGCGCGCGATATCCATCTTGCGTGCCTTGTCTACAGCAAAGGTAACAGCGTCGCCTACAGCAACAGTGCCTTCGGTTACGGAACCGATCATAATAACAGCGCCGTCAGGCAGCTTTTTGGTAACATTTACAGCAATCACGCCGGTCGGAGCGGTAATAGTACCGATATCGCCCAGCTGGCCGCCGCCCTCAGCATGGAAAGCGGTAACGTCGCAGATAACAGCAACATCAGTGCCGTCAGCAGCGTTTTCAATCGGCTGTGCGTCATGCGCAGGATACATTTTCACAATCTTAGCTTCGGTTGCAGCTTCGTCAACCTTCAGCTCAGCAACATTGATGCCGCTGGTGTTATAAACAACCGGACGACCTTCCTTATCGTTGCGTGCTTCACGCGCCATTTTACGCTGAACCTCCAGCGCAGCGTCGAAGCCTTCTTTATCCATAGTCATGCCTGCTTCTTCCAGGATTTCTTCGGTGAGTTCCCAGGGGAAGCCAAAGGTATCGTTCAGCTTGAAGGCAGTTGCACCGTCGAGAACGGTTTTGTTTGCAGCCTTCAGCTTTTCAATTTCCTCGTTCAGCAGCTCGCAGCCCTGCTTCAGAGTGCGCAGGAAGCTGGTTTCTTCCATTTCCACAACCTTTTTGATGAAGTCAGCCTTCTCTACCAGGTTGGGGTAAGCGTGACCGAACATGCCGATAACAACGTCAACAGCACCGGTCAGGAACATCTCGTTGATGCCCAGCAGACGAGCGTGACGGATAGCACGGCGCAGGATGCGGCGCAGTACATAGCCACGGCCTTCGTTGGACGGCAGAATGCCATCGCCAATCATAAAGGTCATGCTGCGTACATGGTCAGCGATAACCTTCAGGGAAACGTCGGTAGCCTTGTCCTTGCCATATTCAACATTAGCAATCTTAGCTGCATATTCAATAATCGGGAAAATCAGGTCAGTTTCAAAGTTGGACGGCTTGCCTTGAACAACACTTGCCAGACGCTCCAGACCTGCGCCGGTATCAATGTTCTTGTTTTTCAGCGGCGGGTAGGTGCCATCCGGCATCTGGTTGAACTGGGTGAATACCAGGTTCCAGATTTCCAGGAAGCGGTCGCAGTCACAGCCGGGGCCGCAGGTCGGTTTGCCGCAGCCGCGTTCAGGACCGAGATCGATGTGGATTTCGGAGTCAGGGCCGCACGGACCGCTGCCAATCTCCCACCAGTTATCTGCCAGGCGTACAATGTGGTCTTCAGGAACACCTACAACATTGTGCCAGATATCAAAAGCTTCATCATCCTCAGTGTGGATGGTGATGTACAGCTTATCAGCAGGCAGGCCAAGCTCCTTGGTCAGGAACTCCCAGCTCCAGGGGATAACCTCTTTTTTAAAGTAATCACCAAAGGAGAAGTTGCCCAGCATTTCAAAATAGGTATGGTGGCGCGCAGTGCGGCCAACGTTTTCAATATCACCGGTACGCACACATTTTTGGCAGGTGGTGATACGAGTAGCAGGCGGTTTCATTTTGCCGGTGAAAAACGGCTTAAAGGGCGCCATACCAGCACCGATAATCAACAGAGTCGGGTCATCCTGAGGAATCAGGGATGCACTCGGAAGCATAAGATGGCCTCTATCTTGGAAAAATTTCAAAAACTTTTCGCGGATTTCGTTACCAGTCATGTATTTCATAGTAGTTCATTCGCTCCTTCGAAAAATAATACTGCATTACTGCGGAAATGCCGCAGTAAACAAAGATTGCATATAAAAAAATTATATAATTTTTGCCTGTGAATGTCAATAAGCGCAAAGGGTCAGGGCTGTATATATAGCATAAAAAAACGGAGCAATTAACCACATTATATCCACTATTTCAGCAAACAAATAATGCTGCAGCCGTTATCTGCAGCTACAGCATTATACATCAGCTTATTTAGTTATATATAGGCAAATTCTTCTAAGCTATTTCTTCAATAGCACACAGGAAATCACTGCGAACCTCTTCGTTAGGTATATAAGCCTTTTGCTCCTGCTGTTCATATGCCAAATAGCCCAAATGAATCAGCGACGTCATAACATCATGCTTATTCTTAAAAGTCACCATATCATTTTGATATGAATTAGTACGCACCAAAACAGCATCACCGGCAAGCATGGTGACAATATCCGTTTTCAGGCCATCAAAATTCATATTAATTAACGGAATGATGGATTCATATGTACCCGTCTGTGACCAATAGCTCTGAAAGGTTCCCCGCAGCATTACGCCTACCACCGCTCTAGGGTTATACACATGATAGCCGCCTAGCTGATAACCATCATACCAGCGCTTTACCGCCGCAAAATCCTTGTGATATTTTTCACACAAGACGCGCACCTCGCTCTCCGTAAAGCCAATATATGGAGCAAGAACGCCAGAATCAAGCATGGTATATTCATCAAAGTTGTTCAACGCAGACTGCGTTTTGAATTTTTTTATCGGCAGAATGCCTGTCATAAAGGCTAAAGCTATATAGCGTGTCGGCTCAATACCCTTGAACAGACTGCGCAGAAAATCAATATACTCTTCCTGCGCAATTTTATTCGTGCTCTCGTCGCGAATCAGTACATCCCATTCATCAACAATAATTACAAAACGATTACCGGTTGCATCGCTGATATAAGCTAAAGCAGTGGAAACCTTAGTCACCTTTTCCGGTATATATTCACCATAGGCCTCACGCAGCTCCTCCATAAGCACCTGCGAAATAAAGGCAACCGTTTTTTCGGCACTTCCTGCTTCCTTGCAGCACCATTGCACATCAAAATGGATAACATCATATTTATTGAGCTGCTTTTGATACGCAGGACTTTTTTCGATAGCCAGTCCGGCAAAAAGCTCCTGCGACTCACAGCCCTTGCTATAATAGGCAGCCAGCATATTGGCTGTAATTGATTTACCAAAACGGCGTGGGCGACTGTTACAAATAAAAGCCTGCTGCGTCCCCAAAACCTTGTTGGTAAATTCTATGAGCCCGGTTTTATCAACGTAAATTTCCGAATCTATCGCCGTTTGAAAGGCTCTGTTATCAGGATTAAGAAATAAGCCCATTTCCCTTACCTCCTCCGTTTTGACTAATCTCCTATATAGCATTATAGCACAAAGCTATATTATCGTATACTGCAACCATAAGCATCAAGTTATGTATTTTTTGAAGTGAAAAACACCCTTAATCCTGCTCATCCAGCTCATACAGGCGCTTATAAATGCCACCCATAGCCATAAGCTCCTTGTGTGTGCCGATTTCCGCAATTTCGCCGTTATGCAGCACCACAATTCTGTCAGCGTTGATAATCGTAGACAGACGATGTGCGATAATCAGCGTAGTGCGACTTTCAGCCAGCTTATCCAATGACTTCTGAATCTGCTTTTCAGTCTTGGTATCCAGCGCACTCGTCGCCTCGTCAAACACCATTACCGGCGGATTCTTCAGGAAGGCACGGGCAATAGCAATACGCTGCTTTTGGCCGCCGCTCAGCTTCACGCCGCGCTCACCTACCTTGGTTTCGTAACCCTCAGGCAGCGCGCTGATAAAGTCGTCCGCAGCCGCCAGCTTAGCAGCCTGCTTAATCTCCTGCTCGCTCGCCTTAATCTTGCCATACGCAATATTAAAGTTTACAGAATCGCTGAAGAGGAAGACGTCCTGCTGCACCAGGCCGACATGGTTACGCAAGTAGCTCTGCTTATACTTTCTGATATCTACGCCGTCAAGCAGCACTCTGCCCTGCGTCGGCTCGTAAAAGCGCAGCAAAAGGCTTGCCAGCGTCGTTTTGCCTGCACCGGTAGCACCCACAAAGGCCACCTTTTCACCGGGAGCGATGTCCAGATCAAAATGCTTCAGTACCGGCTTATCCTGCAGATAACCAAAGGTTACATTCTCAAAGGTAATGCGGCCCTTAATCTCACCTGCAGCAATCGCATCAGGTGCATCGTCAATCTCCACCTTATGCTGCATCATCTCATTAAAGCGGTGATAGCCGGCCATACCACGCTGGTACATTTCCGTAAACATCAGAAGACGGAAAACAGGTTTCATAAAGATATTAACATAAAGGAAGAAGGCAACAAAATCGCTGAGCGCCAGCTGGTCATTGGCAACCATCATACCACCGCAAACCAAAACTACCAGATTGGTTGCGTTGGTAAAAAAGGTAATAGTTCCCGAAAAATATGAAAGTATCGCAAATGATTCGGTACGCACACGCAAAAGCTCATTACTCTTGCGCATAAAGCGCTCCAGCTCCAGCTGTTCATTAGCAAAGGCCTTTACCAGGCGGATACCGCTCAGAGCCTCCTCTGCCTGCGCGGAAACCTCACCGGATTTTTCACGACTGCGGCGGAAGGCACGCTTCATCTTTCTGTTGACGAAAACAGAATGCGCCGCCTTAATAATCAGCATAGCACCGATAATAGAGCCAAGATACGGATTCAGATACAGCATCATGAAAATAGTACCCAGCATACTGATAGTGCAGACAAGAAGGTCATTAGGTCCTTTAAATGTCAGCTCGCTGATTTCCACGATATCGCTTGTAATGCGCGACAGCAGCTGTCCTGTACGGGCATTATCAAAAAAGCGGAAGGACATTTTTTCCATGTGTCCGAACAAATCGCGACGCATATCGTTCTCAATGCCGGAGCTCATCACATGACCATAATAGTTGATAGAAAAAAGCAGACCGAAGTTTACAACATATAAGGCTAAAAGTATCCCAGCCCAGTAAAGCAGCTCGTCAAGATTCTTCTGTGGAATTTCAACGTTGAGCATCTGCCTTACAATATAAGGGAACAGCAGCTCCATTAAGGCCGAGAAGCATGAGCCCATCAGCACCAAAAGCAAAATCAGCTTATAGGGCTTATAATAATGAATTATTTTTTCTAGCATTTACTTTGCTCCTCCTGCGTTATTTTTCCAGATATGTAAACGGTAAGCACCGATAATCTTGCCATCGGGAGTCAGTGCCGGCGCTTCCACGCCTGCCAGCCACTGTCCGTCAGGTGAAATACCTATCGCCTGACAAGGGCCTTCTGTTGGAAAATAGCTGTACTTTTTGCCTGTTTCTAGGTCTAGCACAAGCGCCCCGTGCGCCTTGTAATTGTGCGTGCGCACATTGCGCCCCACCGCGCAGGCCGCCAGCCTGCCGGCGAAGGCTATTTCCTCCATCGTACCGTCTGCCATATACTGATAGCGGAAGGTACCATCTGTATTGAATACAAAAATACTGTTATTGCTCGGGTGCTCTACCGGCGTCGGCAATTGCCAATTTTCACGGTTAAAGGTGTTAATCGTGGTAAAGAGCACGCCGTAGGGTGTTACAAAGCCGTCACGGCCGCTGGCATTGACATATGCACCATCCACCTGCTGCGGCTTGGAGATGGAACGCATCCAAAGCGTTCTGCCTGCCTCATCAAACAAGATGCCGCGTCCGTCACTGGCTCCTGCTGCCAGATATTTGCCGTCCGCGCTGTAGTTGGGGCTGCCACGCATAACTGTGTTATCAAATGGCGGAATCGGCGGCACATGCGTCGAATTGAGCAGCTCGCCGGTTCTTTTATCGAGGAAGTACATTGTATCCTTATACTTCATATCCTCGCGGTAATCGTAGGCAGAGGTAGAAAAAACAGCTCTGCCGTTGTTATCATTGACATCGCACCAGTTTATCCAGCTGTCGATAACCTCATTTTTCGGGAACTGCCACAGCAGCTTGCCCTCTTTGCTCACCGCCAGCATTTTGGCGTTGTAGCCTCTGCTGCCGTCCTTGCGCATCAAAAAGCGGTAGGCATTCGCATAAACGTTGTTTTCCTTATCGACTGCTATATGCACCACTGAAGGATAGGAACGCTGCGAAGCATCCGAGCCGACGAAATCAGCACTCTTGTACTGCCAACGGATATCACCCGTATGAACATCAACAGCATACAGCTTACCTTCAGCGCTCTGCTCGCCTACTATCGCCAGCTTGCCGTTAGGCGTAAGACACAGTGCAATCAGCTTGCCGACGCCCAGGGAGCGCTTCCATTTCTGGCGTCCCTCGTTGTCGAAGAGGAAGAGCTCGCCACGCTCCGTTCCGACAATCCAGCCTTCTTCCTCAGCGGCGTAGCGCACCACCGCCTTCGTAAAGCCCATGCGGTCATAATTCTGCGTCGGGATATCACCCAGATAGACACTCACACCGGAGCCGTCGTTATTAACATGAAACTGGTTCCATGGCGTTCTGCTACCGGTAATCCAGTACAGTGCGCACCAGGAAAGCAGCAGCAGCACAAGTGCCAGCCAGCCTTTAAGCTTATTCATAGATACAGCACCGTCCAATCATAGATTTGGCGGAAAACGCCAAAGTAGAAGCCCTGCTCCGACAGCAGGTAAATAATTTTACTGCCAACAACTGCCACCACTACTGCAAACAGCAGCAGGCAGCTTGCCTTTTCGCGTGCGTCCCACTGTTGGCGTCGCCTGCCGGCGCCGCCTGCGAAAAAGCCACGGCTCACAACCGAAAGCGCCAGCGTCTGCGCGCGCCTCAGGCAGCGCGCCAAAAGTGGCTTGGCGATATACGGCAAGTGACGCAGAACAGCAGTGCGTCCGCTCTGGCTGTCGCTGCGCAGCTGCAGCGCTGTAATGACCTCGCCTGTTTCTGCTGCCAGTACCGGCAAAAAGCGAATCGCCGTCACCAGCATGAACGCCATCTGCGGCGGCAGTCGCCAGGCCAGCAGGGCCTGCAGCAGCTGTCGCGGGTCACTCGTCCAGCAGACCAAAAGTCCCAGTGCCAGCATGCTGGCGCTACGCAATCCCTGTACCGCGCCGTACAAAATACCCTCGCGATAGATGAAAAGTCCGCCTGTAAGCTGGCCGATGAAGCCTGCCTCCGGAGCAATCAGCACGAAAAGCGGTGTGCGCGGTGTCTGCGCAAAAAACAGCGCCTGGCTGAACATGGAGCCCCACAGGCCTAAGAGCAGCAGAATCGCCATCACCTTCCATTTGTAGATAGAAGTTTTTGCTGCCAGATGCAGTATTAAGGTAAACGTAAATAAAATAAAGAGCGTCCGCGGATTATCCACGGTAATCATCAGAATAGCAAATAGGAAGAGGAACAGCAGCTTAGTACGCCCGTTGAGCTTCTGTGCCCAACCTGCTGCATCAGTGCCTTCCCACAGCTGTCTTACGGACATAGCGCTTCACCCCCTCTACCGTGATGCAGGGAGGAAGCCCCGCCTGCTCGCACACCGGCAGCAGCGCTGACGGTGTCAGACCGCCGGCCTCCACCAGCTCCTTATTGCTCAAAACCTCTTCTGTCGTGCCGTCGGCAATAATCTGCCCCGCACACAAAACAATTACACGGTCGGCCACCTGTGCCGCCAGCTCCATATCATGCGTACAGATGAAAATGCTCCCCCCCTGCTCCTTATAAGCCAAAAGCAGACGGCGGATTTCCGCCAGACTCTGTTCATCCTGTCCTGTCGTAGGCTCGTCCAAAAGCAGCAGCGCAGGCTTCTTCGCCAGCATTGCTCCCAAAACAACGCGTAAGCGCTGTCCCTTGCTCAGTGCCAGCGGAAAATCATCGGCATATTCCTCCAGATGCATATGCTTCAGAAGTAGCTGCAGCTCCTGCTGCGTAATCGTGTGGTTCTTCCAGCACAGCTCCTCGCGTACTGTGTCTGCCAAAAGCATCAGGTCAGGCTCCTGCCGCAAGTAGCCGATTTTGCCCAGCTGCTTGTCTACAGGCTGTCCTGCCAGCAGCATGCTTCCCTGCTGCGTCTGCGTCAGTCCGCCCAAAAGGTTCATCAGCGTGCTCTTGCCGGCGCCGTTGAAGCCCATGATTGCGGTAATCTGCCCCTGATAAAGCGTAAACTGCAGCTTCTTCAGCGTCGGCTCCTTGCAGCCGGGATATGTATAATACAAGTCTTGCGCTTCGAGAAGAGGCTGCTGCTGCCCTGCAGGCTGTGCCTGCACAGCAACAGGCAGCGGCTCGCATTCATGGCGCAGCATCTGTACAATTCTCTCCTGCTCTGTCGTCAGCTCCGACAGCTGCAGGGCTCGGCACAGCTTCACCGTCTGTGGCTCACGCAAGCCCAAATCACCGCGACCTGTCATCGCCTGCCAGGCATCGGCAACAAGACCGTCATAAACAATACGTCCGTCCTGCATTACTGCCAGACGTGAAAAATATTTGCAAAGCTCGTTTACACGATGCTCAATCATCAAAATAGCAATGCCTGCCTCGCGGTTGAGGCGCACCAAAAGCTGCATAAAGCTCTGCACGCCCTGCGGATTCATCTGGCTCACAGGCTCGTCTAAAATCAAAAGTCCCGGCCTGGTAACAAGAATTGAAGCCAACGCCAAGCGCTGCCTCTGACCGCCGCTCAGCTTGTGGATACTGTAATCCTCAAAGCCGCCCAAGCCTACCAGCTCCAGCGTTTCGCTCACCTTGCGCGCGATAACCTCAGGCTCCTCGCCCTGATTTTCCAACGCAAAGCCTACTTCATCGGCCACCGTCATCGCAAAAAGCTGGTCATCAGGCGACTGGTACACAGTACCAACCAGCTGGCCTGTTTTTTCCGGCGGCCATTTGCTGATATCCTCACCCTGCAGGTAAATCGCTCCCTGCAGCTCGCCGCGCTCCTCACTGCCCAACAGGCCGCTGACAGCCTTAATCAGCGTCGACTTGCCACAGCCGCTGCGACCTGCCAAAAGCAGCATTTCGCCGTCCGCCAGCGTCAGGTTGATATTCTTTAAGGTAAACTGCTTCCTTGAGGGATAGCGATAAGATAAATTGTCTATTTTCAGCATCTCTATTCCCCCATAACCTGTTGCAGCTTGCTGCCGGTCTTAGCACCCAGCCACGCGCCGATGCTGCTGTACAGCAAACCATTGACCAGCATGTACAGCGCCAAATACCAATCTGCGTAATACAGACGGTAGAAGAACATCATCTGCTCCATGTTGACTAAGGTTACAAGCGCGTCACCCACGCCCATCAGCAGGCAGATGAACAGCATATAGCCCTTGCCCAGCTCCTGTCTGCGGTAGAAGCCGGAAAGATACAGCAGCGTTTCCAAAATCGCTACGTTTACACACATGCTCAAAAGTCCTAACGGCGTAAAATTTCCGAACATCAGACCGGCAAGCATATATTTTACAAAATACATCAGCGTCAGCACGCCCGGCGCGCGGAAGAGCACCAGCAGCGCCACTACCAGCAAATACAGCAGCATACCGCTCAGAATGCCTGTCACCAAGCCGGAGAAAGGCCCTAAGAATACATGCAGCAAATCACCGATAAGCGTTGTCGGCAGCGTGATACCGCCAAAGGCCAGCGCCGCAAAGAGTGCCACAGTAATAGCACCACGCGCACCGATGCGGTAAATGCAGCCCTTCAGCTTGTAGCTAAAGGCCAGCACAGCCAGCAGGCAGATAAAGGAAAAGCCTACTGCCAGCAACCCCAGATTATGCTTTTTGGCGATTGTCAGCGGTACCTCCTGCACCTTCTCCTGCCCGTTGCCGCTTACGGTCACACGCAGGCTGTAATCACCCTCCAACACTGTAAAATAATCTACATATAATGGAATGATAAAGGCCTGAGTTTTCTTGCCGTCCAGCGAAATCAGCGCCGTGGTTTCGTTGACGCTGCCTGTATTACCGGCCCAGCCATGCTCGGAATCCTCATTGTTTTTGCCGGCGGTACAAAGACCGGGCATAACCTTACCTGTCTTTTTATTAATCAGCTCCGCCTTAAATTTCAGCAGGCGCACATCGCGCTGCGGATTGCGCATATCCAGCACCAGAAAAGTCGCCGGATGGTTAAACACTGCCGACCAGTTTGTCGCACCGTCGCCCGTCATGCGGTTGCGGAAGCCTTCGAGCGTAGTATCGCGGATAAAAACTACGCCTTCTGCCGCGCGGTCATCCTTATTGCCCAAATTATCTACCGGCAGAGTAACACTCTGGATATACCAGTTGAACTTGCTGCGGTCCAGCTTCTTCCCCTGCGCCGGTTCCGCAGCTACCGCTGCTGACGCCGCCGGCTCATAGCTGAAGCTCAGCTCCTTACGCTCGTTCCAGCCTTCACCGCTGACCTCAACCGTCAGCTGCTTTGCGCCGCGCTCAAGGTCCGTCTGCGGCTGAATGTACAGCAAATCAAAGCTCTGTCCGAAATCTGCCGGCAGCACCCAATCTGCCTCCGCCGTCTGGCGGCCGTCAGCGCTTCCCAAACGCCATTTGTCATTGACAAGCGCCTTAAAGCCTTCCGGTAAAATGACACGCAAATGCGCCGGCTGCTCATGCGGTACATCAAAGCCGGTAATATTGATAAACAAAGGCATTGTACTGCCGCCGTGCACTACATGTGCAGCACTCTTATCCAGATTGTAGGGATACACTGCCTCCAGCTTCACACCCGCAAAGGCCTGCTGTGCGAAGCACAGCAGCACCAGCAGAATATATAAGATTCTCATACTTCACCTATTCGCAGCAAATCTTTTTCAGTAACGCTGCATCCTTTTCTTTACTTGCCTCATCTACACGCGTTGTAATCTCCAGATTATTATTCAGCGGATTGCGGCTTACGGCAATATCAGCCGCATATGCTCTGCTGAGCAAAGCTTCCGTAAATACGCGCTCCGGAGTATCGTCTGCCAACAGCTTTCCCTCGCCTAAAAGCAGGATACGGCTGCAGTATTTGGCTGCCAGATTCAGCTCATGTACGACCATCAGTACCGTCTTGCCCATCAGCGCCAGCTCACGCGCAAAACGGAAAATCTCCTCCTGATAAACCATATCCAGACCGGTAGTAGGCTCATCTAGGAACAGCACAGGAGTCTGCTGCGCCAAAACCTTTGCCAACAGGATACGCTGCTTCTGACCACCGGAAACCTCTGTCACCGGCTTTTCTGCCAGCTCACGCGTACCGGTATATTCCATACAATCCAGCGCCAGACGCTTATCATCCTCGCTTTCGCGCTCCCACCATTTAAGATAAGGATAACGTCCCGCCATAACAATATCCTGTCCTGTATAACCAAAGCCAACCTCTACCTGCTGCTGAAGATAGGCTACCTCGCGCGCCAAATCTCTGTCGGTATATTCCTCCATCGGCTTACCAAAGAACAAAACCTCACCGCTCTGCTTCGGCAGCATGCCGCGGATTGTTTTCAAGAGAGTACTCTTGCCGGCACCATTACAGCCGATAATACCAACAAGCTCACCCTTGCCGATAGTAAAGCTGGCGTCGCTGATAACGCAGCGGCTGCCATAGCCTATAGATAAATGATTTACACTCAATACTGCATCTGACATAATTACACCTCATGCTCATACTTCATCATAAAATTCAAATAAATTTAAGTACCATATACTTTTACCAAATCTTTTATATTATACCACATAGAGGCATCCGCTACAATAAATTGCAGACCGCACTCTGTGTAATCAAGAATCTTTTCTCAGATAAAATTCAAAACAAAAAGCATGAACCACGGCAATAGTTCATGCTTAAATAATCCTTAGCGAAAATCAACCTTCAGATGCTGTCTTTCAGGCATCCGCTGATATTTATATTTGGGATAACCAACCATCAGCGTACCTACAATCTTGTGCTTCGGCGGCACCGCAATCAAATCCAGCAGCGGCTGATAGCCTGCAATACCGCAGGATTGGATAAAGCCGGCAATCGTTGTACCTAGGCCAATGGTCGGGGCAAACAGCTCTGCGTAGGCCCAGCTTTGCTCTGCATTGCTCACACCGGTAATGTTCAGACGGCGTGCCAGCGCAAAAATCAGGCAGGGCGCATTGCGGGCGATAATATCCTGTCCACGCTCACGGTAAGCGCGCAGCACCACCTGAAAATAACGTTTATTTTCGGTGCCTGCCGCAACCTCGTCCTCCATCCAGTCGGCAACAGCATCGGCAATTGCACGGATTTGCTCCTTATCGCGGATAACGATGTAGTACATACCTTGCGAATTGCCTGCAGTCGGCGCATAGCGTGCCACATCCAGCATACGGGTAATTTCCTCATCCGTCGGTGTCTGCGGCTTAAAGTTGCGCACACTGCGGCGCATGCGCAAAAATTCATAAGCAACCTCAGGCGTCGGCAACGGCATCGTCACCGGACGCTGCTCCGCAAGCGGCGTATATTTATTATCCAAGGCTCCTACGGGACAGATAGCAACGCACTGGCCGCAGCTCATACAGCCACGGTCAAAATTACATTCCGGTCCGTTTTCACCCATAGAAAGAATGCAGGAAGGACAGCATTCTACGCAAATGCCACAACGCAGGCATTTCTCCTGATTAACTGTTAACAAGTCCATAACGTCACCTCACAGTGCATTATCGGTATAGTGAATGTATTCCAGTCCACTAAAGTCTGCCTTATAATGACCGTTGCGCATAGGCGTACCCATGAGCTTTTTATCGTCAGGCAGACCGTCTACATTTACCAGACCAATAGAAGCGGTAGCACAAAGAGCACCAAGCTGTGTTGCTACACGCATAGCATAAGCCTTGTCTGCTTCACCGACAACGCCCTTATGCGGGTACATTGATGTCGCTGCGATTATAACCGTCAGGATTTTGCCGCTTAGGGCAAAAATATGCGGTACAGTATTCATATCAGTCTGCATATAGTCAATTTTAAAATTATGACTTTCCAGCCAGGGAACGAGAGCCTGCAAGCCAAGCTCGTGAATTTCCTGCTCTGTTAAAAGTTGCTGCTCCAAAATTCTCTTCTCCTGTAAAAAATTAGTGTGCTCCCAAGAGCCCTGACGACGCAGATGGCGTCTTATGGGCGCTCTCCCACAAGCTATTCTTCGCCGAGCACCAACACTTCCGGCTCAAGATGCACACCATGCGCTGCAAAAACCTTGTCCTGCACATCGCAGATAAGCTGCAGCACATCTGCCGCCGTAGCTCCGCCGATGTTCACCACAAAACCGGCGTGCTTTTCGGAAACCTGCGCACCGCCGACAGTGTAGCCTTTAAGACCTGTCTGGTCGATAAGTGTACCGGCGAAATATCCGGGAGGACGCTTGAACATACTGCCTGCACTGGGCAGCTCCAACGGCTGCTTAGTGATACGGCGGTTACTGAAATCTGCCATTTTATCGGCAATAGCCTGCTTATCACCTGCAGTCAGGCGCACAGTTACCGCAGTAACAATTTTACCGCTGCCCTGCAGCGCTGTATGGCGATAACCGAAATCAAGAGCTGCAGCCGGCAGCTCGCTGATTGTGCCATCAAGCTCCATCACACGCACACCGGTAACAACCTTAGCCATTTCACCGTCATAAGCACCGGCGTTCATGTAAACAGCGCCACCGATGCTGCCAGGAATACCTACAGCAAATTCCATGCCACTAAGGCCCAGCTCTGCAGCCTTGCGGGAAGCAACAGCCAAGGAAACACCACTGCCAAAGGTCAACGTGCAATCGTCAACAGTAACGTCATTGAGCATATTGCCAAGCTTGATAACCAGGCCACGGATGCCCTTATCGCGCACCAGCAGATTAGAACCGTTACCAATCAGCGTAACCGGCACTTTCGCCTCACCGGCAACCGCCTTTGCAAGAAGTGTTTTACCTGTTCCCGGCGGTCCGACCAAAAGCGCACCCTTAGGCTGTTTTGCACCGATTGCAAGATATTTTGACGGATTATGAAGATAATCGACTATTTCGTCAAGCGATTCTTTAGCTTCTTCCTGACCCGCAACGTCCGCAAACGTTACACCTGTCGCATTTTCCACGTTATACATCTTTGCATTGGACTGACCTATTCCCATAATTCCGCCGCCACCGCCGATTTTCTTCGACATTGAACGTGTCAAAATAAAGAACAGTAAATAAATAACTACCAACGGCAATATCCATGTAAGGAAGAAATCAAGCACGGGACTGTTATGCTGTATCGGCGTAGAATACTTCACACC
>ERZ779890.1417-NODE-1417-length-24745-cov-5.392507_pt1 | contig 24745 bp, 23 predicted proteins | sample MGYA00511553_ERZ779890 | MGnify/ENA primary metagenome ERZ779890 (study PRJEB29588, sample SAMEA2152064) | human gut metagenome | biome: human gut; feature: human-associated habitat; material: faeces | place: Denmark | collected 2008/2010 ... | reverse complement strand
TGCGGGTAGTAGTGGGCAAGCACGACCGAAATACCGGTGACGCCACCGGTAGAAAAGTTATTTGGAAATTTAAAAAAGTAGCTTCCAATCGCTGTCAGCAGGGTACCAAAGTTTAAAATCAAAAAGTCACTGAGCCATATTTTTGTTTTTTGTTCCATAACGCTTCCTCTTTTCTTTCTGATGGATCATGGTCACTCTTTTTCCGACCGGAGATTGACATAAAAAAGACACCGTTCGGAATTTTCCAAACGATGTCTTGTGTTGACAAAACAGCAAAGCAAAGCATCCTTCAAAATATCTTTGAACCATGCTGCTCTCCACAGTTTCTTCATCTGTTTTCCAGAGTTCCGTAGAAAACAGACAACACCCGTTTGGAAACGAGTAAAACACAGGCAAGTATTCCGACTGATAGCTGCTGAAATCAGCGGTATGTGCGCCTTCCCGGAATTTTCCAGTGGCTGAGAAAGCTTTTCTCTGCACATCCCTTTGAGCTAAACACGGCAACGGTCTTGTCCGGGATTTTCACCCGGTTCCTTTTGTGCATCTGCACCTGTATTTCGACCATTCAGTTTTCGGCTTTATTATAGTATATGGCAAAGCATCCGTCAAGTGGTTCATGGGCGCCTTTTTACACAAAGGAAAAAAGCGCCCTTTCGGACGCTTTTCCCCTAGATAGACATGTATCGTGATGTATACGTAATCTCTTATTTAACTTTTGCAGGAGCCTGTTTCTTCCAGTCTTCATACAGCTCTTTTGCAGTACCGGACAGTGCCCACAGACCCAGTACGTTCGGGATTACCATCAGGTTGTTGAACAGGTCGGAGAGGTTCCAAACCAGGTTTACCTTCAGGGTAGAACCAACAATGATGAATACAACTACCAGAGCTGCATAAATCTTGGTTGCCAGGTTTGTGTGTTTGCTGAACAGGTATTTTACGTTCTTCTCACCAAAGAAGTACCAGCCGATGATAGTAGAGAATGCGAAGAAGAACATACAGATTGCGATGAAGATAGAACCAAATTTACCAAAGCCGGTGGTGAATGCAGCCTGAGTCAAAGCAGCACCGGTCAGGTCCTGGTTGTATGTGGTCAGGTTGCCGGTAATCATTACTGCGAAAGCAGTCAGGTTCAGGATGATGAGAGTGTCGATGAATACGCCCATCATAGCTACCAGACCCTGGTCACAAGGATGTTTTACTCTTGCTACTGCGTGTGCATGTGGGGTAGAACCCATACCAGCCTCGTTGGAGAACAGACCACGAGCAACACCGTATTTGATAGCCTGAGATACTGCTACACCGGCAAAACCACCGATAGCAGCTTCTGGATTAAATGCACCGACAAAAATCATTCTGAATACATTTGGCAACTGACCGATGTTCATGATGATCAGAACAAGGGCACCGATGATGTAGAAAGCTGCCATGATTGGAACCAGCTTCTCAGTTACAGATGCGATACGTCCAATGCCGCCCAGGAAGATGAATGCTGCCAGGATAGCTACTGCGATACCAACGAACAGAGGGTTGATACCGAATGCGCCCTTGAAAGCGTCACCAATCGAGTTGGACTGTACCATGTTGCCGAAGAAGCCCAGAGCCAGGATAATAAAGATTGCAAATGCACCTGCCAAAACTTTACCCAGAGTGCCTTTGTAAGCTGCGCGGATGTAGTATACAGGTCCTCCGGTTACTTCGCCGGTTTCGTCGGTTGTTTTAAATTTCTGTGCCAGGGATGCCTCTACGAAGATGGTAGCCATGCCGAAGATTGCGGATACCCACATCCAGAAGATAGCACCAGGACCACCCATTACCATTGCGGTTGCAGCACCGGCAAGGTTACCTGTACCTACCTGAGCAGCAATCGCAGTTGCCAGCGACTGGAAAGAGGTCATACCGTCTTTGCCTGCTTTTCCGCCGTTGAGATTGATGTTGCCGAAAACGGATTTAAAAGCACGACCGAACTGAGTAAACTGTACACCGCCCAGACGGATGGTGAACCACAAACCAGTACCTACCAGAAGTACTACCAACAGTTTACCGGACAGGAAGTCCGTAAGTGTTAATACCACTTCATTCAATTGATCCAAAAAAGCTTCCATACATTTTCCTCCTCAACAATTTGTTTGTCGGTGATTTCATTATAGCGTAATTTGACGTATTTGTCCATAGATTTGTAATAATCTGATTCATTTTTATCATATTTGTTCATATCTATTTTAAAATATCCACCGGAATCACAAAGTTTTTTATCTTTTCAGTACAAACGCTCTTATTTATTGTGCATTTTGTATATGTTTTTTCCTTTCATCCAAAATACACTTTGCTGTTCTTTTCTCAATCCCAGCAAGTTGCACAACTGTCATCTTGCCTGATTAGAATATTCTTCCACGTTAGGGAAACATTTGTCCTTTGAGTAAATACATTTTACTCAATTTGATTTTACTACAAAAGCAAAGCGAAGCAAATTGCGGAATTTCTCCACTTTTGCTTCGCTTTCAAAAGAATAAAATATCGTGTTTCTTGTATACTTTGCAATTTGGGGATTTTGCCTTTTCTTTTTCTTTTCTTCCTTTTTTCTCCTTTTTCAGCCGAAAAGGAGGAAGGTTTTTGCGCTGCTTTTTACTTTCTATTTAAAAATTGCGCAAATTTTTTCAAATCTGCCATGGTTTCTTCGTCCTCCAGCGCATGATGGTGGTCGGTGGCAAAACAGCAGACCGGGTCAAATATCTCTTTGGCATTCATCTGGCGCAGCAGCACCGCAGAGGTGTTCATCGGTGCGGTCGCCGTGCCCTGTCCTCCGCCCAGCAGAATCATCCCGCCGCGCTTTGGTTTTTCCAGCAGCTTTTCATGGCGGAAGGTCTTGGCTGCCCAATAGACCTGAATCCTGCTGAGTACACTAAGCACCGGACCGGTGATTTCGCAAAAATAGACCGGCGAAGCAATGACCACATTGTCGCACTCTCTGAGGTAGCTGTCAATTTCCTGCCAGCCGTCCCGAATGCTGCATTCCGGGTGCTCCCAGCAGTAACGGCAGTCGATGCAGGCGCGCACGTTGCAGCTATGAGCATTTACAATCTTGTATTCACCCTCCAGCTGTGCTGTCAGTGCATCGATCATGCTCTGCGTTTCTCCGTTTTTTCTTGCAGAGCCGTTAAAAATCAATGTCTTCATCCCAATTTCATCCCTTACTCTTTATTTTCCTTGTGGCTGTACGGGGATTTCTCCACCGAAGAACAGCCCTTCTACCACCTGTTCAAAAAGTTTTCCCTTTTCCCCTTTGTTGGGATAATAGCTTCCGTTTTCATAAATAGTGTTTTCGTTGGCACCGATAATCACCTGTGTCCCGTTGGTCAGCTGATAGGTGATATAGGCGCGCGGCATCGTCTGCTCGGTTTTACCAAACCATCTGCGCAGACCGCCCGCCAAGTCGGCAGCAATCTGCATATCTTGCTGCGAAACCTCCACCGTCTTGCCGTCAAAGGTCGCCTGCGCAGAAGCAATCTGCTTTACCTTCGGAGCGCCCGACAGCGGCAGTCCGCTCAAGCCGACGAAGATAACGACGGCAATCAACAAAGAAATGATGATATTGCGCACCATCTCTCCCTTGAGTGCCTTCATCTGCTGTTTTCTTGGGTCTTCTATCATGGGTGATTCCTCCATTTTTGATTCCTTGCTATTCTCAAATTCCCCTTCTCTGCGGCAGATTACGATCGAGTATCGCACCTTACAGGGGACTTCTTTCTATTATACAACATTTTGCCTTCTCCGAGAATCCGAAAGAACGCACAAAGAGCATCCTGTAAAATCAGCATTATGCCTTGTTTTCCACAATCCTCTGTTATATTGGTTTAAATCTAGTACAAAAAGGGCGGACCTTGCGGTCCACCCTTTGCTCACCTGTGAAAAGGTACTATTTATTTGCTTCTTCTACTGCAACAGCGCAGGCAACGGTAGCACCGACCATCGGGTTATTGCCCATACCGATCAGACCCATCATCTCAACGTGTGCGGGTACAGAGGAAGAACCTGCGAACTGCGCATCGGAGTGCATACGGCCAAGTGTATCTGTGAAGCCATAAGAAGCAGGACCTGCAGCCATGTTATCGGGATGCAGGGTACGGCCGGTACCGCCGCCGGAAGCTACGGAGAAGTACTTCTTGCCCTTCTCTACACATTCCTTCTTGTAGGTACCTGCAACAGGATGCTGGAATCTGGTCGGGTTGGTGGAGTTACCGGTAATGGAAACGTCTACGCCCTCTTTCCACATGATTGCAACACCTTCTGTTACGTCATTTGCGCCGTAGCAGTTAACCTTGGAGCGAAGGCCTTCGGAATAAGATTTCCGGAATACTTCCTTCAGCTCGCCGGTGTAATAGTTCATCTCAGTCTCTACATAAGTAAAGCCGTTGATTCTGGAAATGATCTGTGCAGCATCCTTGCCAAGACCGTTCAGGATAACGCGCAGAGGTTTCTTACGAACCTTGTTTGCCTTCTCAGCAATACCGATAGCACCCTCTGCTGCTGCAAAGGACTCATGACCTGCCAGGAAGCAGAAGCAGTCTGTTTCTTCTTCCAGCAGCATCTTGCCCAGATTACCATGGCCAAGACCTACTTTACGCTGATCAGCAACGGAACCGGGGATACAGAAAGCCTGCAGTCCTTCGCCGATTGCTGCTGCTGCGTCAGCTGCTCTTCTGCAGCCTTTCTTGATTGCGATCGCTGCACCTACAGTGTAAGCCCAGCAAGCGTTCTCGAAACAGATGGGCTGGATTTTCTTTACCTGATTGTAAACATCCAGGCCGGCATCTTTGGTGATTTTTTCAGCTTCTTCGATGGAAGCAATTCCGTAGCTATTTAAAACAGCGTTAATCTTGTCAATTCTTCTTTCATAAGACTCAAATAATGCCATGCTTCGTTACCTCCTCCTTTTATTCCTGTCTGGGATCGATGATTCTTACAGCATCATCCACACGACCATACTGACCGGATGCTTTCTCATATGCTGTCTGAGCGTCATCGCCCTTCTTCATAAAGTCTGTCATCTTGCCGAAGTTTACAAACTTGTAGCCGATGATCTGATCGTCTGCATCCAAAGCGATACCGGTTACATAACCTTCAGCCATTTCAAGGTAACGAGGGCCTTTCTTCAGGGTACCATACATAGTACCAACCTGGCTTCTTAAGCCCTTGCCCAGATCCTCCAGACCTGCGCCGATCGGCAGACCTTCTTCAGAGAATGCGGACTGTGTACGACCATAAACGATCTGTAAGAACAGCTCTCTCATAGCTGTATTGATCGCATCACATACAAGGTCAGTGTTCAGGGCCTCCAGAATAGTTCTGCCAGGAAGAATTTCTGCAGCCATAGCAGCAGAATGAGTCATACCGGAACATCCGATGGTCTCTACCAGTGCTTCCTGAATAATACCTTCCTTAACGTTCAGTGTCAGTTTGCAGGCACCCTGCTGAGGTGCACACCAGCCAACACCATGAGTCAGACCGGATATGTCCTTGATCTCTTTGGCTTTTACCCATTTTGCTTCTTCCGGGATGGGAGCACAGCCATGGTTAACGCCCTGTGCTACCGGACACATCTGTTCTACTTCGTGTGAATAAATCATGTGTTATCTCCTTTCGTCTAATGGATGAAATTTTCGTCAGCAGGCACACCAAAAAGGCGCAAAGCTTTCTTCCATATAAGAGATCCGAAGCAGATCTCCATGAAAAAAGCACCAGCTGTACGCTGATGCTATTTTCTCATACTTTTCGTCAAAAATCCAGTATTTTTTACAAAACACAGAGGTAAAACCTTTGGATTCAAAAATAATCAGGATAAAATCATTCTGTCATTTGCAAAACTGCCGCCGCTGACCTGTTCAAACTTCTCCAGAAGATCTGATACATGCAGCTTTTTCTTTTCTTCCCCTGCCACGTCATAGATAATATGTCCTTCATACATCATAACCAGCCGGTTGCCGTGTGCGATCGCATCCTTCATGTTGTGGGTGATCATCAGAGTCGTCAGGTTATCCTGTCCAACGATCCGATCTGTTGCCTCCAGTACCTTTGCAGCTGTTTTGGGATCCAGCGCCGCTGTATGCTCATCCAAAAGCAGAAGCTGCGGTTTTTTCAGGGTAGCCATCAGAAGTGTCAGTGCCTGTCTCTGACCGCCGGAAAGCAGACCAACTTTGGAGGTCATACGATCCTCCAGCCCCAGTCCCAGCTCTGCCAGGCGCTCCCTGTAAAATTCCCGTTCTTTGCTGCTGATTCCTTTTTTCAAGGTACGGCTCAGCCCTCTTCTCGCCGCAAGCGCCATATTCTCTTCAATCTGCATACTGGCTGCTGTTCCGGTCATCGGATCCTGAAACACGCGCCCCAAATACTTTGCACGCTTATATTCCGGAAGCTTTGTGACATTGACGCCGCCGATCTCAATCGTGCCCTCATCAACCGGCCACGCACCTGCAACCGCATTCAGCATGGTAGATTTTCCGGCGCCGTTTCCGCCGATCACCGTTACGAAATCTCCATCATTTAAATGGAGACAAAGGTTATTCAGTGCGGTTTTCTCATTTACTGTCCCCGCATTAAAAGTTTTACTAATGGATTTTAAGTCAAGCACGTCTGGCACCTCCCTTTTTAACAGGTTTGGAAAAGTATTTGCGCTTCATATAAGGAATTGCCAGAAATACTGCTACAACGATCGCTGACAAAAGCTTCAAATCATTAGAATTTAAGCCAAACCACAAAACAACCTGCAGAACTAAGTAATAAATAATGGATCCAAGCGCTACTGTCAGCAGACTGAATGCAAAGTTGCGGCTGATTTTGCCGAATACGACTTCGCCGATGATGACCGCAGCCAGACCGATTACGATCGCACCGCGTCCCATGTTGATGTCCGCAAAGCCCTGGTACTGCGCCAAAAGGCCGCTGGAAAGCGCTACGATGCCGTTAGACAGCATCAGACCGATGATCTTTGTCAGATCGGTATTGATACCCTGTGCGCGGGACATATTTTCATTGGAACCGGTAGAACGGATGGAGCAGCCCAACTCCGTCCCGAAAAACCAGTACAGAATTACGATCAGCACTGCGATAATGACTGCTACAACAAACAGCGTATTTTTATAAAAAACAACGTTTTTAAGGTAACGCATAGAAACCAGCACGTCATATTTATCAGTAACGAGCGCTACATTGGCCTTGTTGCCCATAATTCTCAAGTTGATGGAATACAGACCCAGCTGGGTCAGAATACCTGCCAGAATCGCCGGAATTCCCATCGTCGTATGGAAAATGCCCGTTACCAGACCAGCCAGCATGCCTGCGATAAACGCGCAGAACAGGGAAAATCCAACAGAATGCCCATTCATCATCATCACAACACAGACTGCACCTCCGGTACACATCGTGCCGTCTACGGTCAGATCTGCCAGATCCAGAATCTTATAGGTAATAAATATGCCAATCGCCATGATTCCCCAGATCAGCCCCTGTGCGCAGCCCCCCGGCAGCGCGTTAAACAATGCTACAATATTCACTGCTTCCTCCTCCAGTACACTTTTTTATTTTTCAAATATCGGCAGTCCTGGTTTCCTCGCTGATACTTTTTTAGTCGTTCCATAAAAAATCGACAAAAAGCGCTGAAGAGGAATTTCTCCCTCCTCAACGCCCTGCAAACCCTCACAGTGACTTGCGATTACTCAATTGCCACATAATCATCCGGCACGGTAATACCGAGCGCCTCACAGTTTGCTACATTATATTTCTTGGTTACATTCGGAGCAAACTCAACTGCTGTCTGAGATACATCCGCACCGTTTACCAGAATTTCATATGCCATCTCGCCGGTTTTATAGCCAAGGTCATAATAGCTGATGGACAGGGTTGCTACGCCGCAGCCGGAGCAGATACCTTCCTCGCCTGCAATGATCGGAATTCCTGCAGGCTGGCAGATGTTCTGAATAATCGTGGTGTTCGATGCTGCTGTATTGTCGGTAGGAATATAAAGGACATCAGATGTTGCAATCGCATTGTTTACAACCGATGCAATATCATTAGAGTCTGCAAAGGTATACTCTGTGCATTCATAGCCGTAATCCTTTAAATATTTCTGAATGGTATTGGACTGATAAGAAGAATTCGCTTCTGCAGAGCAATACAGGATGCCGACATTTTTTGCATCCGGAAACAGCTCATGCAGCATGTCCGCCTGCTGATCCAGCGGAGCCAGATCGGAAGTACCGGAAATGTTTGTGCCGGTTACGCCTGTCCAGTCATCGATAGAAAGTGCTGTCGCATAGTCTGTAACGCTGGTTCCCAGAATCGGGATCTCATTGGTAGCTGCCGCTGCTGCCTGCAGAGGGGCCGTTGCATTTGCCAGAATCAGGTCAACATCAGAAGATACAAACTGGTTGACGATCGTTGCACAGGTTGCGGAATCACCGGAAGCATTCTGCAGGTCAAACTTCACATTTTCCTCACCCAGCAGTTCTGTCAGTGCATCCTGAAAGCCCTGGGTTGCTGCATCCAGCGCTTCGTGCTGTACCAGCTGACAGATACCAATGTTATACACCTTGCCATCTGCTGCTACCGTATCCGCTGCTGTATCTGTTGTCTCCTCTGTTGTTGCTGCAGGGGTTTCTGCCGCTTCACTTTCTGCCGGTGCTGCAGTGTTTGCTGTCGAGCCGCAGCCAGCCAAAGATGCCGCGGTCATTGCCAGCACAAGGGAAATTGCCGCTAACTTTTTCATTTTTCGTTCCTCCTCATAATCACTTTTTACGCTTTAACGCGTGCAAGCGTTAATCCATTGAGTAAACTATACACCGCAGGCACTGCTTCGTCAAGTATTTTTTCTATTCTGCTATCACAATCGTTCCCATGCGCCCTTCCTGCTTGCCTGAAAGCCGATTTTCATGCGGGCATGGAATCAACTTTCAGAAAAGCACAATTAAATTTAAAAAAGAAAAGGCAGGGGTCAGCCCCTGTCTTCCTTTAATACGATATGTTCCTGATCTTTGAAAATACTGTTTTCCGGAATAAATCCGCGCACCCGCGAAAGCGGATAAACGTTCGTATGTCTTCCGATTACCGTTCCCGGATTTAACACGCTGTTGCAGCCTACCTCCACGCAGTCGCCCAGCATCGCGCCGAATTTTTTCAGACCGGTTTCGATGTTTTCTTCTGCAGATTTGACAACAACCAGAGTCTTGTCGCTTTTTACATTCGAAGTGATGGAACCTGCACCCATATGTGCCTTATAACCTAAAATGCTGTCCCCGACGTAATTATAATGCGGAACCTGCACTTTATTGGACAGAATGACGTTCTTTAACTCGGTAGAATTACCGACAACTGCGCCTTTTCCGATGATTGCGCTGCCTCTGACAAACGCGCAATGTCTGATTTCCGCTTCCTCATCCACGATACAGGGACCGTTTAAGCAGGCAGTCGGCGCAACAGTCGCGCTTTTTGCCACCCAGATATCCTCTCCTCTTTTTTCGAAGCGATCCTCCGGCAGAGCGTTCCCGAGTGCTTTGATGAATTCCTTGATATAGGGCAGAACCTCCCACGGATACTCATACTGCTCCAAAAGCGGTGCAGCGATTGTTTCTTCCAGATTGTACAGGTTTCTGATCTTCATTGCTTCCATCTTCTTTTTCCTCCTGTTTCTGCCGCCTGAATGCGGCGAACGTTTTGCAGAAAAGCCCTAGCCTTCCGCATTTTCTTTCTTTTCTGTCCTTTTTTTTGCTGTTCCTGCTTTTTTGACAGCCGGTGCGGTTTCTTTTTTCTGGTAAAAACCGGCTATCGCATCGAACTGCTGATATAAGATGGACTGATTGTGCAGCTGTTTAACGATATTCGTCCTCCTGCGTACAAAATCATCCAGTTTATCCATATATTCTCCGGATGTAATCGTCCCCTCCGCAACACCGGTCAGCCCTTTTTCCCAGCTGGCAGTCAGCGCGGGATTTAACAGTGGTCGGATCGAATCTGAAACCACATCGTAAATCATTTCGCCCATCAGCGTTGGCGTGATCGTCTGTGTCTTTTTATTCAACGCCAGATACTCGATCGTGACAAGCTTTTTTAAGATTTCCGCACGCGTCGCAGAGGTTCCGATGCCGCTGCCCTTGATCTGTGCCCGCAGCTCTTCGTCCTCAATAAACTGTCCCGCATTTTCCATTGTCAGGATCAGCGAGCCGGAATTATAGCGCTTCGGCGGCGAGGTTTCGCCTTCTTTGATAGAAAGAGAATGCAGCGGAAGCTGTTCTCCTTTTTTCATAGTCTGTAACACCTTTAAAAATGCCTCGTCGCAGGAAAAGTCCTCTTCCTCTCCGTTTTTCTCCTCTTTTTCTTCTTTTTTGGAGCTGAAAAAGGATGGGCGGCTGACGCCCAGATACCCTTCCTGCGTCAGCACCTTAAACGAAGCAAAAAAGCGTTCACCCTGCGGCAGCTGCTGCGATTTTACAAGCACCGTCAGCGATACCTTCTGGGAAATCGCCGGCGGATAAAAGATGCTCAGGAAACGTCTTGCAATCACTTCATAGACCTTTGCCGACGCGGGAGAAAGACTCCGCAGCGCCGAAAAGCCCTGTCCGGTCGGGATAATCGCATAGTGATCCGTGATCTGTTTGTCGTTGACATAACGGGTTTTTGCAATTTTCTGATAACTATTTTCTTCCAGAATCTGCACTGCGTATGCGCTGACCGGAGCGAAATTGCGAAGTCCGCCGATATTTTTATGGATTTCCTTTGCAACTGCGCTGGATAAAACACGAGCATCCGTTCTCGGATAGGTCGTCAGTTTTTTTTCATAAAGCTCCTGCGCGATTTTGAGCGTTTCATCCGGACTGATCTTAAACATCCGGGAGCAATCATTTTGCAGCTCCGCCAGATTATATAACAGCGGCGGATTTTTCTGTTCTTTCTTTTTTTCACATTTTTCAAGAAAAGCGCCTGAAAATTCGGGGGACATCACACCTTCCGGCAAAATTGCACCCAGCTTTTCCATCAGTGCCTCGGCATCTTTTTTTTCCGAAAATCCGTTTTCTTTATATAAAAGCGGCGAAAGGTTCCAGGCACTTCCCTCTACTGCGCGCCATTCTCCCTCGAACGGCTTTTCCTTTCCGTCGCCCATCGGAATCCCAAAGGCTCCCGTCACACGGTAAAAAGGCGTTTTTACAAACGAACGGATTTCGCGTTCCCGGTTGACGACCATGCCCAATACACAGGTCATTACACGGCCAACTGAAATCACCGCACGGTCGCGGCGCAAGTAGTTTTTGACATGGTTGCCGTATTTTAAAGTCAACGCACGGGAAAAATTGATGCCCATCAGATAATCTTCCTTGGCGCGCAGGTAAGCTGCGTTCGCCAGATTATCATATTCCGACAAATCCTTTGCCTCCCGCACCCCGCGCAGAATCTCTTCCTCCGTCTGAGAATCAATCCAGACCCTGCGGCGCTTTTTTCCGTGAATGTTCGCTTCCTGCTCCACAAGTCGGTAAATATACTCTCCCTCTCTCCCGGAGTCTGTACAGACGTAAATTGTATCGACGTCCGGACGGTTCAACAGCGAGCTGACGATATCGAACTGTTTTTTGACGCTCGAAATCACTTCATATTTAAAAGTTTCCGGGATAAACGGCAGCGTATCGACCGACCACTTTTTATATTTGATATCGTACACTTCCGGATAGCTCATCGTAACCAGATGACCAACGCACCAGGTCACAATCGCCTCTTCCGATTCCAGATAACCATCCCTGCGACTCATCTGATATTTCAGCGCTTTTGCAAACTCCTGGGCCACACTCGGTTTCTCTGCGATAAATAACTTTTTTGCCATACACCTCTGTCCTGTAAAGCAGCGAAAGGGAGGTAGCTTCTACCTCCCGTCGTTTTCTGCTGTATGTCTCTCTTTTATTTCTTTGTGATATATCCCTGTGCTTTGAGCAGCTCTGCACAAAGCACTGCGCCGCCCGCTGCTCCGCGGACCGTATTGTGGGATAAGCCAACGAACTTCCAGTCGTAAACCGTATCCTCTCTCAGACGGCCGACCGAAATTCCCATGCCGTTTTCATAGTTGACATCCAGCGCAATCTGAGGGCGGTTATCCTCCTCCAGATACTGAATAAACTGTTTGGGCGCGCTGGGAAGCTCCAGTCTCTGCGGCTCGCCGGAAAAATGAACCAGACGGTCGATTAACTCTTCCTTGGTAGGCTTTTTCTTAAACTTCACAAACACAGCTGCGGTATGTCCGTTTAAAACAGGCACACGGATACACTGGCAGGTGATAACCGGGCTCTGTGCCGGAACGATCACGCCGTCCTCCACTTTACCCCAAAGACGCAGCGGCTCCTTTTCGCTTTTCTCTTCCTCGCCGCCGATATAAGGGATGATATTTCCCACCATCTCCGGCCAATCTGCAAAGGTCTTACCCGCGCCTGAAATCGCCTGATAGGTCGTAGCAACCACTTCATAGGGCTCGAACTCTTTCCACGCAGTCAGGACAGGCGCATAGCTCTGAATCGAGCAGTTCGGTTTTACAGCAACGAAGCCTCTCTTGGTACCGAGTCGTTTTTTCTGAGATTCGATAACTGCCGCATGCTCCGGATTGATCTCCGGAACCATCATCGGGACATCCGGTGTCCAGCGGTGTGCGGAGTTATTGGAAACAACAGGTGTTTCTGTCTTTGCATAGGCTTCCTCGATCTTTTTGATCTCGTCCTTTGTCATATCGACAGCGCTGAATACAAAATCAACCTGAGATGCTACATGCTCCACATCGTTAACGTTTAATACGATCAGGTTCTTTACCGCTTCCGGCATGGGTGTGTCCATTTTCCATCTGCCGCCGACTGCTTCTTCGTAGGTCTTGCCTGCGGAACGGGGGCTTGCCGCAATGGCAGCCACTTCGAACCAGGGATGGTTTTCCAGCAGTGAAATAAACCGCTGACCAACCATGCCAGTTCCACCCAGGATGCCAACTTTCAGCTTCTCACTCATTTTTTCAATTCTCCTCTCCTGTTTTCATCCAGATTACTCCGGTTGATGGCTGTTGCCTTTCATCCGATCGGAAATTGTGTTTCCATTTCAGATTTATATCAGATAGTATCATATTTTCTACTTTATTGCAATAAAGTAAAAAATATTTTGTCGAATCCACAGGGCAGCTACGTCATTGCTATGTAACATCGATGCGCAATTGCAGCAGCTTCCGCATATGATAAAGCAGATCATGTCAGGATTAGCCTGCAAAAGAACCCAGTTTCAGGGCAATCCTGCCAGAAAGAAGGGAAAAGCTTATGGACTCTGTCCTTTTAAAAGCACAGGAACTGTCCTATTCCTACCACACCCTAAACGGCGAAACGCCCGCCCTGGATCGGGTTTCCTTCTGCCTTTACCGCAAAGAATTTCTGGCGATTGTCGGTCCCAGCGGCTGCGGCAAATCTACGATTTTGTCCCTGATCGCCGGCTTGCTCACCCCGGGCAGCGGCGGCATCACGTTTTATGGGGAAAATGGTCATCAGCCCGGCATCGGCTACATGCTGCAGCACGATCTTTTATTTGAATGGCGAAACGTCTGGCAAAATGTTACGCTCGGACTGGAAATCGCCCACAAGGATACAACCAAGAACCTGGAACGCGTTCGCAGGATGCTCTCCGACTACGGGCTTCTGGAATTTCAGCATAAAAAGCCGTCTCAGCTTTCCGGTGGCATGCGCCAACGGGCTGCCCTCATCCGCACGATGGCGCTCGAGCCCGATATCCTGTTGCTCGATGAGCCGTTTTCAGCGCTGGATTACCAGACCCGGCTGACCGTTTCCGCCGATATTGCTGCCATGATCCGTAAGGCAGAAAAATCCGTCATCCTCATCACCCACGATCTTGCAGAAGCTATCAGCCTCGCCGATCGCGTTCTCATCCTGTCTGCCCGCCCCGCCCGTGTCAAAGCAGAATTTCCCATTCACCTGACTGCCGCAGACCATTCGCCGCTTGCCGCACGGCGCGCGCCGGAATACGGACAGCTTTTTAATCAGATCTGGGAGGAACTGTCCAATGAAAACAACTGACCAAACGCTGTCCGACCAGCAGCTTTTCCTGCTTGCCCACAGACGCCATCATCATTTCGTCCACTTTGCCCGGATTTTTATGCTGCTTCTTTTCCTGACAGTCTGGGAGTTGTTCGCAGACTTCCATATCATCGACAGCTTCTTTTTCTCCAGTCCTTCCCGTGTCGTCGCCTGCTTTGTCCGCATGGTCTTAGAGCGTTCCCTGTTTACCCATATCGGTATCACGTTGACTGAAACGGTCATCAGCTTTTTTCTCGTCGCCCTCGTTAGCCTTTCCGCCGCCACGCTTTTATGGTACAGCCGCCGGTTGTCTGAAATTTTGGAGCCGTTTCTCGTCGTTTTAAACAGTCTCCCGAAATCCGCGCTCGCCCCTCTTTTAATCGTCTGGCTCGGCACCGGCATGGATACGATCATCGCCGCCGGCATTTCCGTCGCCATCTTCGGTGCAATCATCAACCTTTATACCGGATTTTTGCAGGCAGATCCTGAAAAGCTTCTCCTGATCCGAACGCTCGGCGGCACCAGACGGGACTGCTTTTTCAAAGTTGTCCTGCCCGCTTCCATTCCGGTCATTTTAAGCAATATGAAAGTCAATATCGGGCTTTCGTTAGTCGGCGTCGTGATCGGCGAATTTCTCGCTGCCAGACGCGGGCTCGGCTATCTGATCATCTACGGAAGCCAGGTACTGCAGCTGGATATGCTCATTACATCCATCCTGCTTTTGTGTATCATTGCGATGGGGCTTTATCAGCTGCTGCAGTTTGCAGAGCACTGTTATAAGAAAAAAGTGTAGGACTGTGCAAAGTGTTTTTCTATAAGTTAAAACAGGCATCCGGAAGTTCGCTGCTTCAAACAGCGCTCCGGATGCCTGTTGTCTTCTTTTTGCCGCGCACAGCGCTCCCTGTCAGAAAATCTCCTTCAGGAAGTCTCTTTTTGTAGGAAGCGCGTGTTTACTCCGTTTTCTCCTCTTCCGGCAGGATGACGTGCACGGATAATACTCGCTTTTCTTCCATCTCAGTTACTTCCACATGGGTACCTTTATAGTCAAAGTTATCCCCAACCGCAGGGATTTTCTTTAACTGTTCCATAACCCAGCCGCCTACGGTCGCCGCCTCGGATTCATCCTCCTCATCCATCAGGTCGAAAAGCTTCTTCACGCTCGCCCGTCCGCTGAACTTATATTCGCGCTCAGAAATCTGCACGATCTCCTGAACGACCTCGTCGTGTTCGTCCCAGATTTCGCCCACCAGCTCTTCAAGGATATCCTCCAGCGTGATCAGGCCAACCGTCCCGCCGAATTCATCCAAAACGATCGCGATATGCAGTTTCTTTTTCTGAAGCTCCTGCATCAGCTCATCGATCTTCTGGTTTGCTGTCGTAAACAGTGCCGGACGCATCACTTCCCGGATGCTCGTATCCGTCCCGTAAACCCGATTATAAAAATCCTTATGGTACAAAATGCCGACAATATGATCCAATGTTTCTTCATAAACCGGAAGTCTGGAATAGCCGGTATTTGCAAATACTTCTGCAGCTTCCTCCTGGGTACTTTCCACAGGGATTCCTTCCATATCGATCCGTGGGGTCAGAATATCTCCCGCCTCCAGATCGTCAAAGCTCAATGCGCTGCGCAGAAGACTTCCTTCTTCTTTATCAATGCTTCCCTCTTCCTGCGCTTCCTCTACGATCGTAAACAGTTCTTCCGATGTAATACCCTGACTGCCGGACGTTTTAAACAGACAGGACAACAGCTTCTTCCACTGCCCGAACATCCAGTTGATCGGTGTCAGAACGATCCGAAGCCCATTGATCATCGGTGCGGAAAACATAGCGAATTTTTCCGGGGATTCCTTTGCGATGCTCTTTGGCGAAATTTCACCGAAAATCAATACCACAACGGTGATCACCAGTGTGGAAATTCCCGCGCCCATCTCTTCTCCAAGAAGCTTTACAAATAAAATTGTCGCCAGAGAAGAACATCCGATATTGACAATATTGTTACCGATCAGAATCGTCGACAACAGGCTGTCGTAGTTGTCAGAGAGCTGCAGCACCAGTGCTGCCCTCTTGTTTCCCTTTTCTGCCTGATTGCGGATTCTGACTCTGTTGATTGCTGAAAAAGCCGTCTCTGTTGCTGAAAAATATCCGGACAGGATGACACAGATAATAATAATCAGCAGCATGACTCCATTACTTCCCATGATATTCTGATCTCCCTTTACTTTGGTTTGAACTTTACTTTGGTTTAAACTTTACTTTAGCAGAAAGAGAGTCATTATGCAATTCTTTTATCAATTTTCGGATGCCTCAGATATTTTCTGGCTGTCTGTAGCGGGCATGGCGGTTGTATTCACATTTTCTGTGCTGCCGTCTGACTTCGGTGTGTCTGCACTCTCCTCCCGCCGGTCTACGTCTGCCCCTTTGGATGTGCCCACATTGTCTGTGCTGCTGTCTGACTTCGATGCACCTCCAGCTTCCTGGCGCCGGTCTGCATCTGCTGCAGCTTCGCCCTCGCTTTCCTGCCGCCGGTCTGCATCTGCTGCAGCTTCGCCCTCGCTTTCCTGGCGCCGGTCTGCTTCTGCCGCAGCTTCCTCCTGACGTTTCCGCTCCGCCTCGGCTGCGATCTGCTCCGGTGCTGGCGGAATGTTGTCTGCGTCCGTTCCGATCTGTTCTGTTTCAGATGTATTGCTTCCAAGGGCAGGCTGCATCGAAAGCGCAAGTCTCACAAGCTCATCTCTACACTGCTGTTCCTCCTGTGCTTTTACCTGCGCATGCGCCTGATCGTACACAATTTCCGCTCCGATGATCTGACCATCTGCCAAACCACAGGACGGTACATAGTAATCGGTTGAACCCGCCTGCTTGCTGCAGATCAGCACCCTTCTGGTCGCATTTGCAGGCTCCCCGCAGGTATAAATAAACCCCCAGTAAGGTTCCACGCCAGGAGCCCAGTCCACCCAGACCGGATAGCCAGAGCAGTCATCCCGGTGAACATGGTAGGATTCTTCTTTGTAACAGCCATCCTCCACGCTATGCACATGGCCATGTGTCCCGGTATAGCAGCCCCCTGCCGTATCGCTCTTTTCCGTGTGCGGCTGGTTGCCGGAAGCATCCACATGATAATGATACTGATAACGGATCGTACCCGGAATCTCTTCCACGCCAATGACGAGCTTCTGATCAATGTTTAAAATTGCTTCCGCCAGCTGGGCAAATGTTGCGTCCTCGTTTGTGGAAACTCCTTTTGTGAGCAATGCGGACGCCAGCTTTTTCTTACCATTACTCACAGATGTAAAAACCTGATTCATATCCTGTTTCAGGCCGTTGTTTAACTCCTCCAAATAGGATTTCAACTCTTCCGTATTCTGTCCGGCAGATACATTCAGATCTCCGAACTGCTTGGCAAATGTCTGCTGCAGCGTCGTCAGGTTCGTCTGCATCCCGTTGTCCAGCTCACCGATTCTCGTAAACAAGCTTTCCACATTTTTGCCAACACCGTCAACGTTCTCATTCAGGCCGTTCACATTCTCGCTTAAACCGGAAATATTGTTGCCGAGGCCGTTCACATTCTCGTTTAAACCGAAAATATTGTTGCCGAGCCCGGTCACGTTTTTGTCCAGTCCGCTTAAATTCTGGTCAACCCGGTTCATTCTGTTTTCCAGAAGGGCAGAAAGCTCCTGCACTCTCGTCTGCAGCTCTGCTGTCAGCGAACCAAAGGCGGCTGTAATCTGCACCATATCGGATTCCAGCATATTTTTTAAATTGCTCTCAACTAAAGCCAGACTTCTGATTGTTTCCTGTCTGCTTTCCTCAACCTCTTTTAACAGCTGCTTTTGCTGCTCGGTCAGCTGGGTCTGTTCCTGTGTCCAGAGTTCCCGGTTCTTCTCCTCTGTTGTGCGGACTTCCTGCACCAGATTTTTCAGGTTCTCATAAGAAGTGTTCAGGCGGTCCTCCAGCTTGGACACAGTCTGATTGACAGACTGCACCGACTCGTTGATTCTGTTGATCTCCGTTATGGATTCTTTGTGATCGGTATTGTCCTGTTTTTTCTGGGCATCCATTTCCTGCATGATTCTGGAAATTTCTTCCAACGTCTTTGTGACATCTGTATGGATACTCTCCATATCCGTCCGGATTTCATTTACCTTCGTATGGGTCGTTTTTTCCAGATCGGTCACTTTTCCGGTCATCCCGGACGCATTTTCTTCCAGCCTGTGCTGAATCGTTTCTACCTGCAGCAGACTTTCCTCGCGCTGCGCAAGCTGTGCATTGACCTCGTCAAGCTTTTTCTGATTGTCGGCAATATTCTGGTTTAACTGTTCCAGACTCGTTGCCGCCGATTCCATCTCTCCTTTCAGCGCGCTGCTCACACTGTTCTGCATTTCCTCCAGGGAAATGCTCTCGGTCTTTCCCGCCCTCTGCACGGAATAGCCGATTCCTGCACCGAGTAAAATCACGGCAATCGCCGTCATCGCAACGCCCGCTGCAGCTGCCTGTTTTTTCTGGGAATTTCTTTTTCTGCCTTTTTCCTCTGTTGTATGCTGCCGCAAAGAATGACGTTTTCATACACTTAAAATGACACTTCTTTTTTTACGTCGAAAAATCTTTAATTTTGTTGATTTTCTCATCCGTTTATTGAGAAATAAACACTATTTTAAAATATGTTAAAGAAAAACCTACAGCTTCATCAAAAAAGAGACCGGTGCGCCTTAAAACGCCCGGTCTCTTTTTTACTCCAATATTTGTACTTTGTGCACCACGCCGCAAACTCCCAGAGGCGCAAGTTGCTGCTGAATAGCCTCTGCCTGATCGCGTGTCCAGACATCCGCCACCGATACTGTATAGATTACTCCAGACTCCGCCACATGCTGTGTCCACGCTGCCGGATCTTCGTAGCTAATATTTAGATCAACATCGCCTTTGATGCCTGCAATCTCGCCGCAGCTCGTATACTGCCATACCGTAAGCCATCGATCAACCGGTGGCTTATAGCTCTGATCCGGCTCATCGGCAAACAACATCGTGCGATAGCCTTTGTAGTATCGAGCCACCCACAACCGTGTTCCAGAAAACGCATTAAAGTCAAACCAGCGCTCATTGTACACGTACAACCCAACGTACAGTTCAAAGCTGTACCCTGCTGCCGTTATAACCTCCTGCGCCGCGCGGATGCACTCCGTCAGCTTTGCGGCGCCAAGCGGTCGCAGCACGTCCTTATCCTCCACATCCCACCAGACCATTGTACCAGTCAGTCCATAAGACTGTAGCAACGCTACGACCTGCTGTGCTTCCTGTCGCGCTGCCTCCGGCGTGGCGGCATAGGTGTATTTGTAGACCGACATCGGGATATTACGCTTCCGGCAGCCCTCCAAATTTGTGGCAAACTGATGGTCTGCCTTGCCCGACCGGCGCACGCTGCGCAGGATTGCAAAATCTACATTCTTGGGGATCTGCGCCCAGTTGATTGCGCCCTGATTATCTGATACGTCTATTCCTTTCCACATAATCATTACCTCACCACAAAATTCTCCCATTTTTTGTAAGCGTCCACATAGGTTTCCTGCTTGTCACCGTTGTGTGTGATCTCATAATACATACTGTCAGAAACAGTCGTACTCAGCAGCGCCTTATGATTCTGCAGGGACTTGCAATACCAAACTACAAATACGTCATCCTCTGTAATCTGCTTCTTGTCGGTTTTGTCCGCGTGGCTGTTAAAATAGTCCATGACAATCTGCTTGCATTTCTCCAAAAACTCTTTGCTTCCCATACTTTCAATCCTCCGTATAATCTTCGATTACATCACGCTTAACCCCGCGCCGGGAGATAATCGGATCACCTTATCCTTCCTGCTCTGCCTGTTCCGCTTCAATTGCCGCTGCATCTGTCATCCCTTCCCCGATTACATAGCCGATAACAGTAGCACCGGCCATAATAAGCGCAGAGATCTGTGCAGCTTCATTTTCCGTGCCGCCGCACGCAACAACCATTAAAGTCACAAATGATGCTACACTTAACCAAAGTTTTCTACTGGTTAGTTTTCTCATCCAATCAATTTTTTTCATAATTCTCTATTTTCTCCTTTGTTTCTATATTAAGTAGGGATTTAAGCGCTGTCCCGGAATTTGTAATTGATAAAAGTACGGGTAAAATAACGGGATATAAGACAAAGGCTGGTGCGGATACAGTATTCCCTTTTAGTGCCCCGTTATTAAACATGAAATTTTCTCAAATGCCGAAAGTGAATTACTATACGAGTACTAATCTTGTATTTGAAAATCCGGGTTATAATCGTCTAAAAGTAACGGATTGTAATGCAAACTATTGGTGGGTATATAATTCTCCGAATTTCGATGTTAATAACTGGGGGAATGAACTGGACACAAAATATCAAATCGGCAATAGAAACGATACTGTGTTTGATATAACAAATGTTAAATATGTCTTAATTCACACCAAGCAGTCCGAAAACAATAATAGCGGGTTTGGCGGATGTAAATTTAACTTATGCAATGAATAAGTCAAAATATGTGCTTATCTGGCATATATTGTCGTTGCAGATCCGGTGTAATTTGTCCCTCCAACATAACAAGCCAGCAACCGGCAAGATGTTTTTGATATTTCCCATTCGCACTGCGCTCCAGTTCCAGCTGTATATCCGCCGTTGCACACATGTATTTTGTCTTCACTCAATACAACTACTGGTATTTTAACCGTATAAACCAATTTTGCATTTCCAGCGCATGTTGTAACAAGGCAAATTTCTTCACACTGCGAAAAGTCAAAAATTTTCTGCGCAGTTCCAGACAATGTGCCGATCTGTTCCCAGACAGAATGCTCTTTTACAACTTTCAAATCCCTACTTAGTTGAGTATGGGATATAACAAACTATGTCAATAAGATTCCGAAAGGGGTCTTAATTTTTTACCCGGAAAACCGGGAGAAAGGAAAAATACATGAAAGAAAAAATCATCTTAGGAAACAAAGTGGAGCTGTCTTATGACAGCATTGGTTTTAGAGCTGGCACACTTGCAATCAGCTTTAAGGTTGGAAATATTGCGGCTCTCGAAAAGTCTTTTAGAGACGCAGGACAGAACAATCTGGAAGTGATCCAGCAGTGCGACGCTGACGGCCATGTGCAGGCGACGCATGAGCGTTATGACATCTTCCGCGAGATTAAAAAGACAATTGGTGCAACTCCGGAGGAGGATGTTGTTACGATCGTTTTGGAGCAGGAGAGCGTGATTGAAATGAGACTGCGTCACTTGGAATCCGGCCAGGGCATTCAGGACGGCGCAATTCAGGACTTGGGAGACGTCGTCTCTGGCTTGGCAGAAGCACAGGGCGTAAGTCTTTGATTGAGAAAGAGAGGAAAAGTTAATGGTAAAATTTTACGTCAACAGAATTAAAAACGGAGCTATGACGCTGGAGGAAGTGCCGAGCCTGTGGAGGAAAAAGGTTGAGGCAGAACTCAAAAAAGAAAACAACTGAATAATGTATCTTGCCCCTGCCGTCTGATAACATGGCGGCAGGAGGTGGATGTATATGAAAGATGAAATTGTAACAGCAATCCTGCAGGAGATGACACCCGTTTTGAATCAGGAACAGCTTGACCGTTTAAAAAGCGTTGTTCGGGTGCGATTATGCGGCTATGACATCAGTAAAAAAGAGACAGGGCTGATGTGTACTGATCAGAATGGTCAAAATTATCTGCGGGTATTTTTGGATACGTTCCGGCAGAATGGGAAATCTGAAGGGACGATCGAACAGTATCGGTTACATTTAAGCCGTATGCTGTCATATGTGGGGAAGAATGTGGAGGATATTGACGATGATGATTTGATTGCATACATGGAAAAGTATAAGGATCTTCGGCATGTATCGAACAGGTACATGAACAATATCCGCCTTGTTTTTAATAGCTTTTTCCGCTGGCTGCAGCGCAAAAAGGTGATACTGCGGAATCCTGTGGATGGATTGGAGCCGATCAAGTACAAGCAAGCGGTTAAGAAGCCGCTATCGCCCGAAGAACTGGAAAAAGTACGACGCGCCTGTGAGCAGGAGCGTGATCTGGCGATCGTTGAATTTTTGTATTCCAGCGCGGTCAGAGTGTCGGAATTGTGCCGATTAAACCGGGATGATATATGCTGGGAATCGGATGACGTTATGGTGCTGGGAAAAGGTAATAAAGAGCGGGAAGTATATCTTAACGCTCGGGCACACCTACATTTGAAACTGTACCTGGAAAGCAGGACAGACGATAATCCTGCCTTGTTTGTAGGGACACGAGCGCCGCATAAGCGCCTGACAAAATCTGGCATCAGGAATATTTTAAAAAAGATTGGGCGTGCAGCGGGGGTAAGCAAAGTGCATCCGCACAGGTTTCGGCGGACGTCGGCCACGGATCTGTTGAGGATGGGCATGCCGATCGAGCAGGGGCAGGAGCTGCTGGGCCATGTCAAAATTGAGACCACGCGAATCTATTGTACAGTAACAAAAGAGCAGGTAAGGGCATCGCATCGGCGCTTTATGGCAGCATGATGTGAGCGCATTATATGGGATTTTTTGAGGCCGCCGCAAGACGGTCTAAAAGAGGTTATAGGGGTAAGTTGCACCGGTGCAACGGTGCCGGAGAGGCAGCGAAAGTATTAAGTAGGGATTTGAACCAGCGTTTTCCAGACGGGACGGGACTTCAGTGGGACGGCACTAACTTTTGGGGAACTACAGCCGATGGAATGAAGGTAAAATTAGGGTCTCTCACATATAGAGATTTTACTGTAACCCCCACTGCAAACTCTGGCTCAATGTCGATAGATATATCTGATATACCTAACTACAAGGATTTGATTTTATGGGAAACTCTGTTCCCACGAATGCTTTCAGATCTTGATATGGCAAACTGGAACACTTCCATGTTAAGAACAGGAGTCGGATATGACTGGAATTATGATGCTGATAAAGGAATTCTTTCCATATCATCGCGCCATACGGAGTGCGTTTTAATACAATACGGTACTGGATTAAAGCAAAGAACAGTTCGTGTTCATTATATTTAAAAAACGCAATATAAATCACCTGTAATATCTATTGAATATGATTTTGTCCAATAGCTGCCATACGAATAGCTATCAGAAGTAGTTAGATAAAACGAAAGAATACCTGTATCCGCATTGTATTCGATGCTTTTTAATTCTTTTGTACTATTCCATCCCATATTGCTGGAATCCGTTCCCCTAGGTGCGTTGAATCTGGCTCTGACTGTTTTGGGAATTATAAAAAAATTATCTTTTGTAAGCTGTTTATAGTTTGCAATTTTTTTACAATCAAAAGTTCCGTTGCCAGTTAGCGTTCCGAGCAGTTGAGGTTCGCTACCCAATTTTTTTGTTACTGTATCGGCACCAGAAGAGGGCACATAGGTGATGTACACTCCATCCTCTCTGGCATCCATGCCTTTAATTGCACCATTGTCGTTGATGGCATTCAAATCCCTACTTAGTCCATCAATCTCCAGCCCGTGCGTCCTCACGATCCGCGCATCCGCCACAAACCCCTCCGCCTCTGTGGTGTCATTGTTCGCCACCTGATAATTCGCCGCCGACCCTTCCGGGATAGTAGGCTTATTCGTCAGATCCGAATAGCTTCCGGACCACGCCACCGGTCTCAAGTCCGCATACCACTTTGACAACTTACCAAAAATAACTGGCAATTTATCCTTAGCAGCAAGGTTGCTCCGTTCCTTCTGTTCTACAAAATTTTCCGGCAGGACATTCGAGGCTTTCGCCCCGATGTCCATAATAACTTCCTCACCTTTCTGTGTTTTGTGCTTAATCTGAGTTAAAAGATTCATATCGTCCTCCTTTATCCAATCAAGAAGAACAGGGAATTCGGTGCTGCCTCCTGCGGATATTCTCTGCCAAATCCGATAGATGGCATATTGTCAATCGCTTCTTTTTGCGCCTTTGTCACAAATTGATGGTTGTCATCCTCTGTAATAACCGTCGCATGGTGATGTTCCGGATGGGTATAATTATTTGCCCCCTCAGCAATACCATCCAGTTTTGCCTTATCTGCAGCACTCATCAGGCCGTTCGTGCCTGTTGTGGCAGGACTATAGGTAGTGTCCTTATCCTCTACCCACTTTGCCTGCCCGTCTGCAGACCATCCCAACACCTGTCCCGATGCACCGCCCGCCGGGATATGCTTATTTCCGGACGTGTCGGGATGCGTATAGTTGTTTGCCCCTGCCGCAATACCGTCCAGCTTTGCTTTATCCGATTTGCTCATACGGCCATCTAAGTCTTTTGTTGCCAGCGGGATGCTGTTGGCTGAGATCGCCACCCACTTATTCCCGGTATAGCGGTAGGTCACATCATCATCCTTGACGTTTACCGTCCACCCATCCTCCGGGTTCGGATAGGTTTTTGCAATATCCGCAAAGGTTTTTACCGCTTCTTTCCAGTCAAGCTTTGTTTCCAGCGCTGAAAGCTTGTTGTCCACTTCATTTTTGGTGTACTTGTCTGACCAGCCCTGCTTGTCCACATCACTGACAAAACGGTGCTCTGCATCCTGCACAATCATCGTTGCTGCATGAGTCTTGGGATGGGAGTAATTATTTGCCCCCTCAGCAATACCATCCAGTTTTGCCTTATCTGCAGCACTCA
>ERZ779890.1407-NODE-1407-length-24861-cov-7.280335_pt1 | contig 24861 bp, 20 predicted proteins | sample MGYA00511553_ERZ779890 | MGnify/ENA primary metagenome ERZ779890 (study PRJEB29588, sample SAMEA2152064) | human gut metagenome | biome: human gut; feature: human-associated habitat; material: faeces | place: Denmark | collected 2008/2010 ... | reverse complement strand
ATAACAAGAGCTAAAACCCAGTGCCTACCTATTTTATATATTATATATCCTTATGCTCAAATTCTGCCGCGTATACTTCTACACGTCCAACTCCTCCCTCCTCCCTCCTAACTGTTTTCTCTTTTCGCTATATCAAAAAACCGATAACGTATCATGTCGCATTTTCGATATTACCGCTCGCAAAATTGGTGGAGGAGGTATCGGGATTTTTTTATAATATATACAAAGAACGGCGTAAGGGACGCCGGATAAAAGGAAGCTCTGAAAAAGGAGGAGGACGGTATGGCACAGAAAGGCGAGACCTTGGTCGAAGTAAAAGACCTTTGCAAAAACTTCGGCGTGACGATCGCACTGTCCCATGTGGATTTTGTTGTCAAAACCGGTGAAATTCGCGGCCTGATCGGTGAGAACGGTTCTGGTAAATCAACAGTATCTTCCATCATTGCAGGTATGCAGCCGGCCAGCAGCGGCGAGATGTTCTACAAGGGCAAACCGTGGAAACCCGCTACCATGCTGGAAGCACAGAAAGCCGGTATCGGCATGATCGTGCAGGAGGCAGGCACAATTGCAAACATCTCAGTAGCTGAGAATATTTTCCTTGGCAACTATGATAAGTTCAAAAAGGGCCCCATCATCAACAAGGTGGCCATGATCTCTGAAGCCCGCAAGGCACTGGAAAAGATCGGCGTAACCAACATCAACCCTGCGCTGCCCGCCCGCCACTATGACATGCAGGAACGCAAGCTCATCGAGATCGCCAAGTGCATGTACAACGACCCCGAACTGCTGATCGTGGATGAAACCACCACCGCACTTTCCCAGAGCGGCCGTGACATCATCTACCGCATCATGCACGAGATGGCCGATGCCGGCAAGGCGGTTATGATCATCAGCCACGACCTGAACGAAATGATGGAACAATGCAGCACCCTGACGGTTCTGCGCGACGGCGTGATCATTGACAACATTGAAAAAGAAAACTTTGATCCCGACGATATCAAACAGAAGATGGTCGGCCGTGAGATCAAAGGCCACTACTACCGCGTGGACAATGATGGCTACAGTGATGAAGTTGTGCTGAAAGCCGACTGCATCACCACCATGGAAAGTCTGCTCTGCTTCGATTTGGAGCTGCACAAACAGGAGATCTTGGGTATCGGTGGTCTGTCTGACTGTGGCATGCACACCCTGGGCCGGGCACTGTACGGCCTGGACGAGATCGTAGACGGCGAAGTGGTGCTGCCCAAGACCGGCGTGAAGATCAAGAACGCACAGGTTGCTTTCCGCAACAGCATGGGTTACGTTTCTAAGAACCGCGACACCGAAAGCTTGGAACTGAACGCTTCGATTTTTGCCAATATCGCCTCTACCGGTTATGACAAAAACAACATCGGCCCCTTCATCCTGCCCTGGAAAGAAAAAGCCTACGTGGACAAGCAGATCAAGGCGCTGCAGATCAAGTGCCAGAATGCTTACCAGCCGGTGCGCGCACTTTCCGGCGGCAACAAGCAGAAAGTCGTCTTCGGCAAATGGTGCGCTGACGATGCAGACGTTCTGATTCTGGACTGCCCCACCCGCGGCGTTGATATCGGCGTTAAAGCCGCTATGTACCAGCTGATTTACGATATGAAGAAGCAGGGCAAATCTATCATCATGATTTCTGAAGAGCTGCCCGAACTGATGGGCATGTGCGACCGCCTGCTGATCATGCGCGACGGTGCCGTTTCCGGCGAGTTTTACCGCAAGGACGGCTACAATGACCGCGAACTGATCGAGCGGATGATTTAACGGAAGGAGGCAGCAGCCATGGAAGCAACAAAACAGACCAAAATGACCAAAGAGGATCTGCACCTTTCCTGGAAAGACAAACTCAACATCATCCGGGATAACCGCTACTTTCTCATGCTGTTCCCCATTGTAATGCTGGCGGTCATAATCCTGATCTTCGGCGTTGCAACGGCGGGACGGTTCTTCAAACTCTCCGTCATGAAAGGCATCCTGAGCCAGGCCATCATCATTGGTACCTGCGCAACGGGCGTTGCCTTTATCTACTCCAACGGCAACCTGGATATCTCCATCGGTGCGGTGCTTGGCCTTGCCGCCACACTGGGCGTTAAGGCTTATAACGTAACACAGTCCGTTGTTGTCATGGTTTTGGCAACGGTGGCCGTGGCCCTGGGCCTGATGGCGTTCAACTGCACGATGTCCGTTGTGTGCAACATCAAAACCATCACCGTTGCCATCGTGGTTACCCAGATTTACGGCGCAATCAGCACCCTGCTGATCGGCGGCAGCGGCAAGATCGACCTTGATATGAGCGTTGCCGCTATGCTGGAAGACGGCGGCTTCCGTTACGTTGCATTCTTCGGGTACTTTATTTTCTGCGTGGTCATTTACCACTTTACCCGCGTTGGCCGTGAGTTGCGGTTCCTGGGCGGCAACGAAAACTGCGCCGCACAGACCGGCATCTCCAATTCTCGCGCAACCTACATCAGTTTCCTGATGACCGGCGTTGGCGTTGGCTTGGCCGCCGTGTTCAGTGTGATCGATGTTTCCGCAGTCAGCGTTGAGACTGGCAGTGGCCTTGGCATGGATGTTATGCTGGCAACCGTTCTGGGCGGCATGTCCATCTTCGGCGGTTCCCGCTCCAATGCTTACGCTGGCCTGCTGGGCGCTTTGACCGTTGCAGCCCTGAACAAGGGCCTGCTGATGGTCGGTGTTTCCAGCGCATTCATCCAGGGCATCCGCGGCGTGATCTTCCTGCTGCTGGTCTGGATGAACAGCGAACGCCAGAATCTGCTGCCTTCCCGCGTGCAGTTCTGATTCCCCACTGCAAAATTGTATATCGGGTGCCTGGCACCCTTGAACACACATGAAAAACAAATTCAAAGGAGAAAACACCATGAAAAAGAGCAAACTGTTCCAGTCCGCGCTTTCGCTGATGCTGGTAGGCGGCATGCTGACCGCCTGCGGCAGCTCTGCTTCCTCTACGGCAGCTTCCACCGCTGCCTCTACCGGCAGTAACAGCACTGCAGCCTCCACTGCTTCCGACTCCGCTGCACCGGCTGCTACCAAGCAGTATGTTATCGGCATTGCCGAAGCCCAGGCCAACGACGAAGTTACCACCCGCCGCGCTTACCTGGAAGATTTCATCGCCCCCACTTACAACGTCAAGTTCATCTTCTCCGAGACCCTGAAGGACGATGCAGCCACCAAGACCTTTATTGAAAACTGCATCGACTCCGGCGCAGACGCCATCATCGATATGAAGTCTGCCTCCGGTCAGATGGCTCAGCTCTGCATGGATAACGGCCTGGTTTACACCATCAACGGCAACTACACCCAGCATCCGGAGCTGCTCACAACTGATTATACCAACTTTGCAGGTTGCATCGGCGCTAACAACGCTCAGGTCGGTTCCCTGTTTGGAGACTGGCTGGAGGAGAATGCCAGCGAGGACGGCAGCGAAGGCTTCCTGATCTCCACCAGCCTGGCTGCCCAGGGCAACACCCAGCACGTTGAGATCACCCGCGCTATCCTGGAAGGTCTGCAGCAGAAGTACGGCATCACCTATACCAAGAGCATCGATGACCTGATCGCTTCCAGCGAAACCACCAATGTTGAGAACGATAAAAACATCCTGATCACCCTGTACCCTGGTTCCCCCAACAAGGATACCTGGCTGCCCGGCATCTCCACCCTGCTGCAGACCGGCAACTACAAGATGTTCCTGAGCTCCGGCCAGACCTACAACCAGAGCGCTACCGTGGTTGACGAAGTGGAAAAGAGCTTCGGCATCAACATCAAGGTTGCCAGCGTTGGCGCCCTGGGCACCACCCTGGAAACTGCATTCAACACCAAAGACTCTTCCGGCAACTCCAGCGTTGACCTGGTTGCTATCAAGACCGTGTCTACCCAGACCGCAGCTATGTTTGCCGCTACCTACAACGCACTGGTTTCCGGTGCTGAGTGCCGCGCATGCCGCGGCGAAGACGGCCTTCCCGTTTACTTCACCTTCAACTTCATCCCCATCACCAGCGCTGAGCAGCTGACTGAAATGTCCGGCTGGGATGCAAAAGAAACCGGCAACTGGATTGCCAACAAGGACTTCGTTGATCAGATGCTTGTTACCGTCAACCCTGACGTTACTTCTGATGACATCAATGCCATCATGCAGAGCCTGAGCTATGAAAAGATTAAAGAGATGATGGGCTGATCCCCGCAAAAGGTCTGCGGCGGCACGCCTGAACGGATAAGGAGAGAAAAACAATGAGCAACTGGCAATCCTTTAAGAAAAAACACGTTCTGCTCATGAACGCTGCATTTACTGTGGCAATTCCGGCAGCGGTGTGGCTTATCATGGAGCTGCTGAACCTCGCCTTCTGCGGCGTGCACACCCTGAATTCCACGGTAGACTACACCACCCTGATGCGCAACCTGGTCACGTCCTTCTGCTTTGCGCTGGGCCTGAACTGCAACCTTCCCGTTGGCCGTATGGATACCTCCACTGGCTCCCAGATGTACCTGGCCTGTATCATCGGCGGTAACATCGCGCTGTCCCTGAACCTTGGCGGTGTTGGCGTTCTGGTTTTCAGCATGCTGTTCGGTATGCTGGCCGGCGGTTTCGTTGGCTTCCTGTTCATCAACATGCGCATCCTGCCCATGGTTCTCGGCCTTGGCATCTCGCTGGTTTACGAGTGCATCTCTTTCAGTATGTACAACCAGCAGGGCCTGAACCTGTTTGGTAAGCCGGGCGTTTCCATCCTGTCCAACTGGGGCTTCATCATCATTGTTACCCTGCTGGTCATGCTGGTTATGACCTACCTGTTCCAGTACAGCGGCTTTGGTTACAATCGCCGCGCCATCCAGGGCAACCAGAAGCTGGCCCACGATGCAGGCATCAACATCTACAAGAACGCTTTCCTGTGCTACGTTGCAGCCGGTGCGCTGGTTGCCATCGCCGGTGTGTTTGACACCGCCTACAAAAGCAGCCTGGTCCCTGTGCTGGGCATGAACTCCAACAGCACTGTGTTCGCCAACATGTTCCCCATGGCAGTCGGCGTTTGGCTGGCTAAAAAATCCAACCCGGTGGTTGGCATCCTGGCTGGCTCCCTGAGCGTACAGTTCCTGATCCTTGGCCTGGCAAAGTTCACCGCCATCGGCGTCAGCGATTATATGCAGACCTGCATCAAGTACAGCGTATGGCTGATTTTTATGATCTACCGTATGAACGAAGACAAGTTCGACCACATCAAAGCAAAGCATGCACGCATCGCATTGGCTCGTAAGACCCGCGCACAGCGCGCCGTTGCGGCATAACCAAACATCAGCGGCGCGGGTCAAAAAAGGCCCGCGCCTCATTTTTTAGTTAGGAGGGAGGAAGTAGGAGGGGAAGAAAATTAGGAATTAGAAATTAGCAATGAGTAATTTAAGGCGGGACAAGACAACCTCCAAAACAACCTCCAATTTCTAATTTCTCATTGAAACAAACTCCTGCCTACCCCCAGAGGTGCTTTATGAAACATTACAATTTTTTATTTCTGATGGCCGACCAGATCCGCACGGCAACGCTGGAGGGGATGGGGGATGGCATCCAGACCCCTAACCTGCGCCGCCTGATGGACGAAAGCGTGCTGTTTACCCGTGCATCCTGCACCTGCCCGCTCTGCACCCCAAGCCGGGCATCCCTGGCAACGGGGCGGTACCCAAGCCGCTGCGGCGTGCCCATCCATGATGCGGTGCTGCCGCCGGAGCAGCCTACTTTCTATCAGGCCCTGCGGGACAGCGGCTACCGCGTTGGCATTGTGGGCAAGACTGACCTGCATAAGCGCGATACATATTGCGGCGTAAAGGGCGATCTGCCCAGCATGTACCATTACGGCTTTACCGACCCGGTGGAAACCGAGGGCAAAATGAACAGCGCCTGGTACGGTACCAACCCGGACGGCAGCATCTATCCCATGGGTCCCTATCAGAAATACCTGATGGATAAAGACCCGGAACTGATGCGCACCCTGGAAAAAGATTACCGCAGCTATATGCGCCAGAAGCCCCGCTATCACGCCCAGCCCAGCGTGCTGCCAGATGAGGTGTTCCTGGATACCTTCATTGGTGAAAAATCCCTGGAATGGCTGAACGAACACGATAACACAGGTGCTCCTTGGCACCTGACCGTCAGCTTTGCCGGGCCACACAACCCCTGGGATCCCCCGAAGGAGGATTATGACGCTGTGGGCGATACCCTGTGGCCGGATCCCATCCCCAATGATATGGAAGGCAAGCCCGCCTGGATCCGCCGGCGCGCGGCCCAGCAGACCGGCGGCATGACCCAGGCTGATCTGCAGCAGGTCAAACGTTGCTACGCCGGCAGCGTGCGGGTCATCGACCGGTGGATCGGCAAACTGCTGGACTGGCTGGAGACCTCCGGCCATAAGGATGATACGGTCGTCATCTTCTGCGCCGACCACGGCGAGCTGCTGGGCGACCACGGCCTATTGGAAAAGAGCTGCATGTACGAAGGCTGCCTGCGCATCCCCCTGTTGGTCCACCTGCCGGGTATGACCCAGCGGCGGGACAGTGATGCCCTGGCTGAATTGATGGACCTGGCTCCCACCTGTCTGGAACTGGCCGGTGCGGATTGGAACCGCCGCGAGATGGACGCGGTTTCCCTGGTGCCGGTGCTGAACGGCAGCACCGAACCCCTGCGCCCCGTGCAGCGCAGCGAACTGCACAATTGCACCATGCTGTTTGACGGCCGCTACAAGTGGATCCGCAGCTATAACGACACCGATGAACTGTATGACCTGGAAACCGACCCCCAGGAACTGCACAACGTGATTGACGAACATCCGGAAGTGCTGGACCGCATGCGTCCCTACAGCTTCCGCCATTGAGTTTTTAAGATAAGGAGAACACCCATGAAAGCATTGATGGTCATGTATGACTCCCTGCGCCGGGACCTGTTGAGCGTATACGACGGCCCCATCCCGGCCCCCAACTTTGAGCGTTTGGCAGCCCATACCGTCTGCTTTGACAAAAGTTATGTGGGCAGTCTGCCCTGCATGCCTGCCCGCAGAGAGCTGCACACCGGCCGCTATAACTTCCTGCACCGCAGCTGGGGCCCCATGGAACCGTATGATGATTCCATGCCGGAAATCCTGAAAAAGCACGGCATCCACAGCCGCCTTGCTACCGACCATTACCATTATGTCGAGGATGGCGGTTGCACCTACCACAGCCGTTATTCCAGCTGGAGCTGCTACCGTGGCCAGGAAAGTGATAACTGGGTGGCCGATCTGGCCCCCACCCCCACCGAGTTTGCACCCAACCAGCTCAGCCCTGAAGGAGCAACCGGCACGCTGCGTGAAATGCGCCGCCATGGCGGCTGGCAGAACATGCACAACCGCGAGCGCCTGCATAGTGAAGAGGACTTCCCGATGAGCAAGACGTTTGAGGATGGCATCGACTTTCTCAACCGCAATGGCCGGTACGATAACTGGTTCCTGCAGATCGAAACGTTTGACCCGCACGAACCGTTTACTTCTCCAACCTCCCACTTTGACCCAGACTGTGCTACCCAGCCCGATTGGCCGCCGTATGCAGATGTGACCGAAGGCCCCGAAGAGATTGAAGCAATACGCACCAAGTATGAAGCCTCCGTTCGCTTCTGCGACCGCCAGCTGGGCCGCGTGCTGGATCTGATGGATGAGCTGGATCTATGGAAAGATACCATGCTCATCGTCAACACTGACCACGGCTTCTTCCTCAGCGAGCACGGCTACTGGGGCAAGGGCGGCAGCCCCAACTATGAGGAACTGGTCCACACGCCGCTGTTCATCTGGGATCCGCGCTCCGGCCGCAAGGGCGTACACAGCCCCGCGCTGGTGCAAACCATTGATTTGGCCCCCACCGTGCTGGATTACTTTGGCATCGAGATCCCCGCCGACATGCTGGGCCGCCCGCTGACCCAGACCCTGGCCGATGATACCCCCGTGCGGGAATACGCGCTGTTCGGCTACCACAGCATGCCCGTTGGCATTACCGATGGCCGCTACACCCTGCTGCGCGATGTGAAGGACTTTGACGAAAAGACCTACGAATACACCCAGATGCCCACCCACATGCGCGCTATGTTCAGTGTGGAGGAGATGCGCACCGCCACCATGGCACCGGGCTTCAGCTACACCAAGGGTACCCCGGTGATGAAGATCGAGGCACGGCCCAACCCGCGTTTCCTGCACACCCTGAAAGGCGGCGATATGCTTTTTGATCTGCAGAACGACCCCCATCAGGAGCATGTGTTAGAGGATGCTGAACAGTCTGACCGTCTGCTGACCGCCATGACCGCTGCGTTTGAAGAGAACGATGCCCCCGAAGAAATGTACAGCCGTTACGGCCTGAGCAGTACCGGAAGAAGGCGGAATAAATGACTGTACTCCAAGCAATTCTGCCCGTGCTGGGCCTGTTGGCCGGCGGGGCGTGCGTGGGCGCGTTCGCCTACTTCGGTAAGCGTAAGCACGAAAAAGACGGCCTGCCCACCGACCCCCTGACCGAACTGTTTGTGAACGATGACGATACTATTTGAGAGAGGGAGAGAATTATGATCGACCTGGCTGCGAAACCATTTTACCTCAAACCGGAAGATATTGAATGGGTGAACACTACCCTGGCCGGCATGACCACCGAAGAAAAGGCTGGCCAGCTGTTCTGTGTGCTGTTCAAGGAATGTAAGCCCGAGGAGTTTGAGTATGTGTTCAATATCCTCAAACCGGGCGGATGTATGTACCGAGTGGTGCCCACCGAGCGCGCCATCGCCGCCACCCAGAACATTTATAGCCGCAGCAAGGTGCCACCATTGATCGCCGCCAACTTGGAAAAAGGCGGCAACGGCATTGTGACCGAGGGCACACTGGTCGGTGCACCGATGGAAATTGCCGCAACGGATGATATCGGCATGGCCACCAAGATGGCCCATGCCTGTGCCGCCGAAGCCAGCGCCGTTGGCGCAAACTGGGCTTTTGCTCCCATTATTGATATTGACACGAACTACCGCAACCCCATCACCAACACCCGTACCTTTGGCAGCGACCCGGAGCGGGTGCGCCGCATGGGCCGTGCTTATGTGGAAGAGGTGCAGAAGATGGGCCTTGCCGCTTCCATCAAGCACTTCCCCGGTGACGGCCAGGACGAGCGCGACCAGCACCTGGTCACTTCTATTAACAACATGGATTGCGATCCCTGGATGAACACCTATGGCGCAGCCTACAAAGCTGGTATTGAAGCCGGTGCCCTGACCGCCATGGTGGGCCATATCATGCAGCCCGCCTGGACTCGCCGCCTGAACCCCGGTATCAAGGATGAGGACATCATGCCCGGTACCCTGAGCCGTGAGATGATGCAGGGCCTGCTGCGCGGGGAACTGGGTTTCAACGGCCTGATCTGCACCGATGCCACCACGATGGCGGGCTACACCCTGGCCATGAGCCGCCGCCGCGCTGTGCCCGAAAGTATTGCCCGCGGTGCCGATATGTTCCTGTTTGCCCGCAACCTGGAAGAAGACTATGGCTTTATGCTGCAGGGCATCAAGGATGGCATCATCACCCCCGAACGCCTGGATGAAGCTGTGACCCGCATCCTGGCCACCAAGGCTGCCCTGGGCCTGCACCGCGGCGCTCCGGAGCTGGATGTGGAAAAAGCCAAAACCATTGTCGGCTGCGCCAAGCACCAGCAGTGGGCCGAGGAATGTGCCGACAAGGCCATCACTCTGGTTAAAGAGCAGCCTGGTGTGCTGCCCATCACCCCGGAACGCTACAAGAAGATCCTGTTCTATACCATCGAGCCCGCAGCGGGCGGTGAGGGCAACTATAAGGTTGCCCCGGCCTGCGCCAAGCTGCGCGCCATGCTGGAAAAAGAAGGCTTTGAGATCGACGATTTTGTGCCCCAGCCTTATGGTGAAGGCTTTACCACCAAGTACGAAGAAGTCGTGAACAATTACGACCTGATTTTATACGTGGCGAACCTTTCCACTAAGAGCAACCAGACCGTGGTGCGCATTGAATGGAAGCAGCCCATGGGCGCGGACTGCGGGCATTATATGAATGATATTCCCACTGTGTTTGTCTCGCTAGAAAACCCCTACCATTTGCAGGATTTCCCGCGCGTCAAGACCTATATCAACTGCTACAGCAATAACGACCACTGCCTGCACCAGTTGATAGAAAAACTCACCGGCCGCAGCACCTTCAAGGGCCACAGCCCCGTGGATGCCTTCTGCGGCAAGTGGGACGCACACCTGTAAATTAGTTAGGAAGTAGGAGTTAGGAGGTAGGAGTTTTTTCAATTAGAAATTAGGAATGAGCAGTTAGGAATTGGGGCAGGGGAGAGGACCCCGGTGCCGGAAAAGAATCATGAATAAATCAGAAAGAATAATTGTGGTGGACCGCGGCGTCCCCGACGCCCCGGACGGACCTTGCCACAAATTCAATCACGCCATTTATTCCACCGCCCCGGAACGGCCAAGACCGTTCCCTACAGAACATTTTATAATGTGCAATCAATGTCTATCACACATGCTGCCCCACCAATTTTTAATTCCTCATTACAAATTCCTAATTCTCCCGACGCACGGCTTTGTCCCGTCACCAACTCCTAACTCCTCCCTCCTAACTCCTACCTAACCAAAGGAGGTCCCCATGAACACCCCGCTGCCTGCGCTGCAATGGAAACAGAACGGCGTGAATCATATTGTAAAGCTGCTGCCCGGTGGGCGCATTGGTGCGCTGAGCGATGAAATTCTGGCGGAGATCCGGGAATCCAACGGCAAACCGGACGCCAAGATCATGGCCATCCGCAGCGGCAACGTTCAGCTGGTGCGCCAGCTGCAAAATGAACACATCGAGGGCAAAGAACTTGCCACCACCGAACTAGAAGAGTGGGAAGAAAGCATGGCCGGACCGTCTGGTCCATTTGATATGACCTATTGCCAACCCCAAACCCCCACCCCGCCCAAGGGCCGCCCCTGCATTTTGTACCTGCATGGCGGCTGGCAGTACGGCAGCCGCAAGGTTGTGCTGCCTTTCTGCCGCTATCTGGCCGAGCAGGCCAACGCTGTTGTGGCGGTACCGGAATACCATCTGGCCCCCGAACACCGCTGGCCTGCTGCGCTGGAAGATTGCTGGCAGCTGCTCTGCCGCCTGCATGCCCAGGCCGAAACAAGGGGCATTGACCCCGCAAGAATCACTGTGGCAGGGGACAGCGCCGGCGGCAACCTGGCCGCTCTGTGCGCCCACCGCGACCGTGACCGCAGCCTTGGCATGGTCAACAGCCAGGTGCTGTATTACCCCGCGCTGAGCGTGTGGGAAACCGACGGCCTGAAGGACTATCACTTTGGGTTGGAAGATTATATTTACGATGATGCGCAGAGTGAGTGGATCGTGCCGCGCATCCTGGCCATCTGGAACGCAGGCAAGCGCAGCGAGGATAACTACCTGCCGGAGGGCGTCAACTCCCGCATGGCGTCCGTTTCGCCCCTGTGGGACAGCGATTTTTCCGGCCTGCCGCGCACGCTGTTGATCACCGCCCAGTACGACTATCTGACCAGCCAGGCCAAAACCTATGCCCATTACCTTGCCGCCGCCCATGTGCCCGTTACCTGGGTGAACTACTGCGGCGTCGGCCACGCCTTTGTGGATAAATGCGGCGTGTACCCCCAGGCCGATGACAGCCTGAAGATGGCAGCGGAATTTGTGAGATAGTTAGGAGTTAGGAAGTAGGAGGGAAGAGTTTAATTAGGAATTAGGAATGAGAAGTTAGGAATTGGGGCTAGGGGAAGGCTCGGTGTTGAAAATTAGGACAGACGGCCACTCTTTTGTAAGGCGCGATGCGCTTATCGCGCCGGGGAGAAACATGAAGGATATGCCGCAAGCCAAATCCTTGATCTGTAGGGGGCGATGCTCGTCATCGTCCCGTGGGTCTTTCCGCAAATCCCATCATGGCATTGGTCCAATCGTTTCGGAACGGTCAAGACCGTTCCCTACGGATCGGCTTATGGGTCATTCATCTATTTTCAAACATCTGCCAACCTAATATCTCCTGAGCGGCGCAAACGCGCCGCGGTCCACCACCATTATTCATTATTCTCTATTCTTTTTTAATTCGCTTTCCAATTCCTCATTCCTAATCAACTCCTAACTCCTAACTTCAACGAAAGGAGTCCCTCATGTCTCCCGATATTTTACTTTTTATCAGTGACCAGCACGCGCCGCAGTATCAGGCGGGCGGGCAGATGCCGGTGGATACACCCAACTTGGCAGCGCTGCGGGGACAGGGCACCGCGTTTGACGCTGCATATACCCCCTGCCCGCTCTGCGTTCCGGCGCGCATGGCCATGCTCAGCGGGCTGGCTCCGCACCATACCGGCATTTTTACCAATAACGATACCCTGCCTCAAACAACGCCCACTTTCCTGCATGCGATGGCAGCTGCCGGGTACGAAACCGTGCTGGTGGGCCGGATGCACTTTATCGGCCCCGACCAGCGCCACGGCTTTACCCGCCGTGTGGCCCCGGATTTTACCAACAGCGGATGGGTGCGCCCACAAAAAACGCTGGAACAGGATTTCGGCGTGCATACCCAGACGATGGGCTATAAATGGTGCATTGATGTGGTCGGCGGCGGCGCTTCGCCCGTTGTGTGTTATGACGATATGGTGCTGGATGCTCTGGAACAGTACCTTGCCCAGCCCCACAGCAAACCGCAGCTCATTGTGGTGGGCACCTATGGCCCGCACTTCCCGTATGTTGCACCGCCGGAGCTGTTTTTGAAGTACCTGAAAACCGCCCAGCTGCCCGCCACCTGGCAGGGGAATGAACCCTGGCTGAACGCCCAGCAGCGTAATTTGCAGGAACCCAACACCCGTGCGGAAATCGTGCTGGCCTGCCAGGCTGCCTATAAAGGATTGGTGGAGCACACGGATGGCCTGATCGGCCGTGCGCGCGCCGCCTTTGATGTGTTCACCCAAAACCGCGGTACCCCTGCACTGTTCGGCTATCTTTCCGACCACGGCGATACCGTGGGCGAACACGGAATTTATGGCAAAAAGTCCTTTTTTGAAAAGTCCGTCCGCATCCCCATGGTGTTTGCGGGCAGCGGCGTGGCGGCTGGTCAGCGGATAACAGCACCTGTCAGTCTGCTGGACCTTGGCCCCACCGTGTGTGATTGGGCCGGGGCAGATCCGCTGCCGGAACCCGATGGCCAGAGCCTTGTTGCCGTGCTGCGCGGTGAATCCGCCGATGCTGACCGCACCGTGTGGAGTGAAATTGTGGACAAGCTGCCGCAGGGCGGCTGGACCTACAGCTGCATGGCCCGCCATGGGCAGCAGAAGTTCATCACCTGCCACCGGGACGAAATCCACAACCAGCTGTTTGATGTGATTGCTGACCCGAACGAAACCACCAACCTGGCCGATGCCCAGCCGGACGAAACCGCCGCCTTTGCCGCAGCTGCCGCCCGCAGAGTGGATTTTGCTGCCGCCGAAGCGCTGCAAAAACGTCATGCGGCTGCCGCCGCTGTACTGGCCAAAGCGGAAACCGGGGCCGGCGGTGATGACCGCGAACGCTACCGTGATTATCCCAGCACCGCCAAGGAAGCCCCGCAATACTGCGTGACCAACCTGACCAGCGCACCGGGAAAAAGCCAGACCTACGAATTTTACGGCCTGCCGGATGTAAACAACTGACCCCAACCAACAACAGGAGGATACAAATGAGCCAATACGGATTTTTGTTTGACCTGGACGGCGTCATCGTGGACACCGCCAAATATCACTTTCTGGCCTGGAAGCGCCTGGCCGATGAGCTGGACATTCCCTTTACCGAGCAGGACAATGAGCGCCTGAAAGGCGTCAGCCGGATGGCCAGTTTGGAGATCATCCTGGAGATCGGCAACCGCACAATGACCGAGGATGAAAAGCAGGCCCTCTGCCAGCGCAAGAACGACTGGTATGTGGAGTACATCAAAAAGCTGGAAAAAAGCGAACTGCTGCCCGGTGTGGAGAACTTTTTGAAGCAGGCACATGCGGCAGGCATCAAGATAGCCCTTGGCTCCGCCAGCAAAAACAGCCCGCTGATTTTGGACCGACTGGGCATTACCGAACTGTTTGACGCTGTGGTGGATGGAACCCGCGTGAGCCGCGCCAAGCCCGACCCCGAAGTATTTGTGACCGGTGCCGAAGATCTTGGTATCGACCCCGAATACTGCGTGGTGTTTGAGGACGCCGTGGCCGGTGTTCAGGCCGCCCACAATGCGGGCATGAAAGCCGTTGGCATTGGCAGCCCCGAAATTTTGGGCCAGGCTGAACTGGTCATCCCCGGTTTTGCCAACGTGACGGTGAACGACCTGCTGCAGAAGCTGGAGAACGTATGATGCCGGTTGGAGTATTGACGGATTGCAGCTGCGTGCTGATCGGCGGGCTGCTGGGCACTGTGCTTGGCAGCCGCTTTACCCTCGCCCTGCGGGAAAAATTGACGATGGTGCTTGGTTTTGCTTCTATGGCCATTGGCATTAACTCCATCGTGAAAGCCAACCAAATGACCCCCGTGGTCATTGCCGTGATTTTTGGTACTCTGTTGGGTGAGCTGCTCCATTTGGAAGAGCACATCACCCATGTGTTTGGCGCTGTCACCCGCAAACTGCCGCACGATGAAGCTAACTTTGATATGGAGCGTTACATCACCGTTGTGGTGCTGTTCTGCGCCAGCGGGTTTGGCATTTATGGCGTGCTGGTAGAGGGGATGAGCGGCAGCCCCGCCGTGCTGCAATCCAAGGCTGTGTTAGATCTGTGCACCGCTGCAGTGTTTGCCGTCACGCTAGGCGTGGCGGTGGCAGTGATCGCGTTGCCCATGCTGGCGGTCATGCTGGCGCTGTTCTTTGCGGCCGGGGCCATTGCACCGTTTGTCACGCCCGAAATGCTGCAGGATTTTATCAGCTGCGGCGGTGTGCTGACCATTGTGGCCGGTATGCGGGTCAGCGGCATCAAGCAGTACCTCATCGCTAACATGATCCCGGCACTGCTGCTGGTGCTGCCGGCATCGGCAATCTGGCAGACCCTGATGGTGTAACCACAATGCAATAAAATACGGGCGGCGAAAGCTGCCCGATAGGGGAGAGAGCAAGATGAACCAAGCCAAACAGGCAGTCAACCCGTATTTGCCATCCTATGAGTATGTGCCGGACGGCGAACCTCATGTGTTCAATGGCCGAGTGTATGTATACGGCAGCCATGACCGCTTTGGCGGGAATGATTTCTGCCTGAACGATTATGTCTGTTGGTCTGCCCGCGCGGATGACCTTGCCAACTGGCGGTACGAGGGCACCAGTTACCGCAGCGTGCAGGATCCCCTGTGTGCTGAAGGCAGTACTGCCATGCGCCTGTTTGCCCCCGATGTGCAGCGCGGCGGAGATGGCCGCTATTATCTGTTCTATGCACTGGAATTCTGCGGGCGCATCTCGGTGGCGGTGTCGGAATCCCCGGTGGGGCCATTCCAATTTTATGACCATGTGCATTACCCGGATGGAACCCTGTTGGGCGCGAAAGAAGGGGACGCTTTCCAGTATGACCCCGGCATTTTTGTGGACGATAATGGTCGGGTATATCTTGTCAGCGGTTTCTGCCCCATTCCAGGCATCAACCCCAAGTTTGCTGCCATGAATCTGGTTACCAAGGGCTGCCAGCTTATTGAACTGGCAGACGATATGTGTACCGTGCGCGAAGCCCCACAGATCGTTCTGCCCCAGCAGGCGGATGCTGAGGGGACCGAATTTGCGGAGCACCCGTTTTTTGAAGCACCGTCCCTGCGCAAAGCGAATGGCCGTTATTATCTGATCTATTCTTCCACCCAGAATCACGAACTGTGCTATGCTGTGGCGGATAAGCCCCAGGGCGTTTACCATTACGGCGGAACCATTGTTTCTAACGGCGATATTGGGCTGGATGGCCGCACTGTGCCCTGCAATTATACCGGTACCAACCATGGCAGTATTGTGGAGATCAACGGTCAGTGGTATGTGTTCTACCACCGTCAGACCAACCGCACGCCCTATTCCCGCCAGGGTTGCGCCGAAAAGATCACGCTTTTGCCGGATGGCAGTATTCCCCAGGTGCGGGTCACTTCCTGCGGGCTGAACGATGGCCCGCTGAAAAGCGGATACAGCTACCCTGCGGGTATTGCCTGTTGCCTGCAAACCGCCAACGGTGCCGGCCCCTATCGCGCCAAAACCACCATCGGCGAAGAGCACCCCTACATCACCCAGGATGGCCCTGACGGCGATATTTTTGCCCAGCAGTATGTTGCCAACCTGCGCGATGGCTCCAACGCGGGCTACCGCAGCTTTTTGCTGCATCCCGGTACCAATCTTACAGTTACCTATCGCTGCACTGGCGATGGTACGCTGGAAATTGCCGCAAAGGAAAGTGGTGCCTTGGCCCTTGTATTCCCGGTAACTGCCAGCAATACCTGGCAGACTGCGATGGGCACTTTGCAGCTGGATGGCGAACAGGAATTGTGGTTCACCTACCGCGGCACAGGCGCACTGGACCTGCGCGGTTTCAAATTGTGAAATATGCGGAATTTGGCAAAAGTGCGGTCTACCTACTTGCCAAATAGGAAAAAAAGAATATACTGATGTAAAACGAAACGGAGTTGGCAGCCTCATCATCCCTGCCATCCCCGCCGCGTTTTATAAAAACCGCTCTTCTGCCAGCTCCGCGGCAGTTTTTTCGCACTGGCGCAGGTAGACGGCATAATTTTCGGCCGCTTTCTGGAAGATCTCGGCGCAGTGGGTGCTTTGTTCCGCCAAGGTCGGCACATCAAAAAGCCAGCGCAGGTCATCCGCAGGAGAGGTACGGTCTTTTACAAATTGGGAAATCAGCATCCGGGGTACGTGGTTATAGAACTGGTCACCCACGCGGTCGTCTTCATTGGGGCCATAGGGCACGGTAAACTGTGCATAGTCGGTCAGGCACTGGGCAACATCGCTCCGATGCAGCAGCCCATAATAGGCAACCGTGTAGGCGATGCTCTGCTGTACCGCGTCCACGGTTCCATCCCGCCAGCAGCGGGCAATCAAATCCAGCAAAAAGGCGTACGGCTTGATGTTGGAACAGTTGATAAGCCAGTAATCATCCGCACCATGGATCAGCACAATGGTGTAATTCTTCGGGCTGCCGACAAAAATCAGCGGCTGGAAGAAGTCCTGCCAGATCCAGTAGAACGCGAAGATGGCCGCCGAAACGATAGCGGGCTGAACAACGGGCACCAGAATTTTGAACAGGATACCGATTTTGGAGCAGCCATCGATCATGGCCGCTTCATCCAGCTCTTTGGGGATGCCGCGCATGTACTGCACGATCAAAAAGACGAAGAACGCACCGCCGAATGCCCACGGCAGGATCATGGCCAGCAGCGTATCGTTGAGGTGGAGCTTTTTCAGGATAATGTACTGCGGAACGACCATGACCTGTGCGGGGATCATCATGGTCATGATGATGCAGCCAAACCAGAAGTTGGCACCGAAGAACTTGACGCGGGATACCGCATAGGCTGCCAGCAGGAAGGAGAAAATCGTGCAGACAACGCCGATGACCGTAACGATGGCAGAGTTCATAAAGAAATGCCCGAAACTGTACCCCGTCGTGCTGGCAAAGCCGGAATTGTAGTTTTTGATGATGCCCCAGCTTTCCGGCAACAGGGAATAGGTGTTCTTGAACATCGTATCATTGGATTTGAATGAGCTCGCCACCAGCCACAGCAGCGGGTAAATCATGATAAAACCCAACAGGCAGGAAAAAACATGGAACACAACGGAAGCCATTTTTTTGTTCTTCTGTTCGCCAACCATGGAAAAACCTCCTTATTCAGCTTCGTAATGTACCCATGCGTTCTGGGTTTTGAACAGGATAGCGATAGCAAGGCCGATGATGACCACCAGGATCCACGCCAGTGCGCAGGAATAACCCATGTGGAAGTTCGTAAACGCCGAGCGGTAGAGATGCGGTGGAAGCAGGGGTGCTGTCAGCAGTGCTGCTGGCGGTAGTGGAACCGCCGCAGGCTGCCAGAGAACCAGCCATCAGAACGGCTATGGCGGCGCTCATCATGCGCTTGTTTTTCATTTTGATTTTCCTCCTTCAATCTCTGGGGCGCTTTCTCGCGTGCCCCTTTCGTTGTCTTTATCATACACATTTTTCCACAATTTGAGAATGGACGCATCCGACCTGTTTCTTGAACAAATCCGACTTTTTACAGAAACCGGACTTTTGCTGCTGACAAAGTCGGATCCGTTCAAAGGCATGTGCCCCGGGTGGAATAGATTTTATGGTAAAATCATGCTTTTGTCGGTGCGAGATGTATTCTGATGTGTGTATTGAGATGAAAATCTTGATACTGTACAGTGCTATTGGTTCGATGGCGACAGTGGATTCTGCGCTTTTTAGTAGTAGTGCAATTCGTGCGATAAAGATGATTGTTCTGTCTCTCCTCTATATTTCGCTAAACCTATCTTTAGCGAAATTGGTAATGGGGCACATTTCTACCCTCTCCATTTTACAGCTAACAATTCAGCAAAGCCCGCCCATGACGATGCCCGCATCGTGCCGCACGATCGATATACTTTGCAGCTGCTTTTCAAATAACATCAAACCCAATATTTCCTGAGCGGCGCTCCTGCGCCGCAGGCCACCATAATGATTCATTATTCTTTATTACTTATTCTTTTTTTCGCGCCCAACTCCTAACGGTCTCTCTGCCTAATTTTCTTTCGTCAAACTTGCTATTTTCCGTTTTCTCCAAACTTTCACACACTTGTTTGTAAATAATCATGAATTTATCACAAATGTATTGACGATGGGGCAGGTTTGGCGTATGATACAGATATTGAAACAAATATTCCGGTAAACATGAAATTTGAGAAACAATAGTTCGAAACCGTCTTCGTGTGGCAGCCAGCCGCGGGGTATTTGTTGCCGGGTAACCGGGGCGCAAGGCAGTATTGGCCTTGGTTTACCCATTTTTGTGGAACACGCCGCTTTCGCTTGCAACCCTGATAGCGGCATTATAAAAAGGAAAACCATATTAAGGAGGATACCCCATGAAAAAGTCAGTCAGCCGTACCTTGGCCATGGCTTTGGCCGCCTGCATGGCAGCAGGCACTTTGGCCGCCTGTGGAAGCAGCGGTTCTTCCGCGGTCACTTCCAGCGCAGCTGAGTCTACCGCAGATTCCACTGCCACTGCCGCTTCCACCGAAGCCGGCACCCCGGATTACTCCAATGAGGACCCCATCAACATCCGAATTTATCTGTCGGATAATGCTACCCTTCCTTATAAAGAAGACTGGCTCACCTTTACCGAAGTGCAGAAGCGCTGCAACGTCAACCTGGACGTTGAGGCCATTCCCATTGCGGACTACTCTACCAAGGTTTCTCTGGCACTGAATACCGGCGAGAACGTTCCCGATGTCATCCTGTACCAGTCCACCACCGGTGAGAATGCTTCTTTGGCTCTGAATGGCGCTCTGGTTCCCATCAGCGACTACAGCGACTGGACCCCCAACTTCAACGCCCGCGTTGAGGAAATGGACCTGCAGGACGATGTGGATATGCTGAACCTGCAGGACGGCAAGCGCTACTATATGCCGTCTTTGACCGATAAGCCGTTCTACGACGGCGGCCTGATCCTGCGTGAGGATTATCTGGAATCCAAGGGTCTGGAAGCCCCCAAGACCTTTGATGACCTGTACGAGATCCTGAAGGCTTACAAAGCGGATTATCCCGATTCTTACCCGCTCACCATTCTGGCTGGTCCCCGCGTTCTGTTCCGTATGACGATGCCTTCCTTCGGCATCAGCGTGGGCAAAAACAGCGCCGATGGCTCTTACGTTCTGAGCTATGATTACGACAACAAGGATTTCTTTGCTGGCGCAATTGATGATAAGTGCAAAGAATACTTCGCATTCCTGAACAAGCTCTACGCCGAAGGCCTGCTTGACCCCGAAATGGCTGACCCCATTGATGGTGATAAGTGGAGCCAGAAGTTGGCTACCGGTTCTTCCATGGCCACCTACGCTTACTATGACCAGATCGGCGGCGTGGAAGCTGCCAGCGAGATCGACGGCTTTAAACTGCAGATGTATGCACCGCTGGAAGGCCCCGCAGGTGCCCACCACCAGCCCAAGTCCCGCACCGGTTCCGGCATCATGTTCCCCAAAAAGACTGCTGAACGCGATGATTTCGAGCGCATTGTCCGCACCATCGATGAAATGTTCTACTCTGAGGAGAATGCAAAACTGTGGTGCCTGGGTGTTGAAGGCGAGACCTACACCATGGACGGCGACAAGATCGTTTACTCTGACGACATTGTGAACAGTGCTGACGGCATTTATAAGAGCATGCAGCTCAAGTACGGCTGCGGTTCCGACGTTACCCAGATGGTCTGGATCAACGAGCGTGAAATGTCCAAGTACGACGAGAACTATGCCGAAATCAACACCGAAGTTGCTGCAATGGATGATGCTATCCAGCCCATACCTCCCACTCCGCAGTTTGACGACCTGACCGCTGAGGATGCCGCCAGCCTGCGCACCCCGCTGGGCGATACCTTTGAAGTTTGGGCAGATGCTTTCATCACCGGCAAGAAGAGCACCGACACCGATTGGGATGCTTACGTTGCTGAAATGAAGAACCTGAGCATTGACCAGTACCTGCAGATGTACAACGACAACAATAAGTAAAATATTGACCAGTTGATCCTCAGCAGGGGGCATATCCGTGGAGGATATACCCCCTGCTTTTATTTTTAAGGGCAGACGCGGTTCGCGCCGCCCCCAACCAAAGGAGCGCAATCCATGGGTAAGGCAAAAGCAAAGCTTACGCCGGCCGAAAAGGCCCAGCGGCGTTCGCATACCATCAAGCACCTGAAGCAGTACAGCGCATTATATGCCATGATGATTCTGCCGCTGCTGTATTTCATCATCTTCAAATACGTTCCCATGTTCGGCAACATTCTGGCATTCCGGCGCTACCGCCCCGGCCAGGGTATGTTTGGCACCGAATGGACCCTGCGCTACTTTGAGCGGTTCCTGAAAGACCCCGCTTTCTGGCGCGCATTCCGCAACACATTAGTGGTTTCGCTGGAAAACCTGGTTATCAACTTCCCGCTGCCCATTATCTTCGCAATCCTGCTGAACGAAGTGCGCAATAAGCACCTGAAAAAAGTTGTGCAGACTATCTCCTACATGCCGCGCTTTATCTCCACGGTGGTCGTTATCGCCATCATGAACGAGATTCTTTCTCCCAGCACCGGCCTGCTGAACAACTTTCTGCACAACGTCTTCGGCATGACCCCCACCTACTTCATGAACGAGCCAGGCTGGTTCCGCCCGCTGTACATCCTGTCGGAATCCTGGCAGTACACCGGCTGGACCGCCATCATCTATCTGGCCGCTATCACCGGCATCAGCAGCGATCTGTATGAAGCCGCTGAGATGGATGGCGCTACCCGCCTGCAGCAGATCTTCCACGTGACCATCCCCTCCATCATGCCTACCATCATGGTCATGCTGATCATGAACGTTGGCCGTATGCTGAGCATTGGCTATGAAAAGGTCCTGTTGATGTACACTCCGTCTAACTCCGGCGTCAGCGATATCATTGATACGCTGGTTTACCGCACCGGTCTGCAGAACCAGAACTACTCTTACGCAACGGCCATTGGCCTGTTTGGCGGCATCATTGGTCTGATTCTGGTTTCAGGCTCCAATGCAATCAGCAAAAAGCTGACGGACGAAAGCCTGTATTAAGTGAGGCAAAAAGATGAGCAAGTATTATAAAACAAAAGAAAACGTCGTTTTTGACACCATTGTCAACCTGGTCATGATTTTTACCCTGCTTGTCTGCTTTTTGCCGTTTGTGTATATGGCAGCGCTGTCCTTCTCCAGTTCCAAGGCCATCATCAACAACCAGGTCCTGTTCTGGCCAGTCGGCTTTAACCTGGATGCTTACAAGCAGATCTTCACCTACCCCAACTTTTTCCAGGCATATGGCAATACCTTTATTTATACCATCGGCGGTACTACCATCGCTATGTTGATGACGATCATGTTCGCCTATCCCCTGTCCAAAGACAACCTGATGGGCCACAAGGTTTTCATGAAGATCGTTGTTATCTCGATGTTTTTTGCCGGCGGCATGATCCCCAACTACCTGCTGGTATCCTCTTTGCACCTGACCGGCACCCGCTGGGCTATGCTGCTACCCTTCTGCATCAGCCAGTTCAACCTGATCATCATGATCAACTCTTTCAAATCTCTCCCGCACGAGCTGGAGGAAGCTGCTCTTATTGACGGCCTGGGCTATTGGGGCATTCTGCGCCGCATCATTGTGCCGCTTTCCACCGCTGCCATTGCAACGGTCGGCCTGTATTATGCGGTGTTCTTCTGGAACGACTGGTTCAATTCTTTGATCTACCTCAATAAGGAGCAGTACCCCGTTATGCTGTTCCTGCGCAACATTGTCAACGGCACTGCCATGGTTGGCGATGGTGCAGGCTCTGCGGATAAATCCTCCCTGGGTATTGCCATCAAGTCTGCCGTTATCATTGTTTCCACCCTGCCCATCATCATCCTGTATCCCTTCCTGCAAAAATACTTCGTCAAGGGCCTTACTGTCGGCGGCGTCAAGGGTTAATGCCCGCCGCACAGCAGGCAGGGCTCTACACCTGCCGAATGTGAGGAATTGTTTATGGTAAAACTGGATCATATTTCAACCGAGCAGCGGAACCCGGCAACCAGCCATATTGATGAGGTTTCAACGCTTGAGATCGTCCGCCTGATGAACCAGGAGGACAAAAAAGTAGCCGAAGCGGTGGAAGTGGTTCTGCCGCAGATCGCTGCAGCTGTGGATGTGATTTACGCCGCGCTGCAAAAAGGCGGACGGCTGATTTATTGCGGATGTGGTACTTCCGGCCGTCTTGGCGTGCTGGATGCAGCCGAATGCCTGCCTACATTCAGCGCCGGGCGCGATATGGTGGATGCCGTTATTGCGGGCGGCCAGCGCGCCATGCTGATCCCGGTGGAGGGCGCCGAGGACAACCGCGACCTTGGCAAAGAGGACTTGGAAAAGCTGAATTTCAGCCAGAAGGATGTCCTGTGCGGTATTGCCGCGGCCGCACCCCCTATGTGCTGGGTGCGATGGAGTATGCCCACAGCCTTGGCGCAGCGGTCATCAGTGTAACCTGTTGCCCCGGCAGTGAGGTAGACACCCGGGCTGACATTGGCATTTCCCCCATGCCGGGGCCGGAAGTTATTACCGGTTCCACCCGCCTGAAAAGCGGCACTGCCCAAAAAATGGTGCTGAACATGCTTTCCACCGCCACCATGATCAAGCTGGGCAAAGTGTATGGCAACCTGATGGTTGATGTGCGCGCCAGCAACGAAAAGCTGGTGGAGCGCTGTGTACGCATTGTGCGCACCGCCACCGGTGCCGACAGTGTTGCCGCCCGCAACGCCCTGGAGCAGTGCGGTTACAGCGCCAAAACCGCTATCCTGATGATTCTCTGTAAAATTGACGCCCCCACCGCGGAAGCAAGACTGGAAAAAACACACGGGAGAATTGCGGAAGCGCTGAACAACCTATAATTCAGAATTAACAATTAGGAATGAATAATTAAAAAAGAATAAAGAATAATGTTGGTGCACCGCGGCGCACTTGCGCCGCTCAGGAAATATTAGGTTTGCTGCTATTTGAAGCTGAGTGATGAACCATATAACATCCTGTAGGACGCGATGCCCTCATCGCGCCGGCGTTCACGGTACGACAATCAAAAATTGTAATACGCCTATACTCCACCACAAATTCCTAATTTCTCATTGCTCATTTCTAATTCATATGAACTCCTACCTCCTAATTCCTAACTCCTAACTAACACTGGTGCTTACCATGAAAATTTTTGCTCAAAAACTTCTGGTGGGCCGTACATTCCTAGCCAATCAGACCGTGACGGTCGAAGACGGCCAGATCACTGCCATTGGTGGCGGGGGTCCGGCCGATTTTTCTGTCTGGGCCTTAACACCCGGACTGGTTGACCTGCACTGCCACGGCGGCCAGGGCTTTGACCCGGAGCTGAATGAACGCCCCCTGCCCGAGTTCCTGACCATCCTGCTGTGCCACGGCGTAACGGATGTGCTGCTCACCCTTGGGGCGGAGCCGCTGCCCACCATGCGCCGGGCGCTGGCGGTGGTACAAACCGCCATGCAGCAGCAGGCCGCAGGCAAACTGCCCGGCGCGCATATTTTGGGTGTTCATCTGGAAGGACCCTTTTTGAGTCCCGAACGTCCCGGTGCCATGCCACCCGCCGCGCTGCTGCCGCCAACCCTCGCCGCGTACCAGACGCTGGTACAGGGGTATGAATCCGTCATCCGGCAGGTGACCCTTGCCCCGGAGCTTCCCGGTGCGCTGGAACTTGGCGCAGCTCTGGCGGCGCGAGGTATCCGGGTGCAGGCCGGGCACACCGATGCTGATTACGAGACCGCCCAGCGTGCTTTTTCTGCTGGATTTACAGGTCTGTGCCATACCTTCAACGCCTGCCGCCCCCTGCGCCACCGCGACCCCGGTGTGGTGGCCGCCGCTCTGCTGGATCCTAACGTGACCACCGAGTGCATCTGCGATCTGGTTCACCTGCACCCCGCCGCTTTGCAGCTTGTCTACCATATGAAAGGCCCTGAAGCGATGATTGCCGTATCCGACAGTGTGGCTACCCATGGTCTGCCCGATGGACGCTACCCCGTGGCCGGGCAAGATTATATTGTGCAAAACGG
>ERZ779890.1390-NODE-1390-length-25034-cov-3.602146_pt1 | contig 25034 bp, 16 predicted proteins | sample MGYA00511553_ERZ779890 | MGnify/ENA primary metagenome ERZ779890 (study PRJEB29588, sample SAMEA2152064) | human gut metagenome | biome: human gut; feature: human-associated habitat; material: faeces | place: Denmark | collected 2008/2010 ... | reverse complement strand
AATTTCTTCGCCATATACTTTTCTTTCCTCTTGTTTAGCGACTCCTGTACTTCTTTGGTGGCATACTGGTCGCTCCATATTTAAGACAAATGTACGAAAATTATCAGTTTGTCTGAAAGTATAGGAGAGAAATCCTTCTATTTATGTACATTTGTGGATTAACCATTTAAACATTCATGTGTATGATACGGTCTATCGGTTTATTCTGCGTACTTTGTCTCTTGTCTATCTTGACAAGTTGTCATACGACAAGCTCCACGGATCAAGATCTTCCTCCTTATAATCCGAACGTGGAGGCGTTCACTACCGGGAAGATTTCCCGGTATTCTCCCGTTTACCTGATCTTTAATCAAGAGATCCCGGCGGATCGATTAAAGGCGGACCGATTGGGGAAACTCGTGCGCCTCAAGCCCGATGTGCCGGGGAAATGGGCTTTCGAGAATAACCGGACGTTGGTATTCAAGCCGGAGAAAGGCTTTGAGCGAAACACCTCTTATCAGGTGAAAGCCGATTTGTCCGAATGGTTTGAGGCACAAGGTAAGGATAAGTGGTTCGCTTTTGGTTTTACCACGCTCCCTTTAGCCCTTCGGGGGAATCTGGAATCGATGGATATCAACAAGAAAAACGAGAATGGGTACGATCTGACAGCCGTGCTTTTCACGCCGGATAAGGAATCTCCGGAGACCGTGGAGTCGTTGGTGGATTTCTCGGAGAAGGTAGACGCTACTTGGCAACACAGCCCGGATGGGAAGAAACATGAGGTAACCTTATTCAATGTCTCCGCCGGGATGGAGGGGGAACGGACACTCAAGCTTTCCGTATCTTCTAATAAACTAGGCGTGGAAAAGGCCGATGTCGTGACAGTGAGCGTTCCGGATCAGAATGATTTCTCGGTGTACGACGTGACGTATGTGTCCGAGCCGGAGCGTTACGTGGAGGTCGCTTTCACGAAGTTATTGGATGTGGGCCAAGATATGAGAGGTTTGGCCTTTATCGCCGAGAATACGTCGGAGACCGTAACCGTGGACGGAAACAAGCTACGCCTATATCCGGATGCCGATTTGTGGCAAAAGGGCGTGATGAATATCCACCTGAACCAAGGCATCCGCAGCAAGAGCGGCTTGAACCTGAAAGAGGCTGTCGTGCGTCAAATAATCCTAGATGAGCAGAAACCCGGCGTCCGTTTTATCGGGAAAGGAGTGATCATCCCGCAATCCACGCAATTATCCGTTCCTTTCCAAGCGATTTATTTGCGAGGGGTTACGGTGAGCGTTATCAAGATATTGGAGCAGAATATCGGTCAGTTCCTGCAATCGAACAACTTGGATGAGTCCGGGGAGCTGATGCGTGTCGGGCGCTTGATCGCCCGTAAGACGATCTTCTTGGATGAGGAGGGTCTTGACCTGTCCCGGTGGAATACGTTCGCGGTCGATTTAAAGCGGTTGATCGAGCCGGAACCGGGCGCTATCTACCGTCTGGAGCTTTCGTTTGACCGGCCTTTGTCGGCCTATCCTTGCGGGAATGATACGGTGGTCCTCTCGAAGGAACAGATCTTGGCCTCGGATGAGATCCGTTTCAAGGAAGAGTCCGCCCGTTTTGACGAGGGAGCGTATTATTACCGTCAATACGATTGGTCTAGTTATAATTGGAAAGAATGGAACGATCCTTGCTCGGATAGTTATTACTTTAATAAGGTAGAGGGAAAGAATATCTTGGCTACCAATTTGGGACTGGTCGCCTTGATGGGGCAGGATAATGATATGACCGTGTTGGTGCATAATATACAGAATACGGAGCCGGAGCGAGGAGTTACGGTTACCGCCTATAATTACCAACACCAAGCGTTGGCCTCGGGCACGACCGATGACAAGGGACAGGTACGGCTGGATCTCTCCTCGGGACGTCCGTTCTACCTGATCGCCTCACAGGGAACCCAACGTTCCTATCTGCGGGTGGATAACGGATCGGCTCTCTCGCTCAGTTCGTTCGATGTATCGGGCGAGGTCGTCCAGAAAGGGATCAAGGGCTTTATCTATGGCGAGCGAGGCGTATGGCGTCCGGGTGATACGTTGCATCTGGGCTTTATGCTGAACGACCGGGCGAAGCAATTGCCGGCAGAGCATCCGGTGGTGATGGAGCTGTACAACCCGTTAGGGCAAATGTATGCCCGTAAGACGCAGACCCGTGGCGAGCTGGGGCTTTATGTCTTCGATTTCGTTACCGAGGCGGATGCTCCCACGGGTGCGTGGAATGTGAAGGCGCAAGTGGGTGGGGTCTCTTTCTCGAAGCGCTTACGCATCGAGTCCATCAAGCCGAACCGCCTGAAGATCGCCTTATCCATGCCGGAGAAGACCTTGTTGCGTGGTGAGCCTATGGATGCCCGCCTGCATGTGGAATGGCTGCAAGGAGCTATTGCCCGTAACTTGAAATATGATATACAAGGTACCTTTATCGCCACCCCGACTACCTTCGAGGGCTATAAGGGTTTCTATTTCGACGATCCTTCCCGTGTATTTAATACGGAAGAGAGCAAGCTGATCTCCGGCGTTACCAATGAGCGGGGCGATGCCACGGTACAAGCCCGCTTCGAGCTGGGTTCTACCGCTCCCGGAATGTTGCTGGCAAACCTAGTGACCCGGGTATATGAGGAATCCGGCGATTTCAGTATCGACGCGGATCGGATGCTTTACTCGCCTTATCGCCGGTATGCTGGTATCAAATCTCCGCAGAAAGATAAGGAACAACTAAATACCGGAGCCAATTATACCTACGAGGTCGCTTCTGTTGATTATTTAGGGAAACCGCAAGCGAATACGGAATTAGACGTGAAAGTATATAAGGTCTACTGGTATTGGTGGTGGGACTCCAACAGTAGCGGTCTGGCCAATTACGTATCGGATTCCTACAATAAGCCGGTAAAGACATTTACCGTCCGTACGGATGGGGACGGCCGGGGTACGTTCCAGCTCTCTTTCCCGGATAAGGAGTGGGGAACGTATTTCATTTCCGTGAAAGATAAGGAGAGCAAGCACTCTACGGGAGTGATGAGTTATTTCGACTGGCCTTATAACGAGGGCCGACGTAACACCGATGGCAGCGAGTCCGCCACGATGCTTAGTTTCAAGACCGATAAGGATAGTTATACGCCCGGCGAGAAGATGGTAGTCACCTTCCCCTCTACGAAAGGAAGCCGTGCGATTATCAGTATAGAGAACGGCGTGCGTGTCCTTTCCTTGACGGAACATACGTGCGAGGATAAACAAACGACCGTGAGACTGGATGTGACGAAAGATATGCAGCCGAACGCTTACGTCTATATCACCCTTTTGCAGCCTCATGGCATCACGAAGAACGATTTGCCGATCCGCTTGTACGGCGTGGTCCCGTTCACGGTAACTTCTCCGGAGAGCCATCTGACCCCGGTTATCCAATCTCCCGCCGAGTTGAAACCGGATGCCTCTTATACCATATCCGTCTCCGAGAAGAATGGAAAGGAGATGGCTTACACGCTGGCGATCGTGGATGAGGGCTTGCTGGACTTGACCCGTTTCCGTACGCCGGAGCCTTGGAAGGCGTTTAACGCCCGGGAAGCGTTGGGCGTGAATACATGGGATTTGTATAACTACGTGGTTGGCGCTTATGGCGGCCGTATCGAGCAATTGTTCAGTATCGGCGGCGACGATGCGCTGAACAAAGGCCCGAAAGCGATCGTGAACCGCTTCAAGCCCGTGGTGCGATTTGACGGCCCGTTCTTGCTGAAGAAGGGGAAGACCGCCCGGCATACCTATCAGATGCCGAATTATAACGGGCGTGTCAAGATCATGGTGGTAGCCGGAAACGGGGAGGCTTATGGACATGCCGATAAGAGCGTGATGGTACGTAAGCCCGTAATGCTGCTAGGAACCTTGCCCCGGGTGATCGGCGTGGGCGAGGAGATGGTAGTACCCGCTACGGTATTCGCTACCGAGGATGGCGTAGGAGCCGTGAATGTATCTATCGCTTGCAGCTCGAATATGGAAGTGGTCGGCGAGGCGACGAAGAGTTTGAGCTTCGAGCGGAAAGGGGATCGGCAGGCCTCGTTCCGTATCCGGGTGAAGAAGAACCCGGGTATCGGGAAGGTAACGATAACCGCTGCGGGCAAGGGGGATAAATCCGTTTATGAGACGGAGCTGGAGATCCGTACGGTACGCCGCCCGCAAGTGAAAGTTACCGCCGCTACCTTGGAGGCCGGCAAGTCTTGGAAAAAGACGGTTGCGATGCCGGGTGCCACGGGTACGAACCAGTTGACCTTAGAAGTGTCGGATATCGCCCCCGTGAACTTATCCTCACGTCTATCTTATTTGTTGGGTTATCCGCACGGATGTCTGGAACAGATCACCTCGAAAGGATTCCCACAGCTTTATATCTCCTCGTTTACGGATTTGACCCCTCAACAGGCGAAATCCACGGAGGAGGCCGTGAAAGAGGTGATCCGCCGTCTGCGCTCTTACCAGACCGTAGATGGGGCTTTCGCCTATTGGCCGGGTGGAACGAGCAGCAATGGCTGGGGTACGGTTTACGCTACTCATTTCTTGCTGGAAGCCTCGAAGAAAGGTTACTTGGTTCCCGAGGCCATGAAACAAAGCGTATTGAATAATCTACGCCGGGTAGCCCGTAATTGGAAGCCGGCTACCTCTTATTATATGGATTCGGAAGAGACTACCCAAGCCTATCGCCTGTATGTATTGGCTTTGGCCGGGTCGCCGGAGATGGGTGCCATGAACCGCTTGAAAGAGATGAAAGACTTGGCCTCCATGAGTCGCTGGTCGCTAGCTTCCGCCTATGCCTTGGTCGGCCGTGAGGATGTCGCTCAAGACCTGATCAGCAAGACGACGGCTCTTCCTTCCGGTTATTCCGAGTATGACGAGACGTTCGGCAGTGATGTCCGGGATCAATCCATCCAGTTAATGACGCTTTGCTTGTTGGATAAAGGCAAGGAGGCCGCTACCTTGGTGGAAGAATTGTCCAAACAACTTTCTTCGGATGATTGGTTGAGCACACAATCTACGGCATTCGCTTTAGTTGCCTTGTCGGACTACCTAGCTAAATATCGGGTAGACGGGGCCATGGATTTCACGTATGCTTGTGGCGGAAAGGATGGACAGGTGAAAACAGATAAGAATATATGGTCCGAGACCTTATTGGATAAGGCGGGGACCTCGGCGAGCGTCGAGTTGAAGAACACGGGTAAATCTACGCTCTTCGCCCGTATCATAACCGAGGGAATACCGGAGCAGGGAGAGGAAAAAGCGTATGCGAATGGTGTCTCGTTGGCGGTTAGCTATGTGGACTTGAACGGACGTCCGGTCAATGTCGCCCAATTGGAGCAAGGTACGAATTTCTCCGCCGTGGTTACGGTAAAGAACCCTTCGGCCCGGGGATATAATAATTTGGTATTATCGGAGATCTTCCCTGCCGGATGGGAAATACTGAATACCCGTTTCTTGAATGAGTCCGCTACGGACAGCTTGAGCGCCGGAGTGAATTATCAGGATATTCGTGACGACCGTGTTTATAGTTATATAGACCGTCTGCCGGCAGGCAGTCAAGTGACCGTGAAGATCAATCTTTGCGCAGTCTACCCGGGCCGCTTCTACCTGCCTCCGGTGTATTGCGAGGCGATGTACGATTATTTAATCCGTGCGAATACCGCAGGACAAGAAGTTACCGTATTCTAATTTCGTGGGGGGCGGGCAGACCCCGCCCTTATATTTTTTCGAAATTTATTGGATTTATAGTTGTATGCTCGAATAAAACCATTACATTCGCAGCATATTTGAGATTGATTTAAGTTAGTATTAGAAAGTATTTGCTCACAACTTGATTTGTTAGGTAAACTTTTTTAGTCGACATACTCAGCTCAATTAACCATTTAATTAAAGTTTACAAAATGAATCTTTACATTTCAAATCTAAGTTACAACATCTCTGATGAGGACTTAAGACTGTTATTTGCTGATTACGGTGAGATTACTTCAGCAAAAGTTATTATGGATAGAGAAACTGGCCGTTCAAGAGGCTTCGGTTTCGTTGAGCTGAGCGATGATGAGCTAGCTAAGAAAGCTATCGAGGAGTTAAACCAAGCAAGTTATGACGGCAAAGTCATCAATATAACAGAAGCCAGACCTAGAGAGGATAGAGGCGACAGAGGTGGTCGTTTCAATAACAACAGAGGTGGCGGCTACGGTTCCAACAGAGGCGGTGGCTATGGCTCTAACAGAGGTGGCGGTTATGGTTCTAACCGGGACGGTGGAAGATATTAATTCTATCTAGATAAAAAGGAAAGAGCGATCAGAGATGGTCGCTCTTTTTTATTTCAAGCACATAGGCTCGTCCACGGTCTGTCGTGATCTTTAGGTTACTGTTTTCCTCCACTAAAGGCCGTAGCCTTCGGATCAAGGTGTTCAAGGTCTCGTCGGCGTTGATCTTTCCCGGCCATAAGCTCTCGCAGATATCCGAGCGGTTCAAGATATGAGTAGGCGATAGGAAAAACATCTCCATCAAGGCATATTGCTGAGGGGTGAGTTTTAGTTTCTCCTCATTCTCCTTATAGAAGGAGGCGGTCTCGCAAGAAAGGTTCAAATTACCGAAAGAGATGGTCTTTTCCGGATGGATAGATTGGGGCATTATCAGCTCCTTTCTATAACGTTTAAGCAATAAGGGCAGGGTAGCGGATAAAAAGGCAAGCCCGAGGAATAGGCCGGGCAAAGATTTGTCCGATAGCCCGATAACCGCAAAGGTGGAGCAATTGGCGTACCCTTGGAATGAGATCCCGATATGATCCGTGGTAGCATTGGGGCTGTTCGCTATGGATGATGCCCAGATAATCGTATCGCTGGCGATATAATATTCGTTGAGTTTCTTGTTGGCATTAGCGGGAGCGTTTTCGGTTTGAGGATCTTTATTGAGTACGTGGATCACGATTCCCGTTTTCTTCTTGTCGGGCGTATAACTCAATGCGTCGGAAAAGTCCTTGTTATAACTTTCTATGGATACCGGATTGCCGAAATGCTTGGATAGATTGTCATAGGTGCGTATGGAATCTTGGCTCATCCATAGGTGGGAATTTTGCAGGATCGTTTGTTGCAACGCTTGGTTCAAGTCTGTCACGATCGTTTTCTTAGCTTCCGTATAACTATGGAAACCAAAGCTGAACGAGAGAATCAGCATTAAGGAGGTACCCAAAACAGATAGATTGGCCGATAGTCGTGTATTCATTATTCGCTAGATTAGAATTAACATAAAAAGAACGTTCGAAGGTACTAAATATTATAGAAGGAAAGTATCCTTTTCGATAGGATTCGGGATGAAATAGACATAAATCCAGCTAAATGACCGGATGTCATGGAAATGTCAGCTACTTATCCGGCGATTATTTATGTTGTTGTTGTCTGTTGCCTCTACTTTTGCCCGAAAACAAATCAAATAAGATGCAGATATGAAAAGATTTCTGATGATGATGACCTTGATAGGGCTTGTGGGAAACTGGAACTCGACGTTGACCGCCCAACTCGTCTCTCCCGATTCATTGTATTTGAACGAGGACTTACCCGAGATAAACATTGTTGCCGTGAAACCCTTGATAAAGGCGGAGGCGGATAAGACTACTTACAGTATCGCCGAGGACCCGGATTCCAGAACCTATACCCTGCTGGAGATGTTGCGGAAAGTCCCTCTAGTGACCGTGGATGGCGAGGATAACGTGAAGGTAAACGGACAATCCAGTTTTAAGATTTATATGAATGGGCGTCCCTCGAATATGTTCTCCAATAATCCCAAGGAGGTCTTGCGTAGTATCCCCGCCAGCATGATCAAGAAAGTGGAGGTGATAACAGATCCCGGTGCCCGTTACGATGCGGAGGGTGTCAGCGGAATCTTGAATATCGTGACGAAAGGAGCGGAGTTCGAGGGATATAACGCGAGTATAAACACTACGGTGATGAACTTATTTAAGAGTGTCGGTGGTTTCGCTACGCTGAAATATGGCCGATTATCGCTTTCCGGAAATTATACGTTTAGCCAACAATCGTCCGAGAGCGAGTCGGATTATCTCCGTACCCAGTCGGGAGACGGTGCGAAGCTCCGGATGCTCTCGGACGTAGACGTGAAATATCCGGCTCATTATGGAAGTCTGGAAGGCAGTTTCGAGATCGATACATTGAATTTGATCTCCTTGTCCGGAAACTTGAATATCGGAAACAGCAACTCTATTTGGAATAGCCATTATAGCAGGCTTGATAAAGAGGGGGAAGAAATCTATGCTTATAACGAGGATATGAGTAAGAAGAACGAATGGGGTAGTGCCTCCTTAAAAGCGGATTATCAGCGTTTATTCAAACGAAATAAGGAAGAGATGCTAACGCTTTCCTATCAGTATGATTATATCCCGAACGATATCTATAGCGTGTTTTACGATAAGGATAAGATGGGTAATGTCTCGTTACCCCAACTGGAGGCCGATTATACCCGGCAAATCAGTCATGCCCGCACCCATGAGCATACGGCCCAGCTTGATTACGTGAATCCTTTTACAAGTATACATTCCATCGAGGGAGGTTTGAAGCTGATTCGGCGTAGCAGTACGAGCCACGCTACTTCGGAGGTAAAGGAGTTGGATGAGGGTGTCTGGTTACCCGCAGATTTACAGCCTTTGGTGGAATATCGGCATGTGCAGAATATATGCTCCGCCTATGCGGGATATGGATTTAAGTATGGTAAATGGAGCTTGAACCCCGGCATTCGTATGGAACATACTTGGCAGGACGTGACTTATAAACAAGGCGAAGGCAAGGATTTTAATTATCGTGTAACGGATTGGGTTCCTTCTTGGACCTCCGCTTTCCGCTTGGATGACCGGAGTTTGTTTCGCTTGGCTTACAACTTACGTTTACGTCGCCCGAATATCAGCTATTTGAATCCTACGGTGTTCGTGTCTGGGACCTCTATCTCGTATGGAAATCCGGGATTGGTATCGGAGAAACATCATCGTCTTTCGGCGTCATACAGTTATTACGGAACGAAATTGAATGTGCAAGCTTCCGTGCTCTGCACCTTGGGAAAAGGGGTGATTGATGAGTATCTGTTCATTGATTCGGCGAATGTGGTGAATAGTACGTATGATAATCTCGTGGACGTGAAAGCAGCGGGAGGAAACCTTTATCTAAGCTATAATCCTTCGCCCCGGACAAGCGTGTCGCTGAACAGCATGTTGCATTATCTGGATTTACGGGCGCAGGAGGGGAATGAGGTTTACGATACGGATGTGCGTAATTCCGGCTTTTGTGGCTCTGCTTTTGTCGATTTCTCGCAGAAGTTTAAGTACGGGTGGCGTTTTGTCCTGTCGGGTGGGTACGTGCGTTCCGAGCCGAATGTGGGGATGGACTCGTACGGCTTTTATTTTTACGGCTTGAGTGTGGTAAAGAGCTTCTTGAAGGATAAATTGACTTGTACGCTGCGGGCGCAAGATTTTCTGGGAGATCATAAGACGATACAGATTAACGAGCGATATCCGGACTTTCATATCCGGCAGACCGAGCGTATGTTTAGTCGTGGTTTCGGCATCGCCATTAGCTACCGGATCGGTGATTTAAAAGCGAGCGTGAAGAAGGCGGGGAGAAGCATAAGGAATGATGATCTGTTGGACGCCCTAGATAAGTAGGGCGGGCACAGGCCCGCTCCCTACGGTATCATAACTCGTCCAGCCATTTCTTGCCGGGCTTCGTGTAAAGCCAAGCGATAAATAAACCTGTAATAACTCCTACTACTAAGAATAGGGCACTTAATGGATTTAATATCATATTCTTTTATTTTAAAATTTTATTTCCTAACCAAGCTAATGAATAGGTGACACTAAGACCTGTCATTATCATGACCCAACAACTCTTATCAAAAACATTCTCTTGCAAAAGGAGTATTTCTCCCAATACTATAGCGGCGAAAACCAACTTAGCCAAATCAAAAAAGAACTTCCCTAAAGTCTCCCTCCTGATCTTGTCCCGCTCTTTCTTAATAATTATTTTCTCAAAATTTCCCATTTCCCCATAGTCTCTTGTTTTGGTTAATACTACTGATTATATGTAGGCAAATGTATATATTATCGGCGACCTGCCCAACTTTTTTATGTGGAATCGCTTATTTTCCCTAATTTTGTATCCCTAAAACGGATGAATGTGGAAGAGTATTTGAATCAACTGAATGAGAGCCAGCGGGAAGCGGTGGTTTACAATGAGGGGCCATCCTTGGTCGTGGCCGGGGCTGGCTCCGGTAAGACAAGGGTACTGACCTATAAGATCGCTTATTTATTGCAATTGGGATTGCCTCCCTATAGTATCTTGGCGCTGACCTTTACCAATAAGGCGGCCCGGGAGATGAAAGAGCGTATTGCGGCCATCACCGGTGACCAAACGGCCCGTCGGCTATGGATGGGAACGTTCCATTCCATCTTCTCCCGTATTTTACGGAACGAGGCGGAGCATATCGGTTATCCTTCCAATTTCACGATTTATGACGCCACTGATTCCAAGAGCTTACTGAAATCCATCATCAAGGAAATGCAATTGGACGATAAGGTGTACCGCCTAGGAATGGTGCAGAGCCGGATCTCCAACGCGAAGAACTCCTTGATAACTTATACGGCCTACGAGCAAAATAAAGAGCTCGTGGAAAGCGATATGAATGCCAAGGTCCCCTTGCTTCGGGAAATCTACAAACGTTACCAGAGCCGTTGCCTGCAAGCGGGAGCGATGGATTTCGACGACTTGTTGCTGCAAACCAATATCCTGTTCCGGGATCATCCGGCCGTCTTGGAGAAATACCGGAACTTCTTCCGGTATGTATTGGTGGATGAGTATCAAGATACGAACTTCGCCCAACACTTGATCGTGCAACGGCTTTGCGAGAGACACGGCCATATCTGCGTGGTAGGGGATGACGCCCAGAGCATCTATTCCTTCCGAGGCGCTAATATAGATAATATCCTGCAATTCAAGAATCTTTATACCGGTTGCCGTATCTTCAAGCTGGAACGGAATTACCGTTCCACCCAGAATATCGTGAACGCTGCCAATAGCTTGATCGACAAGAATACACGTCAGATACCCAAAACGGTCTATTCCGAGAAGGAGGCGGGCAACAAGGTGAGTGTTTTCACCTCGTACTCCGATTATGAGGAGGGCTACACCGTAGCCGCCCGAATCAACGAGATGCACGGGATATTAGGGAAATTCTCGTATGCTGATTTCGCTATCTTGTATCGTACCAACGCCCAGTCCCGTATCTTGGAAGAGGCGTTGCGAAAGCGGGGCATCCCTTACAAGATTTACGGCGGTTTGTCTTTTTACCAGCGGAAAGAGATCAAGGACGTGATCTCTTACTTCCGCCTGATCGTGAACCCGCACGACGAGGAGGCCTTGAAGCGAATCATCAATTATCCCACCCGGGGAATCGGGGATACGACGGTAGGTAAGCTTGTTGGCGCCGCTACTGAATACGGGGTAAGTCTATGGACCGTGCTTCAAGCCCCCTTGGAATATTCGCTACCGATAAATAATGGTACAGCTAAGAAACTGAGCGATTTCCGTAGTTTGATTGAAGTTTTCATTGAAGAGAATAAAAAACTCTCCGCAGAGGAATTGGCTACCTTGGTGGTGAAGCGTAGCGGCATCGTTTCCGACCTGTTTCAAGACCGTTCCGTAGAGGGCGTGAGCAAGCAAGAGAACTTGCAGGAGTTGCTGAAAGGTATCGCTGAGTTTTGCGAGATCCGGCGTGAGGAGGGCATGGAGCAAGTCGCCATGTCCGACTTCTTGGCGGAGGTATCCTTGCTCACCGATCAAGATAACGATAAAGAGGAAAACTCCGATAAGGTCACGATGATGACCGTACATGCCGCCAAGGGATTGGAATTCACGAATGTTTTCGTGGTAGGCTTGGAGGAAGACCTATTCCCCTCGTCCCTGTCGAAAGATAACCCGAGAGCGGTAGAGGAGGAGCGTCGTTTGTTCTACGTGGCGATTACCCGTGCGGAGCAAAATTGCGTATTGAGCTATGCGAAGAGCCGCTATCGTAATGGGAAGACGGATATGTGTACGCCCAGCCGTTTCTTGAAGGATATAGACGCTAAGTATCTGGATATGCCTTCGGATGCCGGCGCTTCAGATGCATTCGCCTCGGCCCGTGAACGCTACGGGCGCCCGGCTTTTGCCTCTCCATTCCGGCAACCAAGGGCGGTTGAGGATGATTTCGTGTCGCCGGTGAAGCAAGCGGCACAGCGTCAAGGGCATCTTACGAAGTTAAAAAACACGATGGAATCGTCCTTTTCGGCGGCTCCAGCCACAGATCTATCGGGGTTACATGTGGGTTCCAAGGTTCGCCATGATCGTTTTGGGGAAGGTGAGATTGTCTCGATAGAAGGAGAGGGTGGTAACGCGAAGGCTACAGTGGCCTTCGATCATTTCGGACAAAAGCAGTTACTTTTGAAGTTCGCTAAACTTACTATGTTGAATGATTGACGGTTAGCTTATGGCATGTCTGGGCATGCTACGAGCCGCATCGTATTTCGCACCGCATTTCGCACTACGTTTCGAATGACCAAGGTGTTGGTTTTTAGTTGATTGAATGAAAAAGGTATCGCTTTTTCGCACTGCGTTTCGCACTACTATATATAAGTATATTAGGAAAGATAAGAAAAAAAGAAGAGGCGACGTCACGTCGCCGTTTTTTCCCTTTAAAACACACAATAGTGTTCACGGTTGAATACAATAATGTTTGCCGCCAAACACAATAGTGTTCGTGGCTAAACACAATAGTCTTTAAATGAAAAATATAGTTGTATTTTTATTGCTTTTTCGGAGCGGAAACCTTGCTTTCTCCGAATGTTTTCGCTATATTTGCATATTTATTATGAAATATTGAGATACAGCATGATAGACATCAACAAGATACCCTCGCCTTGCTATGTGATGGAGGAGAAATTACTGAGAAACAACCTGTCCTTGATCAAGAGCGTAAAAGAACGTGCGGGAGTGAATATCATATTGGCTTTTAAGGCTTTCGCTTTATGGAAAGCGTTCCCGATCGTACGTGAGTACATTCCTTTTTCGACAGCGAGCTCTAAATTCGAGGCCCAGTTGGCCTTCGAGGAGATGGGAAGTCCGGCGCATACCTATTCCCCGGCTTATACGGAGGCTGATTTCCCGTTGATCTTGAGATACAGTAGTCATGTCACGTTCAACTCGCTCTCTCAGTTCCATCGTTTTTATCCGATGGTGCGGGCGGATGGTAACCGGGTGTCTTGTGGATTGCGGATCAATCCGGAATACTCGGACGTGGAGACGGACCTGTATAATCCTTGCGCCCCGGGTTCCCGGATGGGGGTGACCGGCGACTTGCTGGGAGATAAGCTGCCGGAGGGTATCGAGGGGCTGCATTTCCATACCTTGTGTGAGTCTACCTCCTATGATCTGGAGCGGACACTGGCCGAGGTGGAGAGGCGTTTCGGCCGTTTCCTGCCTCACGTCAAGTGGCTGAATATGGGAGGCGGCCATCTGATGACCCGTAAGGGCTACGACGTGGAGCATTTAATCGCTTTGCTGAAAGGCTTTAAGGAAAGATATCCGAACTTGGAGTTGATCATGGAGCCGGGTAGCGCCTTCGCTTGGCAGACCGGGTTCTTGCTGACAACCGTGGTGGACATCGTGGAGAACCACGGTATCAAGACGGCGATTATCGACGCCTCGTTCACCTGCCATATGCCGGATTGCCTGGAGATGCCCTACAAGCCGGCTATCCGTTTCGCCACGGATGCCGTGGAGGGGAAACCTACGTACCGGATCGGGGGGAATAGCTGTTTAAGCGGTGATTATATGGGGGATTGGTCGTTCGACAAGCCTTTGGAGATCGGCGACAAGCTGATTTTCGAGGATATGATCCACTACACGATCGTGAAAACGAATATGTTCAACGGCATCCCGCATCCTTCCTTAGCCCTTTGGAGCAAGGACGACCAGCTGGTGATGTACCGTACGTTCGGCTATGAGGATTATAAGAACAGGATGGATTAAAAACAAGCAAAGGGAGGAATATGACCATGACAGCGAATGAGTTGAAATATACATACATGGAGGAAGCCATGAGTATCTTGGATAATGAGGAGCTTATGCGTAAGGCTTTATCGCTCTTGCGGAACTTAAAAGAGAAGACCTTCTCGCCTGCCAAGCGAAGCGAGCGGGAGGTGCTGGAAGAGGCTTTCCAGAGCGTAAAAGACTTGAAGGCGGGAAAAATAACCTCTCGCCCATTGGAGGATCTATTGAATGAGTTATAAGATTGAGGCATTACCGCCCTTCGCTAAGGAGGTGAAATATTTGGCGAAACGATATAAGTCGTTGAAAGAAGATATCCTAAGGTTGAGGGACGAACTGCTGGAGAACCCTTTGTCGGGAACGGATTTGGGAGGTGGCCTCCGTAAGGTCCGGATGTCCATCCGTTCGAAATCACAGGGCAAGAGAGGGGGAGCTCGGGTGATAACTTTTACGGTACTTGTCAGCGTTGATGAAGGAACAATTTATCTTGTGACGATGTATGATAAGAGCGAGATTGAGTCTATGTCCGTTAAGGAGATCCGGAAACTACTTGATAAGTGTGATTTGAAGTAAATAAAAACAGAAACAAAATAAATATGGGTATTTTTAGCTTTTTCAGTAAGGACAAGAAGGAAACCTTGGATAAAGGTCTGTCGAAGACGAAGGAGAGTGTTTTTTCCAAGATTACCAAGGCGATCGCCGGTAAGAGTAAGGTGGACGACGATGTGTTGGATAATTTGGAGGAAGTACTGATTACCTCGGATGTCGGTGTAGATACCACGTTGAAAATCATCGACCGTATCGAGAAGCGTGTGGCCCGTGACAAGTATGTCACCACCCAAGAATTGACCACCCTGCTGCGTGACGAGATCGCTAGCTTGCTGACAGAGAACAATACGGAGGATGCCGAGGGATTCGCGCTTCCGGAGGGCAAGAAACCCTACGTGATCATGGTTGTAGGCGTGAACGGGGTGGGTAAGACGACCACGATCGGTAAGCTGGCTTACCAGTTCAAGAAAGCCGGCAAGAAGGTCTATCTGGGCGCCGCCGATACGTTCCGTGCCGCCGCCGTGGAGCAACTAGTGATCTGGAGCGAGCGGGTAGGCGTACCTATCGTGAAGCAGAACATGGGCTCGGACCCCGCTTCCGTGGCTTTCGATACGCTGAGCTCCGCCAAGGCGAACGATGCCGACGTGGTGATTATCGATACTGCCGGACGTCTGCATAACAAGATCAACTTGATGAACGAGCTTACCAAGATCAAGAACGTGATGAAAAAGGTGATTCCGGACGCCCCCCACGAGATCTTGTTGGTATTGGACGGCTCTACCGGGCAGAACGCTTTCGAGCAAGCGAAACAATTTACCGCCGCCACCGAGGTGAACGCCTTGGCCGTGACCAAGTTGGACGGTACCGCCAAGGGGGGTGTCGTGATCGGTATCTCCGACCATTTCCGTATCCCCGTGAAATATATCGGACTCGGCGAGGGGATGGAGGATTTGCAAGTATTCCGCAAACGTGAGTTTGTCAATTCGTTATTTGGAGAATGAGAAAAAATAAAGTAGATATTATTACGCTGGGGTGTTCGAAAAACCTAGTGGACTCGGAGCAACTTATGCGCCAATTCGTTGCCAATGGCTATACGGTAGAGCATGATCCCCATAAGATCAATGGCGAGATCGTGGTGGTGAATACCTGCGGTTTCATCGGCGACGCTCAAGAGGAATCGATCAATATGATCCTCGAGCTGGGCGAGCAAAAGCAGAAAGGACGGATCGGGAAGCTCTTCGTGATGGGGTGCTTGTCGGAGCGTTTCTTGAAAGATCTGGAGAAGGAACTTCCCGAGGTAGATCGTTTCTACGGGAAATTCAATTGGAAGGAGTTGATCTCCGATCTGGGCAAGTCGTACCATCAAGAGCTGGCTACCGAGCGTGTGCTCACCACCCCGAGGCACTACGCTTACGTGAAGATTGGGGAGGGATGCAACCGTACTTGTTCTTACTGCTCGATCCCGATCATAACCGGGGCTTATCAATCCCGTCCGATGGACGAGATTGTAGACGAGGTTCGTGGCTTGGTGGCGCAAGGCGTGAAAGAATTCCAAATGATCGCCCAAGATCTTACGTTTTATGGCCTCGATCGCTATAAGCGAATGGCCTTGCCGGAACTGGTGGAGCGGGTATCCGACATCCCGGGCGTGGAGTGGATTCGTTTGCATTACGGGTATCCGTCTCATTTCCCCTATGACCTGTTGCCGGTGATGCGTGAGCGTGATAACGTTTGCAAGTATATGGACATCGCCCTCCAGCATATCAGCGACCCGATGTTGAAGATGATGCGCCGCAATATCACGAAGGCCGAGACCTATGAGCTGTTGGAGCGTATGCGCCGGGAAGTGCCGGGCATTCATCTACGCACCACCTTGATGGTGGGTCATCCCGGCGAGACGGAACAGGATTTCGAGGAGTTGATCCGCTTCGTGAAAGATATCCGTTTCGAGCGTATGGGCGCTTTCGCTTATAGCCATGAGGAGGGTACCTATGCTTATCAGCATTATAAAGACGAGATCCCGCAGGAGGTGAAGCAAGACCGACTGGATTACTTGATGCGTGTGCAAGAAGGCATCTCCGCCGACGTGAACGCCTCGAAAGTAGGGCAGACCTTTCGGGTGATCGTAGACCGGGAGGAGGAGGATTTCTACGTGGGACGTACGCAATACGACTCGCCCGAGGTAGATCCGGAAATATTGATTTCCAAGGATACTCCCTTGAGTCCGGGTAGCTTTTACCAAGTAAAGGTGATTGACGCACAAGCGTTTGATCTGTATGGTAAAGTGTTGAATTGATGTAAAAACTGTCAATATATTTGTCGGTTAACGAAAAAATAACTAATATAGCAGCACGAACTGTTATGGAATTAGATATGAAAAACAAGGAACTTATAACGGAATTGGCGAATCGCATGGATTGGACCTCGAAGGAGGTATCCGACATGCTTTCTGCGCTCAGTTCCGTCGTAAGTTCGAAATTAGTGGATAACGATACGATCTATCTGCAAGGCTTCGGCCAGTTCGAGGTGAAAAAGAAAGCGGAACGTATTTCCGTGAATCCGGCGAACGGGAAGCGATATCTGGTTCCCCCTAAATTAGTTCCCGTGTTCAAGCCCGGAACGACCGTGAAGAATCGTTTAAAGGAATTGGGTGATCATGAATAACCGGCTGAATATACAAGATTTAGCCGGTTTATTATCGGAGCGTACCGGCAAGGACAGAGGAGAGGTAGAGCGTTTCTTGAGAGATTTTATCTCGGTGGTATCCGAAGGGGTCTATACGGATAAGATCGTAAAAGTAAAGGGCTTGGGTACTTTCAAGATTATCTCTGTGGAGAAGCGGGAGAGTATCCACGTGAATACCGGTGAACGTTTCTTGATCCCCGAACATTATAAATTCTCTTTCCTGCCGGATAAAGACCTGCGGGAACAGGTAAACAAGCCTTTCTCTATCTTTGAGACGACAGAGATCAACGAGAACGTGGATTTCTCGGACATGGATGAGTCCGTAGAGGAGAAGGAAACGGAAGACGAGTCCGTGGAGGAGGTAATGCCGGATAAGGAAATCCCTTTGGCAAATACTCAGCCCAAAGAGAAGCCCGAACCGATACTAGAACCTGAACCTGAACCATTGCCTGAGCCAGAGCAAGCGTTTGATCCGGAGCCGTCATCGGTATCTGAACCGGAACGTGGATTGGAACCGGAACCGCCCGCGGAGCCATCTCCCATACCAGAGAGACCGGAAGAGCAAGCCCGTAGGAAACCGGAGGAAAAGGGGGTATTAATGATCGTCGCCTTTTTGATAATCGTAATCTCTGTATTCTTCTATCTGGGAAGAAATAATTGGAAACCGGCGCCTGCCCAAGAAGAGGTGATAACGGAAGCCAAGAATACGGCCAAGGACACGGTTCAAGAATCAGCTTGGATGCTTCATCCGGACTCGGTAGCGGAGAAGACCCCGCATACGGAACCGGAGCCTTATGTGGAACCGGCGCCAAAACCATTGGGGCAGGTGAAGATCAAGCATGGCGACCGCCTCACCGTGATCGCCTTGGAATATTATGGCAATAAATTATTCTGGGTGTATATTTACCAACATAATAAGGCTGTTATAAAAGACCCGAACAACGTCCCGATCGGTACCGTGATCGAGATACCCGCACCGGAATCGTATGGCATCGATGCCAAGAGCCGTGAGTCGCGGGAGAAAGCCGCCGCCCTACAAACAGAGATACTTGCCGGGGAGTAAGAGAAATCCCCCTTTTTTAAGTAAAATAAAACAAAACGAGGAAGTGTTGGTTAGTATTATTTAACTGCAAAAGTGAAGGATACGAATTTAACATTTCTAATTTTGTGCATCCTAAAAAATCAACGTAAAATTGGGACAATATAATAACAATATAATAGAATAAATCTTATGAGTCAGACAGTAGACATTCGTGAGTTGAATGAGCGAATTGAAAGTAAAAGCTCGTTTGTGAACATGATTACGATGGGTATGGACAAAGTAATCGTCGGACAAAAGCATTTGGTTGAATCCTTGTTGATCGGTTTGCTTTCGGACGGACATATCCTGTTGGAAGGTGTGCCGGGTTTGGCTAAGACACTTGCCATTAAAACATTGTCGTCGTTGATCGACGCTAAATACAGCCGAATCCAGTTCACCCCGGACTTACTTCCGGCCGATGTGATCGGTACGATGATTTACAGTCAGAAAAGCGAAGAGTTCCAGGTAAAGCAAGGCCCGATCTTCGCTAATTTTGTGTTAGCGGACGAGATCAACCGTGCCCCGGCGAAAGTACAGAGTGCCTTGTTGGAGGCCATGCAGGAGCGTCAGGTCACGATCAGCGAGCATACCTACAAGTTGCCGAAGCCTTTCTTGGTAATGGCTACCCAGAACCCGATCGAGCAGGAGGGTACGTACCCGTTGCCTGAGGCGCAGGTAGACCGTTTCATGTTGAAGGTGATCATCAATTACCCGAAGAAGGAGGAGGAGAAACTGATCATACGCCAGAATATATCCGGAGAACGTCCGGAGATCAAGCCGATCTTGACGAAAGAGGAGATCCTCGACGCCCGTAACGTGGTTCGTGAGGTTTATTTGGACGAGAAGATCGAGCGTTACATCGTGGATATCGTCTTCGCTACCCGTTTTCCGGCTGAGGCTGGTTTGCCGAACTTGGCGAACATGATCTCTTTCGGCGCTTCCCCTCGTGCGTCTATCAACTTGGCGTTGGCCGCCCGTGCGTACGCTTTCATCAAGCGTAGGGGCTATGTGATCCCGGAGGATATCCGTGCGGTATGCCACGACGTGATGCGCCATCGTATCGGCTTGAGTTATGAGGCCGAGGCGAACAACTTGACTTCAGAGGAGGTAATCAGCGAGATCTTGAATAAAGTAGAAGTTCCTTAAATGGAGACAAGTGAATTATTAAAAAAGGTCCGCCGTATCGAGATAAAGACCCGTGGTCTTTCCCGTAACATCTTCGCCGGCCAGTACCATTCGGCTTTCAAGGGCCGTGGTATGGCGTTCAGCGAGGTAAGGGAATATCAATACGGCGATGATATCCGGGATATCGACTGGAACGTCACCGCCCGCTACGTCCGCCCCTACGTCAAGGTGTTCGAGGAGGAGCGTGAGCTGACGGTGATGCTGCTGATCGACGTGTCCGGTAGCCGTGACTTTGGCTCCGTCAACGTCATGAAGAAGGAGGTGATCACCGAGATCGCCGCTACCTTGGCTTTCTCGGCGATACAGAACAACGATAAGATCGGCGTGGTGTTCTTCTCGGACAAGATCGAGAAGTTTATCCCGCCCCAGAAAGGAAAGAAACATATCTTATATATTATCCGGGAGCTGATCGATTTCCATCCGGAGGAGACGAGGACGGATATCAGCCAAGTGTTGAAATACTTGACCAACGCCATCAAGAAGCGTTGCACGGCTTTCCTCATTTCCGATTTTATCGATAAGGAGGGTTTCAAGGACGCCCTGACGGTGGCCAACCGCAAGCATGACATGGTAGCCATTCAGGTGTACGACCGTCGTGAGACCGAGCTTCCCGCCGTAGGCCTTATGAAGATCAAGGACGCCGAGACCGGGAAGGAGCAATGGATAGACAGTTCCTCCGCCCGTGTGCGTGCGGCCTATAAGGAATGGTGGGAGAAACGGCAGGCGAAGATGAGCGATACGTTCAAGAAATGCCGTGTAGACTCCGTCTCTGTCCGTACCGAGGATGATTATGTGAAAGCATTGATTGCTCTTTTTGACAAACGTAATTAAAGCAAGCAGATGAAATTGATAAAGAAAAGTATCCTGTTTCTGGTCGCCGCCGCTTCCCTTGCGGGGGGAAGGGCATATGCGCAAAGGCCGTTGATCGATGTCGCTATAGACTCGGCCGCCATATTGATCGGAGAGCAGACTACCTTGCACCTTACGGTAACGGCGGATAAGGATCGCCCCGTGCAGATCGTGATCCCGAACGATACCTTGATGACGGGTGTGGAGGTACTGAATCTCTCCAAGGCGGACTCTACGGAGATCGAGAACGACCGGCTCGTTATCAAGCAGGATGTATTGATTACCTCGTTTGATTCGTCACTCTATCTGTTACCTCCGTTGAAGGTGATAGACGGGGTGGATACCGTATATTCCAACCAAGTCGCCTTGAAGGTCTCCACGATTCCCGTGAACGCAGACAAGCCGGAGGAGTTCAACGACATCAAGACCGTATGGAAGCCGCCTTTCGTATGGGCCGATTATTATCCGATCATTTACGGGATCTTGCTGGCCCTGTTCTTGATTTGCGTGATCGCCTATATCGTGAAACGGATCCGTGCGAAGAAGTCGTTGATACCATTCAAGAAAGAGGAGCCGAAGCTCCCGCCTCACGAGCAGGCCATCAAGGAACTGGACGAGATCAAGCAACAGAAACTCTGGCAGCAAGGACGAAGCAAGGAGTATTACACCTTGATCACGGATACGCTGCGTAAGTATATCGAGGAACGTTTCGGTATCAATGCCATGGAGATGACTTCCGGTGAGATCTTGGACCTGATCCGCAAGAACTCCGAGGCGCAGAGCGTGTACGAAAACTTGAGGCAGATTCTGCAATTGGCCGACTTCGTGAAATTCGCCAAGATGAACCCGCTGCCGGATGAGAATGATTTGAGTATGATGAACGCGTATTTGTTCGTGAACCAGACGAAGGAGGAGGAGATGGTGGAGCTGGTTGACAGTCCCCTGTCAGATGAGCTGACAGCCTCGGGTCAAGAGGAGCGACAGCCTGCTGTCAAAGCCGTTGACAGCCCTCTGTCAAATGAGCCGGTAGCCCCGTGTCAAGACGACTTGACACGCTATCAGCCCAAGTCTACGAACGATACAACTAATTTAAAGGATTAAGAGATGGTATTTGCGAATCCTAATTATTTATATTTATTGTTGTTGCTCATCCCGATGATCGGATGGTATGTCTACAAGCTGAGCAAGAGTCAGGCCAGCTTGCAGGTCTCCTCGTCGGAGGCGTTCGAGGCGCCGGGAGCGGTATCATGGATCGTGTACTTGCGTCACGTGCCTTTCGTGTTGCGTATGGTAGCGGTAGCGCTGCTGATCGTGATCTTGGCCCGTCCGCAATCCACGAATAGTTGGTCCAATTCTTCCACGGAAGGTATCGATATCATGTTGGCGATGGATATCTCGGGGAGTATGCTGGCGCAAGACTTGAAACCGAACCGCTTGGAGGCGGCGAAGGATGTGGCTGCGTCGTTCATCAACGGCCGTCCGAAGGAGAGGGTTTTGGCCAGATTGGGCTCGGTAAAACCGTTGTCGTCGCAGATGAACAGGCTCGGGCTCAGGTAGTCTTTGTTATTGAGCAAAGCGTAGTGAACCTGTGCCAGAAACAGCAAGTGCTGGACTTTTTCGTTTTCGAGGTAAATTTCTTCCCGTTCAGCCTGTTTGAAAAACCAATTGGCGACATCCAGAGCTGAATTTACTGCGGGTACAGACATTGCTTTTTCCTCAGAAATTGTAAAAACTATCTGCATTATAATATATGTGCGGATAATTACAAATAAATATTCATAAATAATCAACCATAATTAATTTGCTTAAAAGTCTGTTTTTGCTCTTGTGTTATAGGGATAAATATAATATCTTCAAGCAAAAGAATTACTAGTTTTATAGGGAATAGTCGATGTTTTTGCTTAAGAAAGTAAGTGTTTTGTGCGGAATCTGCAGTGCGGTTCTGCTTCTGAATGCCTGTGCAAATGCCGTTTTTCCGGAGATTGAGGACGAAGAGGAAATTACGGTCGGCGAAGGCGGCCGTGTGGTCAGAACCCTGCCTAAAGAAGGAAACAGCCTTAAAGCCGACGAAGCGAACAGGGCTTACGAAGGCGAAGAAGAGTCAGAAACTCCGGCTAATGACAGCGTAGAGCAGATTATTGAAAAAGACGAGAGCGTTGCCGCCGTTGAAACCAAACCGGTTTTGAGCGAAGAAAAAACTGCTCCGAAGCAGGAAAGCGGCAAGACTGCGAAAGCTGCCGAAGCTTCCGTTTCCGATATGAGCATCCTGACGGAAAGCAGCGTTCCCAGCGTCAGCTATCGTTTGGATACGTTTTATTTTGCCGACGGAAGTTCGGTTTTGGACAGCGAGTATAACGGCAATATTCGTAAAATCGTTAAAGAAGCCAAGGCTAACAACGCTACGGTTACCGTGTACGGTTATGCTTCGAGCAGAACCCGCAACACTGATGTGGTCAGCCATAAAATGGCAAACTTCAGGGTTTCGCTGGCTCGGGCCGAGAGCGTCGCGGCCGCATTGAGACGGGCAGGGCTGCCGGCTTCGAGAATTACGGTTGAAGCACTTTCCGACACGGCTCCCGCTTATTTGGAAGTTATGCCGGAAGGCGAGCGTTTGAACAGACGAGCTGAGGTTTATATCTCCTACTAAGCCAAAAGTGCTGAGTCTGGTTTGAATGAGGCAATTCGAAACGCGAGGCGGTATTTGAGACTTACTGTGCCCTTGAGGCATACCGGGGTTTCGACGTTTCGCGTTTTTTTGTATATCAGGTAACAGAAAAAGAGAGAATTATGGACAACCAAACAGACAATATAAAATCTCTGGGCGGAAATTTGTGGAAGACGGCTGAAGCGGACGAACGCGCGGCGGAATTGATTGTTCAAAAGTACAATCTGCCGTATATTGTGGCGCGAATACTGACGTTGCGCGGCGTGAGCGTTGACGAGGTGGCCGGTTTTATTGACCCGAAGATTCAAAATCTGATGCCGAATCCGTTTGTGTTGAAGGATATGGAAAAAGCGGCCAAGCGGATTGCCGAAGCGATTGTCAAACAGCAAAAAGTTGCGGTTATCGGCGATTATGACGTTGACGGCGCAACATCTTCGTCAGTATTGAAGCTGTTTTTGGAATCGGTCGGCTGTATGCCGGAAATTCATATTCCCGAACGGGATGAAGGCTACGGGCCCAGTACGCAGGCGGTTGACGACTTTAAGGCTCAGGGAGCGGAACTGCTGATTACGGTTGACTGCGGGACGACCGCATTCGACGTTTTGGAATATGCCGCAGAGCAGGGAATGGACGTTATTGTCATTGACCATCACGAAGCGGAAGTTCGGTTGCCCAAAATTTTTGCGGTGGTTAACCCCAAGCGTTTGGATGAAGACAACACTTATCCTTATTTGCGTTACATGGCGGCCGTCGGAGTTGTTTTTATGACAATCGTCGCAATTAACCGCGAACTCCGTGCCGCGGCGTTTTATACGGCAGAGCGGCAGGAGCCGAATTTGATGCAGTGGCTTGATTTGGTGGCATTGGGAACCGTGTGCGACGTGGTGCCGCTTAAGGGTTTGAACCGGGCTTATGTCCGGCAGGGGCTCAAAATTATGGGCAACCGGAATAATCTCGGCTTGACGGCTTTGATTGACAAGGCCGGCATTAACAGCGCACCGTCGGCTTTTCATCTCGGGTATGTTTTGGGACCGCGTATTAACGCCTGCGGCCGTGTGGGCGAAGCGCATATGGGACATAAACTGTTATGTACCAAAGACGGCTATCAGGCCGAGCTGATGGCCGATAAGCTTAATGAATTTAACATTCAGCGTAAAGATATTGAGGCTTATGTTATGCTTTCAGCGATAGAAACGCTGGAGGGAACGCCACAGACTTATCCAATTGCGTTCGTATACGGGAGGGACTGGCATCAGGGCGTTATCGGCATTGTGGCGGGCAAGCTTAAAGAGCGTTATAACGTTCCGTCCTTTGTGATGTCGATTGAAAGCGACGAGGTCAAAGGTTCGGCCCGTTCTATTCCTCAAGTCGATTTGGGCGCTTTGATTATTGCCGCCAAGGAAAAAGGAATCCTGACCAAAGGCGGCGGTCATACCATGGCGGCGGGTTTTTCGCTGAATGAAGATAAAATTGAGGAATTCCGCGATTTTGTCGGTAAATATGTGGTTGATAAAATCGGCGGGGAGGCTATTACCCCGGTGATAGACATCGATGCGACCCTGGATGCGGCGGGAGCAAGCATTGAACTGGCTGATTGTCTGGAAAAACTGGAACCGTTCGGCGCCGGCAACAGCGAGCCTAAGCTGATGTTAAAAAACGTCAAAGTGGTTAAGCCCGGGTTGGTAGGGGTCGGACATGTCCGTTGCGTATTGACGTCAGACAACGGCGGAAATCTGAAAGCGATGGCGTTCCGCTCCGCCGATAACGAAATCGGCCAGGCGCTGCTGAAGTCGAGAGGCGAAGCCTTTGACGTTGTGGGCGTTTTGCGCAAAGATACCTGGGGCGGGCGAAATTCGGTACAGTTTATTATCGACGACGTCAGAAAATGCGCATAATGGCAGGATAAA
>ERZ779890.1389-NODE-1389-length-25047-cov-27.247519_pt1 | contig 25047 bp, 26 predicted proteins | sample MGYA00511553_ERZ779890 | MGnify/ENA primary metagenome ERZ779890 (study PRJEB29588, sample SAMEA2152064) | human gut metagenome | biome: human gut; feature: human-associated habitat; material: faeces | place: Denmark | collected 2008/2010 ... | reverse complement strand
GAAGGACTCCATGTTCTCGCTACTATTCGTCCGTTGTTGCCCCATCTACAAGAATACCCCCACTTTCGCTTATTGAAAGTGAGGGTTATTTGACAGACTGAAGAGGATGCTGCCCATAATGGCAGCATCCTCTGATCATTTACTTGGATCTATATTTGCCCATTTCCAACAGGATCTTGAACAGCTGTTCCCGCTCATCGGCTGTTTTGGCAGAAAGAAATCCATAACACTCAAGAGGGATATTTTTGCTGCCATCATCCTGTCCACCGACTAATACAGATCGTGAACATTGGAGAGAACGAGGTTGGGATGGAATGAAAAAGAAAATCCCGCGGTTCATCCTGTCTATCAGGAAAACCGCGGGAATCAATGTTATTTGAGCAAAAGAAATCCCACCTGATTACAGGTGGGATTCTTTCTGTCAGCGCAAATACATTCCTCACAATGTGCAGGGTTCGTATTTGCGTCCTTTGGTGAACCTGGAACCAAGCGAACTCTGGTTCTGAAGCTTAATCTGCTTTTTATCCTCCCGGATATCCATTTCCATGATAACCGTTTCAAAGTAAACAGGATCTGCAGATTCCCGCTGCATCCGCCGCAGACAGGTAAAACGACGGTTGCCGTCCACAATGCGGCCATCCGCTAAGGTCACACCCGGCTCTCTCTGGCCTACCAGAGCAATATTTTTCTGGGTTTTCTGGATGGCCTCGGGATTGCTTTCGGTGATGAAGTTTTCAATAATGCGGTTATAAATCTCTACATTCAGATCATTGAGGGAATCCTTGCCATTTTCGGATTCATACCGGGAAATCCATGTGGCAATTCGGTCATTCTGATCGTTATAGAAAAGAACATCCAACCGAACCTGATACACAGGATACACCACAGTCTTACCACCATAGGTCACTTTTCTGGTAAGGGTGGTCTTTTTGACCATATCTGTCCCCACCAGGCGAAGGAGGCTGCCTTCTGCCAAAGCTCCACGGTTGGAATCTGTCTCAGGCTGGGCCAGACCAGAAAAAGCGGCAGGGCGGTTCCCTTCCGCCTTGGCGCGCACCTGGCGGTAAATATCCCGAATCTCCTCAGCACCCTCCGGGTCAATCTCCTTGCACAGAAGCGCCATGGTATCCAGCGCACGTTCTGCCATAGGCTGTTCCAGATCCTGCTGGCCGATATGTGCAACAATATTTCGCACACCCATCAGCTCCTTGGCCCAGGTACGGCAGTTGGGATTCAACTGTCCACGGAATACAGGATTCCACATTCTGTCCAGTAATCGGATACAGTTTGCGATGTCCAGAGAATCCACCAGTTCCCCGTAGGTACCGTCAGCGGGAAGATCCCACTGATCAGACAGGGTGCGCAATACTTCTGTCCACCACGCTTCCTGATAAGTCCTGCGCAGCACCTGCCCCAGATAGCCAGACATAGAGCCAACCAACACCCGGAAGCCTTTTTGTACATATTCATAATTTTCCAGTTCGCACATTTCTTTCACCATTTCGCACACCCCTGACATTCATTTATCCAATGCGGCACGATCAACGTGCCTTATGCAAGAAGTTCCTGTTGCCTCTTACCACAGAAAACTGTATTTATGATAAACGGAAAAGCGAATAAAATCAAGTGATTCTATATGCATTCACGCAAAACGCCCCCCTGATCCTCGGAATTAGAGGATCACGGGGGTATGTAAGCATCAGCTTTGGGAGAGCGCTTGAATGGCATTCAAGAGGTCAGCGGTTCGATCCCGCTTATCTCCACCAAAAGCTCGAAAGAGTGAAGAAAAACCTTGGAATCATCTGATTTCAAGGTTTTTTCTTTTCCAAAAGTGGAAAAATCGCAGTATTTGCAAAAGGCACCTGTTCGCTTGGTTTTTGATGGAAATTTTGAAAATCAAGAGGTCAGGTACGATGAGGAAAATCAGGATGAATTTTCCCGCGCGGGACGCGGGGCTTCCTCCAAACAGCATCAACCGCTGCACAAGTGGCCCCAAATCCTTTCCCCTGCCGTCAATACAGCGTCTCCTCATTTTCCGCAAACAGCTTGTCGTTTACTCCAAATAAATCCATTCCGTTCAGTATCCCGTAAAGGATAATGGCGTCCCGCCTGTCCTTGGGATAAAGCTGGGCAAACCCGCATTGCTTCAGAAGTTCCTGTGTTTCCTCCAGCGACGCGTTCAGGCCAAAGCACAGGCACAGAAGACGGCTGCGGGAGGGATTGCGCCGCCCGGAAAAGACCTGATGCAAATATACTTCGCTCATACCGGATTGCTTGGCAAGCGTCGCTTTGGAAATCCTTCGCTTCTGAAAAAGCCGGTTCAGTAATTCGCAAATGCTGTCCCGGTTGAAGCTGTCCTGATTTTCCGATAAGAATTGGTCGAGACTTGGGGCTTCCATCAGCTCCTGCCGTAGATTATTCGTGTCTTTCATATTCTGCCGCCTTTACAACCGCGTGTTTTCTTTGTATAATCATACTGATTCAGGCGAGCAAAATCAATATGCGCTTTGCATAGTTTAAGAGGGTGAGCGCGATTTATCCGTATTTGTTATCGAGCATCGAAACGGACTATGAAACCGTAAGGACAATCAAACATAGCGAGCGCGGCTGTGTTTCGCTTCTGCAAAACAAACAGAACGGAACACGCTTTATTTTTCGCCATTATCGCGGAAATGGGGAGGTCTACCGGAAGCTGGTGGGCATCTCCTGCCCAAACCTGCCGCAGATTATGGAGACCGCGGAGCGGGACGGTATGGTGGCGGTGCTGGAAGAATACATACAGGGGGATTCTCTTGCCTACCTTTTGGAGGGCGCGCTGTTCTCCCACGCCGAAGCGCGAAAAATCACCATGCAGCTATGTAATGCCCTGTGGGTGCTGCACAAATTGGGCGCGGTGCATCGGGATATCAAGCCGGAAAATGTGATGATACGGGGCAGCGAAGCGATACTCATCGACTTTGACGCTTCCCGCATTTTCAAAAGCAACACAAACCAGGACACGCAGATTCTGGGAACCACAGGCTATGCCGCACCAGAGCAATACGGGATTGCCCAGACGGACGAGCGGGCGGACATCTATTCTCTTGGGGTGCTGCTGAATATCATGCTCACGGGGAAGCATCCGTCAAAAGAACTGGCAAGCGGCCGCTTAGGCCGTATCGTGCAAAAATGCACCATGGTAAATCCGGAAAAACGATACAAAAGCGTGCTTTATCTGATGGAGGCGCTTTAAGGAGAGAATAACATGAAAAAATGCAGAAATTGCGGCGCGGACTTGCCGGAGGGTGCTTCCTTTTGCCCCCATTGCGCCCAAAGCCAGATTGAGAGGCAGGAAGTAAAGCCCCGCGTCTGTGGCGGAAAAAGGCGCTGATTGCGGCTCTGTGCGCGCTTGTGCTGGTGACGACGGCACTGGCGGTGTTCCTGCCTCACCGCCCCAAAACCTATGAGGGCGGCGCGTCCGTCACTTATACCGATCAGGACGGAACGTATGAGCTGTTTGTCGGCACTTCTTTAAACAACATTGAAGACAAGCAGCCGGAGGAAAAACGGACGCTTTCTCTTTCCGTGGACGAAACCTCCTATCTGCCTGCCATGCTTGGCGTTTACCGGAACGGAACGCCTGTGGACCCGGAAGCGTTTCTTGCCAAGGTGGAGCGCTGTACCCTGGAAGCATTCCCCAACGAAAACGGTGCATTGGATATCGCGGAGCCGCGCTATAACGAGATGTTTAGTGCCGCTGTTTTGGAAACGGATGTGGTTTTTACCGGAGCAAGCGGAACAAATGAGCTTGTCTGGACGCTGACAATGAAAAACGGCGATACCATTCGACTAAAACATACCTTTGAGGTACTGCCCCTTGTGCATGCGGCTTTTACAGCGGAAGATACCTCGCTGAATACCATAGAAGATCTGAAGACGCTCCTTGACCGCATTGACGGGGAGGTTCCGGCAGACACCGTCGTGGATATTTATTTGCCGCCGGTCACCTACACCGGCGATCTGCACATATCCTCCCGCGCGGTGAATCTCTATGGCTGCTGCGACGGCAGCGGGCGAACCGTGATCGAGGGAAGTCTGACCGTCAGCACCCACGTCCCGGACAAGGTAGTGCTGCATGATCTGGATTTTGTGGGCAACGGCGGCAACGGGCTTACCGCCACGGCATCGACGATGATTGAGAACTGCTCTTTCACGGGCTATGATATCGGCGCGGCCGTGGAAAACGGCGGCATGATCGGCGTGGAAGCCTGTACATTCCGGAATAACAAAATCGGATTTTCCTATGATACATTAAGCTATTCCTTTTCCAAAGACGGATTTCCGGACTGTAGGATTGAGGGCAATGATGTTGGCATTCAATTTGTAAACCTTCCCGGTGCAATGCCGTTGGACTTTTTCGGTACTGTTTTTTCCGGAAACGGAACGGATATTGACAATCCGATCCAGAACCCCATCGACCTGTCAAATGCGATTTTTGAGTAAAACGCGCTGTTTTAAGTTCCATTTCTTTGATTTTACTGCAAAATGCGGGAGATTCACAAAATCTTCCGCGTTTTTGCTGCGTTCCCATGATTTTGGGCAAAAAAGAGAAATTTCCCAATACTATGCAGCCAGTTAATTGTTTTCGGGATTTTCGCGCTGTATTCTATTCCTGTACGGGTTTTGGATAATGCGCTTAAAAGCGTTTTATCCGGCCGCAGGGCGTCCTCCGTGTCAAAGTATGTGCAAATGAAGGGCGTTCCCGCAAATATCCGTATTGCGGTTGAAAACTTGTCGCAAAAGAAGTGAGGTAGATATAAATGAAAGCTATGGTTTGCGAAATGTGCGGTAGCCAAGATTTGGTAAAACAAGACGGAATGTTCGTCTGCCAAAATTGCGGTACAAAGTATTCTGTGGAAGAAGCAAAAAAACTGCTTGGCACAGTTAAAGTTGATAAAACTGAAGAAACAGAAAAACTTCTTGTGCTAGCTCGCCGCGCAAGAGAGGACAACAATAGTGAGAACGCTGAGAAGTATTATGGTCTGGTTTTGCAGGAAGACCCCGACAACTGGGAGGCAGCATTTTTCCAAGTTTATTATCAATCTATGCAGTGCAAAATAATGAATATTTCAAGTGCCGCTTATTCCGTTGCGAATAATATTGATAGCACAATGAAACTTATTTCTGAAATGCAAGATACCGATGAGAAAAACAGGGCTTTGGATACCGTCATTTCTTATGCGCAGTTAATTGCTTCTATGCTTGCAAGTGGTGCTATTAACCATTATACTCAGCATTCAAGTGTTAATGGTGTATTTGGAGAATGCAGTAATAGAGTGGTAGCGGTTAAATCCATCTATGAAATGCTAGAAAAGTCACTGAAAAAATACTGCACGTCCAATACCAGTAGGCTAGTTGCTGTACAAAAAGCAGAAAATAGCTTCCTGTCGAAAAATGGAAAATTTTTTAACACAAATTACCTAACAACAGAGACAGCACGACTTACAAACGAAATTAAAGACAAAGATACCTCTTACACGCCTCCCACCGTTCAGACTGGCGGCTGCTACGTAGCTACCGCTGTATATGGCTCCTATGACTGTCCCGAAGTTTGGACGTTACGCCGTTTCCGTGACAATACTCTGGCTGAAACATGGTATGGCCGCGCATTTATTCGTACCTATTACGCAATCAGCCCGACACTTGTAAAATGGTTTGGCGAAACTGCATGGTTTAAGAATATGTGGAAACCTACCCTTGACCGCATGGTTGAGCGGCTAAATGGGGAGGGCGTTGAAAACACGCCATATAATGACCGAGAATGGTAATTGTGGGAGCGGGGCGCGTGTCCCGCTCCTTTCTCTGTCCGTTTCATTAGGGTATAGCCCAATGACAATGAAAACCCCCTTGCTTTTCTGTTTCACATATATTATATCATAATTTTTGAAATATTTCAAATTGCATATATATCCTATTAACATACTTTGGGATTTGTGATAGAATAATGACAGATAAAGCAAGGGGGATTTCACAATGCGGGTTTTCTATGTGCGCTGCTCCACCATCGAGCAGAACGAAGCGCGTCAGCTGAAAATGGCAGAAGAGCAGAACGCCGAAAAGGTGTTTGTGGACAAGGCGAGCGGCAAGAACACGAACCGTGCCGCGTTCAAAGAAATGATGGCTTTCGTCCGTGCGGGCGATACCGTGGTAGTCGAAAGCATTTCCAGAATTGCGCGAAACACGCGGGACTTGCTTTCCATCGTGTCAGAACTGACCGAAAAGGGCGTGGAGTTCGTCAGTCTGAAAGAGAACATCGACACCACCACCCCGCAGGGGCGTTTCATGCTGACCGTGTTCGGCGCGCTGGCTGAATTGGAGCGGGAGAACATTTTGGAGCGGCAGCGCGAGGGAATCGAGATTGCCAAAAGCGAGGGCAAGTATAAAGGCCGCAAGCCCATTGATTATGACGAAGCACAGATGAAAGCCCTTTGCAAGAAATGGCGGGCAGGCGAAATCACCGCCACGGCGGCTATGAAAGAGTTAGGCTTGAAGCCCAACACGTTCTATCGCAGGGTAAAAGAAATGGGGCTGTAACCAGCCCCGCAAACACGCAATCTATTCAAAAATTCAAGCGCACATGAAGCAGAAAAGTAAAGTGTGCGAAACGGGCAAATGAGCAAAAAGCCCTTGCATTTCAACGGTTTTCCTTTTGGAGCGCTTGCCCCTGACGGACGCTGCCGCGGCCGTCAATGGCATTCAAGAGGTCAGCGGTTCGATCCCGCTTATCTCCGCCACGAGTCCTGAAAACCATTGGTTTTCAGGACTTTTTCTTGTTATAATCGTGAATAATCGCTGTATAATCCGTATTTTCCGAACCGGGGCGTTACGCCCCGGTTCGCGTTACTCGCCGTACCGGAATCGTACCAGAGTTGCAACGGTTCTATGTGGTCCAATACGTCCAAATCCGGGCCTATTCCCCGGAAAAGGCACTGGAAAACTTCTCAATTGCCGCCAATTTCACCGGCTCCTGAACGTGCAGATAGTGCTTTGTCATGTCCACATCGGCGTGTCCCACGATGCTCTGGATGGTTGCCAGGTCAACGCCCAGCATTAGGACACGGAAGCCTCGTTTTTCTCACTTACCTCAAAAATTTTTTCACCGCCCTTAAAAAAAGTCCCTCATAATACCACTAAAGCAAAGAGGGCGAAAAACGGAACTCAATTCTCAAAAAATTTTCCTCCCACTTGGTAGGCAGTGAAAACACGATTTTGTCCCGGTCGAGTGCAAAGTTTTTTCATTTTTGTATGGTTGACCAAAATGCCCGGGTAACATTTGTGAACAGTTCCAAGTAGCGAAGGTTGAGGATGGATTGCACCGGTTCAAAATTTGCGGTATACTGTCGTTAGGTTTGAGAAAGCATACACGCAATGTGGGCAAAAAAAGAACCGCCCGGAATCCGAGCGGTACAAACGGGAGGTATTGGGGATGGGAGAACTAGCGAAGCTGCCGAACATCGGCAAGGCTGTGGAAGCGCAGCTGATTCAGGTGGGAATCGAAACCCCGGAGGCTTTGCGGCAAGTCGGCGCCAAAGCCGCGTGGCTGAAAATTCAGGAGATTGATCCGTCCGCCTGCATCCATCGCCTGCTGGCATTGGAGGGCGCGATTCAAGGTGTGAAGAAAACCGGTCTGCCGGACGCGGTGAAGGCAGACCTGAAAGCGTTCTATCAGGCGCACAAGCTATAAAAAAGGAACCGCAAAAAAGCGATTCCCATTTGCACCCTAACATATTCAGTCTACCATATTTATGCCGCCATGTCCATTCTCAGTTTCAGTATTTGAGCGAAAAGGGTTATCTTGCACGGCGCAGATACGCTAATATTGAATCGCTTATTATCAAGGCAACTGCACAAAGAAACAGGAAGGGCACAGATTAATATGTACTCATATTGCTGGGATATCGAGACTGGCGGACTATTGCTGAACAGCTCTCCACTGTCATTCAGCAAGGAGCCCCGGCCGGTATACTACAAAGAATTGGACATATTGGGGTTTGATAAGTATTGGAACTACGCCAAGAATGACACATACCCTTATATGTGGGCAGAGGCTAACAGTTATTATAGAGGGCGGCTTGTTGCAAAGACAAAGGGTGGTAGCATGTGTACTGCCCCGGAAATTATTATTGTCGATGAGCCGGAATCCAATGGAATGCCTCTACGCTTTGTTGATATCCCAGCTATGGTTGAGAAGAATCGTGATCTCCTGGAAAAACTTGCAGCTGAAACGATCAATAAGGGATAATGCGCGCGGAGACTTTTTCTGGGGCAGGTCAGGAAGTTCTGAATTTACCCATTGCGGAAAGAAAACGACCGTTTTTTGGAACGGAATGTTAGAGCTTTCTCGGCAGGATGTGCTGCAATTATCTGCGATGTAATAAAAAAGTATAAAATACAAGTTTATTACATGAATGTAACAAACTTGACGGTACAAAACGGTTGTGTTATGATAGCGGTGAACGGCGGTAGCACCTATGCAAAAGAGCCTGAAAAACCGTGACATCTATCTGCGGCAGCTTAAGGCGTTTCAGGGCACGGAAATGATCAAGGTCATTACCGGTATCCGCCGCTGCGGAAAATCCTGCCTGATGAAGCTGATGGTGGAGCATTTGCGCGGCAGCGGCATCGGGGACAAGCAGATCGTAGAAATGAATTTTGAATCCATGCGGTTCGCGGTGATGACCGCGAAAGATCTGTATAGGTATGTCAGCGAACGGGTCATTCCCGGAAAACGGATGTATCTGTTTTTTGATGAAGTGCAGCGCCTCGATGGCTGGGAAAACGCGGTGAATTTCTTCCGGGTGGATTATGACTGTGACATCTATAATCACCGGCTCCAACGCCCACCTGCTGCCCACGGAGCTTTCCACCTACCTGTCGGGGCAGTATGTGGAGATCAAGGTACTGCCTCTGTCCTTCCGGGAGTTTCTGGATTTCCACGGATACACCATTACGGATTCGCTCCTGCTTCGCAATCTGATGATGTTCCTTGCGGATAATATCGGCAACAGTGTCTCCGCAACCTCTATTGGAAATACCCTGGTCAGCGAGGGATTGCTGACGGAAGGCAATCGAAAAGTCAAACCCGTAACCCATACCATTCAGGCTTATTTCGAAGCGCTGAAGGATTCCTATATCTCCTATGAAATCAAGCGGTTTGACATTAAGGGGAAGGAATCCCTGAAAACCCTCGGCAAGTATTATGTCGTGGATACGGGACTGCGGAATTATCTGCTGCGCCAACCGGTATTTCCCTTTGCTGCCGGCACAGCCACAGGGGTGAAAAAATTTTTGATATCCGATGAAATCCATGATATGATAAAATCATAGAGATAAGATAGGGCTATTACTTTGGAGGTAACTTGTGGATACAAAAGAATCACAAAGCTGGAGACCATTTTACTTTCTGATTATTGTGATACTCTTCCTTTTCGCCGCAACAGCGGGCGTACTGTCCTATATCCGGCACCTCGCAAATGCTTCTGTGTCTGCGAAAGAGGAGCCTTTTCAGGAATGCAGCCGTCACTACGCCTTTGTCATATCCTCCAGGGACGATATTTTCTGGGAGGAAATCTTTAATCAGGCCAGGCTTTACGGGAGCACAAGGGGCATTTACCTGGAGTGGATAGGAAAAGATCTCACTGTGGACTACACAAAGAAGGAGCTTTTGGAGATCGCGATTGCTTCCGGCGTGGATGGCATTATTTTGGAGGGGGATGGAAGCGAAGATATCAGAGAGCTGATCGCGGAGGCCAACAAGGTATCCATTCCGGTCGTCACTGTCCTCTCCGACTGCAGCGGAAGCCAGAGGAAGAGCTTTGTAGGAATTGACAGCTATGATGTGGGACGTGAATATGGACGGCAGATTATCCGCGAGGCCAACAGCAATACGAAGGAAGCCCTGATCCTGATGAACGCGGCAGCGGAGGACACGGGGCAGAACATCATTTTCAACGGGATTCAAGAGACGCTGGCCAACGAGGGAAACCATTTGAATCTGACCCTGACCGCACAGGCAGTTATGGCGGATTCCCAGTTTGGAGGAGCAGAGGAAATACGCAGCATTTTTCAGGAGTATTACCTGCATCCGGAGACCATGCCGGAAATCATCGTCTGCCTCAACGAGCAGAACACTGTCAGCGTATGTCAGGCAGTAGTCGATTTCAACCTGGTTGGACAGGTGGATATTCTGGGCTATTTTGCCACTGAGACCATTCTGAACGCAATCGACCGGAATGTCATTACGGCATCTATCGCCGTGGATACACAGCAGTTGGGCATCAGAAGCTTGGAGGCGCTGGATGAATACCTGGAGACGGGCTATGTGAGCGATTTTGTGGCAATGGATGTAAACACAGTAACGAAGGACAATGTGAAGGGGTATCTGCACAATGCGAGTCCAGACAAAGGATAACCACTGCACGCCGTTTATCAGCATCCGAAATAAGCTGCTTGTCATATTTATGATTCCGACAATCATGCTTCTGAGCATTAATGCCTATATCAATGCCGAAATCAATACCATGATAGATGATATCAGCGGCATCTATGCGAGCAATACGATGCTGAATGAGCTGCAAATCAGCCTGACGCAGGTGCACCACTACCTGGAAACATTCCTGGATACCCGGGATACGGAGGCTATTGAGGGATACTTGCGGAATCAGCAGGAGTTTTCAAACAGATTGGAGCAGCTCAACGGGCGGCTGCTGGACGACGACAGCATGATTACACAAAAAAATATCCGCAGTATCTCCGAAGAATATATCCGGACAGCGGACCGGGCGGTTGAGGCCAAGCGCGGGCGGAACGTAGTGAAGTATAAGGAATACTACGATGACGCGGATCGTCTGTTCTCCTATATCAATTCTTACATATACAGCTTGAACAGCCGCCAGCTGCAGTGCAATTCGCATAACTATGAGGCGTTGTTTACCTCCCTGAAATATTCAGAAACAGCGAATCTTACCATATTATGCATGACCAGCGCGCTGGTGACCCTTCTGGTATTCCTATTGACCAGAGGCATTACAGACCCGCTGCAGCGTCTGGCGGAAGCCGCTGAGCAGGTAGCCAACGGCAGCCTGGTCGCGGAGGTCTCTGGCCCGGTGGCCAACGATGAGGTTGGAATCGTGACCGCGGCGTTCAATCAGATGGTGGTCAGCCTGAAGGACAACATGGAGCAGGCCAGACAGCGCATTGCGTTGGAAAGCGCAATGAAAGAAAAACAGCTTCTGATGGAGGCGCATCTGAAAGATACACAACTGAAATATCTCCAATCCCAGATCAATCCCCACTTCCTGTTCAACACACTCAATGCCTGCGCACAGTTGGCTATGCTGGAAGGGGCTGACCGAACCTATACCTATGTGCAGAATGTGGCGGACTTCTATCGATACAATGTGCGAAAAAAAGACGGTGTTGCGACTCTTGCCGAGGAGATCGGCCTGGTGAACAACTATATCTATATTATCAACGTCCGTTTCTCCGGTGAAATTCATTTCATAAAGGAGATTGAGGAGGGCGTAACGGATGTCCCTATGCCGGCTATGATTCTGCAGCCGCTGGTGGAGAACAGCATCAATCATGGCCTGAGAGATGTGGAATGGGAAAAAAAGATATGGCTTTCCGTTTACAGGGAAAATAACCGAATCTGCGTCAGCGTCAGGGACAACGGCATCGGGATCAGCCCGGAACAGACGCAGAGCATTCTGAATAATGATCTCAACGGGAATGGTTTGCAGGAGCACACCACCGGCGTTGGACTCCGGAATGTGATCGGACGGTTGAGGCTGTTTTACAATCGGGACGATGTGATGGAGATCACCAGTACGGGTTCCGGCATGGGAACGGAAGTTGCCGTTTTTATACCGGTTTAGGGGAGGAAAAGCCATGTATAAAATCATGATCGCGGACGATGAGGGAATCGTGATTGACGCGCTGAAATTTATCATTGAAAAGAGTTTCGGAGAGACCTGTCAGGTGCAGTCTGCCAAGACCGGAAGAAGTGTGATTGAACTTGCGGAGAGCTTTCGCCCGGACATTGCGCTGATGGATATTCAGATGCCGGGTATCAATGGAATTGAAGCCATGAAGGAGATCCGCAAGACCAATAAGGACATCATTTTCATCGTGATTACCGCCTATGACAAGTTCGACTATGCCCGGGAGGCGGTTGGACTGGGGGTAATGGAATATGTCAACAAACCCATTGACCGGGTGAAAATTACCCGGCTTCTGGAACAGGCCATGGAGAGAATTAACGGGGAGCGGGAGCGGCGGAGCAACGACCTTCGGGTGAAAGAGCAGCTGGCAACGGCGACACCGATTGTGGAAAGCGGCTTCATTTACTCCGTGCTGTTTCGGCAAAATTACGTCCGGGAAGTTTCTCAGTTCAAAGATCTGCTGGGGGTTACGGAGGACAGCGGCTTCATGATGGTCATTGAATATGACGCTCAGAAGGAGACTGGAACGCTTTCCAACACGGTGGATCTCAGTGTCCAGATGTATAAGAATGACGTCCGTCTCCGGGAGACGATTAAGGAGTTCTTTCCTGCGGTCATTGGACCACAGATGGCGAATACCGTGATCCTGTTTGTACCCTGTGCCCGCTGCCCCGCAGAACAGGAATACGAGCAGAGAATTCAGGTCATCCAGAAAGCCCGCCAGATGGCGAGAAAACTCCAGGACATTGTGGATGCCAGATTCCGTGTTGGAATCGGCTCCGTGAAAAGTCTGGAAGACGCCCATACTTCCTATACGGAAGCGGTAAGCTCCTTCCAGTTTTCCTCCGGAAGCGTGGCGCATGCCGGAGACCTCCCACTGTCCTGCGGCTATGAGGAGGACTACCCCGTTGAAACAGAAAAGGCAATCTTTGAGTGTGTGCAGAGAGGCGACGTGGCGGAAACTGTCGCGGAATCCAATCGTTTTTTTGAATGGATGTCTGGGAAATGGCAGGAAGACCCACAGGACGTGCGGCTGAAAGCTCTGGAATACGTCCTATGGGCTGAGCGAATCTCTTACCGAAACGGTGGGCGAACCTATCACTTTGCTTCCCGGCGCGACTATCTGTCTGCTGTATTGAGTGCGCCGACTCTCGAGGAACTTCGGATCTGGTTCCTTCAGAAGATGCGGGCAGCGGCTGTAAACCTGACTGAAAGCAGGGAGAAGAACTCTGCTGGACTAATCAAGCAAGCGCAGGAGTATATTCGGGCGCATTTCGCCCGAGATCTGTCTCTGGACAATGTTTCCCGTCAGGTCAATGTCAGCCCGTATTATTTCACCAAGCTGTTCAAGGAGGAGACGGGGCAGACCTTTGTGGAGTATCTGACCAGCATTCGGATGGAAAAGGCCAAGACGCTGCTGAACACAACGGATAAGAGCATGAAAGAAATCTGTACCGCCGTTGGATACTCCGACCCCAATTACTTCAGCCGTTCCTTCAAGAAAAACACCGGGGAGACACCTACAGAGTACAGGGGGAAACGATGGACATGAGAATCGCTGATCGCTTGAGAGCTGCCTTGGCGGCAGCCCTGCTTCTGATCCTGATGACAGGCTGCGGTTCGGAGCCGAAAGCATCGCCGGACACGCAGGAGGCATGCCTCCAGATCGGTATGCTTTTTGATAACTTTGTCATGGAACGATGGGAAAGAGACCGCGATGTGTTCGTGTCTGCCGCACGGGAGCTGGGCGCAGAAGTAAATGTACAGAACGCGAACGGAAGTGTAGAGGAACAGGTCAAACTGATGGAATACTTTATCCAGAAAAAAGTAGATGCCATCGTGATCGTGCCAATTGACTCCGCTCCTCTTTTGGAGACCGTCAAAAAAGCACAGAGTGCCAATATCAAAGTAATCGCCTACGACCGACTTATTGTGGGTGCGCATCCTGACCTTTATATCACCTTTGACAACAGAAAGGTAGGGGAACTGATGGCACAAACGCTTTTGAGCAATACAGAAACGACATCCGACCTTCTTTTGATCTGCGGCCCATTGACAGATCATAACGTGCTGGAGGTCGAGGAAGGCTTCCTGTCGGAAATCCAGGGGAAGGACGTAAGTGTTCTGGATACCTATTACACCGACGGATGGAAGCCGGAGAATGCCGGAGCCTACATCCGGGAGCATCGTGAGCTGGTGGAGTCCGTTTCCGGCATTATGTGCGGCAATGACAATCTGGCCGGGGCGGTGGTGGACGCGCTTGCGGAGCAGCGCCTGGCAGGAAAAGTCCGCGTAGTTGGTCAGGATGGAGATCTGGCAGCCTGCCAGCGGATTGTGGAGGGCACCCAGTCCATGACGGTATACAAGCCGGTGGACAAGCTGGCTTCCCGGGCAGCGCAGGAAACGGTACGCCTGATAAAGGGCGAAACCCTTGAATGTGAATATTTCCTTACAGAAGACGGGGATCAGATTCCCTATATCCGTCTTGCGCCTGTTGCCGTTACACTGGACAATATGCAGAGCGTTATCATTGACAGCGGATTTCATTTGAGAGAGGATGTGTACCTGAACCGACCGGATTTGATGAAACCGTAAATCGGATAAGGGAAGCTCTGAATTGAAGCAGCGGGAGAACTGGTTGGTATTACCGGTTCTCTCGCTGCGTTTGTGCATTTAGCACAAATATCACCACTGGGAATTTTGTTATTATGATGAATATGTAGCAATTTTCAAACCTATTAAACAGCGATAACGCAAAACAATGCTATTTCCGGCAAAACATTTTCAGAATGCACAGGAATGTGAAGAATGTGTAAAACAAATTCATCATTATTTATGATAAAGTCAAACCATCAAAGGCCGGAGCAAATTCTGACGGCCAATAATAAGGAGGGTTTTCTATGAAGAAGAAGTTGATTAGTCTGCTCTGTGTGGCATCCCTACTGATCGGCCTGCTGGCCGGCTGCGGTAGTTCCGGCAGTGCACAGACCGCCGACGGAGCGAAGCCTGCCGCTGACAAGTCTGCGAGCGGAACCATTCAGGTTGGCATCGTGCTGCCTACCAAGGATGAGCCCAGATGGCTGCAGGATCAGGCACAGTTTGAGTCCATCCTGAGCGATGCCGGATTCACTAACCAGGTCATGTTCAGCCAGGGTTCTTCCGCGACTGAAAAGACAAACGTTGAGACGCTGATCTCCAAGGGAATTTCCGTGCTGATTATCTGCGCGCAGGACGGTGCTGCTGCCGCAGCTGCCGTTGAAGCGGCCAAGGCTGCCGGCGTGACCGTTATTGCTTATGACCGGCTGATCACCGGTACGGACGCGGTTGATTACTATGTGACATTCGACAGCTTTGCGGTCGGCGCGGCTCAGGGCCAGTATCTGGTAGACAACGCCCCTGCGGGCAGCGGCATCCCCCTGTACCTGTACGCCGGCGCGGCTACCGACAACAACGCGTTTATCTTCTTCGAGGGCGCCTGGAGCGTGCTCCAGCCCAAGATTGCTGACGGAACCTTTGTGATTGAGAACTCTTCCGAGGCAGAGGCTCTGCAGAACAAGGCTGAGCTCACCCGTGACGAAGTCGGCAAAATCGTCGGTCAGGTTACGACGGATTGGGATTTCAATGTTGCTAAGTCCAAGGCAGAGGCCAATCTGACCGCTGTTGGCGCGGACAAGAAGGGCGACGTTCTGGTTCTCGCCCCCAATGACGGCACTGCCCGTTCTATCGCGGATGTGTTCGCCGCTGACAAGGATGTCTCCAGCTACGTAATCACCGGTCAAGATTCTGAGAAGGCTTCTGTCCAGTATGTGATCGATGGCAAGCAGTCCATGACCGTGTTTAAGGACACCCGCACCTTGGCAGCTGATTCCGTCGCGATGGCAATGTCCATTCTGAACGGCGAAACGCCCAAGACCGACACCACCTACAACAATGGTGTAAAGGATGTCCCCGCAAAGCAGACTGACATTGTCGTTGTAACGAAGAGCAACGTGAAAGAAGCACTGATCGATTCCGAGTACTATGACGCATCTGACTTCACCGGTCTGTAATTTCTAAGGGAAGAAAGTTACCATATGTGAAAGGCCGGCTTTTGGCTTCAAAAAGCCGGCCTTTTGGCAGATTTGATACGAATTCTCGATGAAATAGTTTAATTGTTCTCAAGAAGGCACCGCCTGCTGGCGTTGCCGAATATGTGATTTTCGAAATGGGAAATCACATATTCCCATCTCATATGATTCTCTAAAAAAATGCTTAATCCGAATTGATGAAACATATTAAAAGAGAATCAGCATGAATGAACTGTATTGCCGCCGGGAGGCGGACGATCGAAAGGAGGCAGGGCATGAGCGAATATATTCTGGAAATGCGCGGCATCACAAAGACATTTCCGGGTGTAAAGGCCCTGGACAATGTGAATTTTAAAGTCAGGCGGGGAGAAATTCACTGCCTCGTCGGAGAAAACGGAGCCGGAAAATCAACACTGATGAAGGTCCTCTCCGGCGTTTACCCGCACGGAACCTATGAGGGAGATATTGTCTACAACGGAGAGGTTCAGCAATTTCGATCCATTGCGGACAGCGAGGAGCAGGGAATCTCGATTATCTATCAGGAGCTTGCCCTGGTTCCGGAACTCTCAATTTATGAGAATATCTTTTTCGGGCACGAAATTATGTCCGGTCATCATATTGACTGGAACGAAACCATCGTTAGGGCGAAAGAGGTCCTGAAAAAGGTGCGGCTGGATGTGGATCCTTCCACAAAGGTGAAGAATCTGGGTGTCGGTACACAGCAGCTGGTGGAGATTGCCAAGGCACTCTCTAAAAATGTAAAACTGCTGATTCTGGATGAGCCTACGTCATCCTTGAATGAGGATGACAGCCAAAACCTGCTGCAGCTGATTCGAGAACTGAAGGAACAGGGCGTTACCTGCATCATGATTTCTCACAGACTGAAGGAAATCATAGAAATCGCGGATACCATTACGGTACTGCGGGACGGCGCTACGATCTGTTCCATGGATGCCAGAGAGACAGCGGTGACCGAGTCCGAAATCATCAAGCACATGGTCGGTCGGGAGATTGACAATATCTACCCGAAGCGGGAGCAGCAAAATATTGGAGACATCAGCTTTGAGGTTCGCAACTGGACTGTCGAGGATTCCGCAACAGGTAAGGAAATCCTTCACAACGTCAATCTGAATGTCAGAAAAGGCGAAATTGTCGGCCTTCAGGGTCTGATGGGTGCGGGACGTACGGAATTTGCCATGAGCATTTTTGGCAATCCCTCACATTACCATATTAAAAGCGGAGAAATTTTCCTGAATGGAGAAAAGGTTTCCTTCGACAAGCCGCGGGATGCCATTAAGAAGGGAATCGCTTATGTTTCCGAGGATCGTAAGGGTAACGGTCTGGTGCTGATTCAGAATATCAAGTACAACATCACTCTGGCGGATTTGGAATGCCTTCAGAATGGCTTATCGATAGACGAAAATAAAGAAATTCAGATGGCCAATGAGCTGAAATCTTCTATGAACATCAAAGCGCCTTCCATTATGCAAAAAGTAGGCAACCTCAGCGGTGGAAACCAACAGAAGGTACAGCTGGCAAAATGGCTGTTTGCAAAGCCGAAAGTCCTGATTTTGGACGAACCCACCCGGGGAATTGACGTCGGTGCAAAATATGAGATCTACACGCTGATGAATCGGCTTGTAGAAGAAGGCATGAGCATTATAATGATTTCCTCTGAGCTGCCTGAGGTTTTGGGAATGAGCGACAGACTGTATGTCATGTCGGGCGGCAGCATTACCGGTGAACTGTCGGCGGAGGAAGCCGATGAAAGAAAAGTCATGGCTATGGCTGTCAGATCATAGGAGGTTTCGGAATGGAAAAGACGACACAAAACGAGCCGGAAAAGAAGAGCTTTATCAGTGAACTTTTTTGCCTCGCAAAGACGAATATCAGAGATTACATGATGTATATCGCCCTGGTAATCATCATGATATTCTTTAACTGGAAGACCCAGGGCGCCTTTTTACAGGCAGCCAACATAAGCAATCTGATCAAGCAGGTCGGCTATGTGGCAGTCCTTGCCATCGGTATGACCCTGATTCTGATTTTGAAGCACATTGATCTTTCTGTAGGCTATGTAGCCGGCTTCTCGGGAGCCATTGCCGCGATTCTGATGACGCAGTTTGGAGTTAACGAGTGGGTCGCTATTTTGGCTGTCTTGGTGCTTGGCCTTTGCATTGGTCTCTATCAGGGCACATTGGTAACAAGAGTTGGCGTCCCCGCGTTCGTTACGACATTGGCCGGTATGTTTATTTTCCGCGGCCTGCTGAGCCGTGCCCTTCAGAAAACCGGCACCATCATTGTTCCGAACAAGGGCTTCAATGCCCTGTCCAACGGATTCATCCCTGACATTCCCGGCGTGGACCTTGGATTCCATCTGCTCACCGTTCTGATCGGAGTCATTCTTGTCGCCGTTCTGATTTTCACGCAGGTTAAGGCCCGTCAGAATAAGCTGAAGTATCATTTCCATGTAACTTCCATGCCGGTATTCCTGCTGGGTATTGTCCTTGAGTCAGCGATTATCATGTATGTTATTTGGATACTGGCAAATTACAGCGGCCTGCCCTGGACGGCTGTAATTGTAGCAGCGGTGCTGCTGAGCTACAATTACTTGCTGAACAAAACAAGACTGGGCCGGTACATCTATGGTATCGGCGGCAATGACCAGGCGGCAGAATTGTCAGGCGTCGATGTCAAAAAGGTGACGCAGTTTGCATTCTGCTCGATGAGTGTCCTTGCCGCATTGGCTGGTGTCCTCTACACGTCCCGTCTCCAGTCTGCGACTCCCACAGCGGGCAATGCCTTTGAGATGGACGCAATTGCTTCTTCCTATATTGGCGGCACCGCTGTCAGCGGCGGCATTGGCAAAGTGACAAACGCTGTCGTAGGCGCCTTCGTGATCGTGTCTCTGACAAACGGTATGAATCTGATGGGTGTTGATATCTCCTATCAGTACATTGTAAAGGGCATTATTTTTGTAATTGCAGTTGCTTTTGACGTGCGCAGCCGCCGCAAAGCAAAGTAAAGGATCAGCAGTGCGGAAAAAGACCTCTTTCGGCGTCCCTTCGTGGGACGTTCCCGCAGATTTTTTTGCTGCGCAGTACCGCAGTCCGGCTGGATAACGCTCCTGATACTAGGGCAGCACCGCGCAATTGCGTCTTCGAGCCTCAGCCGCCTTTTTGCCCCACTTCCGCAGTTCCGAAAATGGGAAATATTGCGCAGCCGTTGCCAGCGCAAGCTGGCTTACGGATGCGGCATACCCCTTGCGGGTACATACAGTATTCCACCATTTTTGGAACTTTGAATTGGGGCAAAAATTCTGGCTGATACTTCTCGCCGAATTGTGCGGTGTTGCCCTAGTTTTTCAAATTATACGAGTTTTTAATAAAACGCTTAAAAGCATTTTATTAGGCCGCAGGATTGCAGCCAGCGGCCACTGCCGCTAAAAAACGAAGTCAATACATTTCTTACCGCCGCCCAGGCGGTCTGCCGTGGAACGGCAGAATAAAATGATGAAATCATTTTATTAAGAAATAGTATTACGGTTAAACGCCGTTTTTTGAGACCGCGGTCTCGCGGTCAGCGGCATCGCCGCTGAAAACGTAATCCATACATTTCTCGCCGCCACTGGCGGCCTGCGCGCAAAGCGCAGGATAAAAGGTATTATCCATTTTATCGAGAAATCGTATAAGGCGCAGCGGTGCGGTGGAAAAGAAACAGGTCAAGTAGGTCCCCGCTGAACTGCAAGCGATATGCTCCCTTTATGAGAGATGGTGAAATGAGAAATCACTGTAACTCATAATGGGAGCATTATCATGTAATTCTCTGCAAATCAGCACCGGTTCTTTCCCGAAGCCTCTGACAGAGGAGGAAGAACGTCACTATCTGACCCTCGCCCAGCAGGGCGATCTGGATGCCCGAAACATCCTGATTGAGTGAAACCTCCGCCTGGTATCTCACATTATGAATAATGAATAAGGATAATGCGCAGGGGGACTTTATCTGGGGCAGAGCAGGAAGTTTGAAATTTACCTGCTGCGGGAAGAAAATGACTGGTTTTGGGAATGGAAAATTAGAGCTTTTCCGACAGGATTTGATGCGGTTTTCTGCGATGTAACAAAAAAGGAAAAAATGCGAGTTTATTACATCAATGTAACAAACTTGACGGCGGGAAATGGCTGTGCTATGATTGCGGTGAAAGGCGGTGGCACCTATGCATAAGAGCCTCAGGAACCGTGACATCTATCTGCGGCAGCTCAAGGCGTTCCAGGACACGGAAATGATTAAGGTCATTACCGGTATCCGCCGCTGCGGAAAGTCCTGCCTGATGAAGCTGATGGTGGAGCATTTGCGCGGCAGCGGCATCGGGGACAAGCAGATCGTAGAAATGAATTTTGAATCCATGCGGTTCGCGGTGATGACCGCGAAAGATCTGTATAGGTATGTCAGCGAACGGGTCATTCCCGGAAAACGGATGTATCTGTTTTTTGATGAAGTGCAGCGCCTCGATGGCTGGGAAAACGCGGTAAACTCTTTTCGTGTGGACTTTGACTGTGATATCTATATCACCGGCTCCAACGCCCACCTGCTGTCCTCGGAGCTTTCCACTTATCTCTCCGGGCGGTATGTGGAGATCAAGGTACTGCCTCTATCGTTCCGGGAGTTTCTGGATTTCCACGGATATACCGTATCGCAGCGCAAGACGATCACCGGACAGATGAAAAAGCGAATTACCGATGCAGACGGGGAAGTATGCGACCCGAAGGAGCTTTATGAGGCCTTTGCCAAATTCGGCGGCATGCCCATGCTGGCGAATGTGAGATTGGAGCCGGACAGGGTGAGCGCTACGCTGGAGGGTGTGTACTCTGCCGTAGTTGTCCGGGACATTCTGGAACGGGAAAAGCGAAAGGGGCAGCGCACCATTACGGATTCGCTCCTGCTTCGCAATCTGATGATGTCCCTGGCGGATAACATCGGAAACAGTGTCTCCGCAACCTCCATCGGCAATACGCTTATCAGCGAGGGACTGCTGACAGAAGGTAACCGCAAGGCAAAGCCTGCGACCCATACCATTCAGGCCTATATGGAAGCGCTGAAGGAGTCCTATATCTTCTATGAAATCAAGCGGTTTGACATCAAGGGGAAGGAATACCTGAAAACCCTCGGCAAGTATTATATCGTGGATACGGGACTGCGTAATTATCTGCTGGGCTACCGGGAGGGGGACACCGGACACATTTTAGAAAACATCGTGTATTTTGAACTGCTCCGCCGGGGCTACGATGTGGCTATCGGAAAGATTGACAAAAAAGAAGTTGATTTCATTGCCACCAAGGCAGATGATAAAAAGTATATTCAGGTCACAGAAGCCATGAATGCCCCGGAAACAAGGGAACGGGAATTGTCGCCCCTGCAAAAAATCCCGGACAACTATGAAAAGCTTGTGGTATGTATGGATACGGGCTTGCAGCAGGAACAGGACGGAATCCGAATTGTGAACGCGATTGATTTTTTGCTGGAGTAAAAGGAGAATGATGCAATTCATGCTCTATTTATGCCACATAAAAAAAAGAAAGCGGGGCGTAAAGATATGACAGATCTGGATATTATGCAGCGGGCGAAGGTGTACATGGAGAAACTGGCGCAGGGAATCGATCCGATTTCGGATCAGGAGATTCCTGAGGACTCTGTGCTGAACAATGTGAGGCTCGCAAGATGCTTTTTCTATATTCATATTTGTTCATTGAATATTTTAGTGCATATATGACTTGGGACGATTACTACGAGCGGTTCTATGATTTATCGCTGAGTACGCAAAAAGGATATGCTTATAAGCTCACCAGTTATGGTGATGCCGAAGAAGTGTTCGAGGTTCTCTCGGAATTTGCTTTTTATGACAAGCAATTCGCCACCCGTTTTGCTTCTAAGGCGGTAGATGGCGGGGTTCATTTTTCTCCAGACCATGTGTTGGAGATGGCTCTACTTGTTGACAAGCCTGTTTTAAGTCGGATGGCAGAAACTGCGGTACCTGCTTTTGATGCAGAGCAGTTGGAGGAGATCTATATGCTGATTGATGATGCCTCTTTTGCGCGCATCTCAAAGAAGCAGAATATAGACATCTTTTCCGACGAGGAGCCTGGGGAGGAGCTTGCCGAGCCGGCGCCGGCGAACGATGCAGACGTTGCTGCGCCTCCAAAGAAAAAATCCGGCTTCTTCTCAACACTTTTGGCTGTTGCGGCAGCAATCGGTTCGGAGGAAGAATCAAAGAGAAAACGCCACAATGGTCGATGCGATGGTGACTGTGCAAACTGTCCCCCGCATTATGGTTACCGCTATGGCCGCTGGTATTATGGCCACCATCATGTGTACGGCTGTGAGTTTGGTGGAAATAAACGCGGCGGCGAAATGGACTAAAGAGAGATGCGGATGTTTGGAAAAATGAAAAGCGCTCCTGTGCCTACCTATGATGTGACACAGAAGATAAAAAAGACTTGGTGGGGTGGTACGAAGCTGATCCCTACCACAAAATCAGAACAGCGCAAACGAAAAGCGGAGATACTCAAGCAAAATCCCAATGCCATCATTTTGGACAGTAAGGCAAAAAAAGGAAAAAGAGCTGGAATGGATCGACCGCATTGAGGATTTTGATGCTTTTATGTGAGAAGGAGAATCTAGGCCGTTATTCCAATTTTTTACCAAGAAATTGCATGACGGATAGCGGACGGATTCGATCCTTTAGCAAGAAAAACAACAATGCCCACCTCAGCTCCCCAAAAATAATTGGGCACCCAGCGGTCCGGCTGACCGCTGGGTGCCGCGGGCGATTTGTCTATTCGTTCATGATCTCCAGGATCATTCTGGCTCTCAGGCGGAAGCTGTTCTGGAACAACAGGCATTCTGCCATGTCCTGAAATTCCCGAACACTGTCCAGGTACTGTGCGAACAGTTTTCTCTGTGCGTCCGTGAGCGTATCCTGTAGGCTTTCTTCATTCCGGCTGATACGCAGAAGTGCTTCCTTGTATTCTTTTGCGGAGGATGTATCATACTCGGACGGCTCGATATTTCCATACCAAAAATCTTCTAAGACGCTCATACCGCAGCCTCCCCATATATGATTTCCTCCCGGACGATCTCCTCCGCTCTGGCTCGGATGCTGTTCATCCTCTGCACCCATGCCATAGGATCGTTTGCTTTCAAACTCTCGGTAACGCCCTCTGCGGTTTTTAATTGTTCAATCAAAGTCTCCATACGCACCTGCGACTGTTCGTTCAGGCCGGCGGGATATGTCCAAAGCTGCCCGGTGAGGATTAGTTCATTGAATCGGATGGGGTGATATTCTCTCAGGTAATCCCGGTGCATTCTGCCCCAGTGGCCAATGCTGCGGGTTTCTTCCGGGAGCTTCAGATCGGGGATTTCGTAATCCCCCACACGAATGTAATGGATGTTCCCCTTCATACTCAGTCCTCCACATAACCGGCAGGCTGGTAGCGCACTCCGGCTTCCATCAGCTTTTGCAATTCCAGTTGGGCATCGAAACGATTCTGGGCTTCCATAACCACTTCTGTAAGGATGCTCCTGTCGGTATCCCACTTTTCCAGGCCCTCCAAATAGCGTCCACGGCGCTTGTCGTCGATGATGAAGGGCATCACATCGTGGCGCAGGCATTCTTTGAACATAAGCAGGCGGCCAACGCGGCCATTTCCGTCCTCAAAAGGAAACGTTCTCTCAAACCTGAAATGGAAGTCTAAAATCGAACTTCTATCCACATTTTTAGAGGGTTCATATTCCGAAATAAGGGTTTTCAGGTTGGGGCTGATATGGTCGGCGGGCAAAAGGAAGTGTATCCGGCGGTTTGAAGTTGCGGAGCGATACTGCCCGGAAATGACACGCTTTTTTCGTTCATCCACCGTGCCAGACATCAGCAGGAAATGCAGGTTTTTGATGTACTTCTGGGTCAGCGGCTCGTCCACAGTATCTAGAATATAATCCACACAGACGCAGTGGTTCAATGCTTCGATCACGTCCGAAACCTTCATGGGTTCAAAGCTGACGGACACTTTTCCTTTCTTGAAAATGGTCTCAATCTGGTTCCGGGTCAGCCTGTTGCTTGCCATCCGGCAGGAACAATAGGTGAGGTTTATCTGGACATAATCGTATAAACCATGGTAATTTTTCTTCTTTTTTTGGCGAATCAGTTTCAGCGCCAGAGGGGGCAGCGGTTCGGGGCCTTCAGGGGCCGCAACCCTTGAAGGCTTCTGGGCATCCTCCGGAATCAGCCATGTTTTGTCCTTTTGTATTGCACCTGGAATACGTCCCTGAATACAGTATTTCCGGGTCATTCTCTCTGAGATTTTCCAATTCTCAGACGCTTCTAATGTAGTAATGTACTTCATAAAATCCGTCCTTTCAGCGGTTCGTTTTGGCGGCCTCTGGCGACGGTGAAATTCCGCGGAACTTTGCACAATCTGAGGAACTTTTCGTACCAGAGTTTTTACCAGAATTACGACGAAACGCTGTATACCAGCTGACAGATAATGGATTTTTATGCGATATAATTGGACATATTTGACTGTTTAGGCCAGAAAAATTCATTGATATTCACTATGGAACCATGGCATTCAAGAGGTCAGCGGTTCGATCCCGCTTATCTCCTCCAAAAGTCGTGAAATCTACTAGATTTCACGACTTTTCCCTTATTTTTTGCGCAAAAAGTTGTTGTGATCATGTTCAAGGCGCATTCAAGCCCGCCTTTTAGACCTCTTGTATTTCACCTAAAAATCAAGTATTCAAGAGGTGGAATTTCATGGCTCGTATCACAATGAGAAACTCCCAAAAGGCAACTTTCGCTGAAGTTTTTGAAATTTACATTTCAGCAGTCACAGCGAGAGGAGTTAAAGAGATAATGTACAATAAATTGCGCAAATTGAAAACCGCATAAAAGAAGACATAGCTTGCAGGCTCTGGTAGAATGAAGTTACCACACAAACATTCGAAAGGAG
>ERZ779890.1381-NODE-1381-length-25114-cov-10.502773_pt1 | contig 25114 bp, 20 predicted proteins | sample MGYA00511553_ERZ779890 | MGnify/ENA primary metagenome ERZ779890 (study PRJEB29588, sample SAMEA2152064) | human gut metagenome | biome: human gut; feature: human-associated habitat; material: faeces | place: Denmark | collected 2008/2010 ... | reverse complement strand
GCCCGCGGGCCCGGCGTCGTGGCGTGTGCGGTGGCCGGGCAGACCGGACAGCACCTCATCCACAAAGGCCGAGCGCTCCGCCGCGCAGTCAAACAGCACCAACTGCTGCCGTGCGCGGGTCATGGCCACGTAAAACAGCCGCCGGTCCTCCTCATACTGCTGTGTCTCACCGGGCGTGCGGCAGCACAGCTCCGGCTTGGCGGGCAGAATGCCGTCCAGCACATCCAACAAAATGACCCGGTCATATTCCAGCCCCTTGGCCGAGTGGATCGTCTAAAGCAAAAACCTGCACCCGGGCGGATTCTCATGGTTTTGTATGATGCTGCGCAGCTTTTCCAGCCGTCGCAGCAGGTGCCGCGGCGTCGGCTCCTGTGCGCCGAGCATTTCCAGCACGGCCAGCTTCGTGCGGTCCATGCCGTTTTTGTCCAGATATTTGCCGTAGCCCAGCTGGTCGGCCAGGAACCGCACCGCATCGTCCGCGGCCATTTTGGGCAGACGCGCCAGACCGTCCGCCACGTCAGCCATGGCGGCGCGGGTGCGCGGACGGATGCTGTCCTCATTCAGCAGGGCCGTCCAGCAGCCCTGCCCGTACTGCCGCGCCTGATTGCAGGCAAACAGCGCCTGTGCGCGGGTGACGGGCACGCCGAATTTGTAGTAGCAGCGCAGAAAAGTTTCCCCATCCGCGGGGTGTGCGGCCAGCGTGAAAATATCGGTCACATCGCGGACGATCTTGTTGGTAAAAAAGGTCTGGTCCACTGCCTTGCAGGCGTAGGGGATGCCCCGCCGCTCGCACAGGTCGATGATGGGCAGTGCGCTCTCGTGGTTGCGGAACAGCACCGCCGTCCCGATATCGCAGTGCTGCGCCGTCTCAAACAAGAATGGCAGCTGGTCGGCGCGGCGCGGCACGGTGACGATCTGCAGCGGTGCGCCAGGGCCCTGCGTCGGTGCGATGGTCTTGGGGCGGCGATAGCGGTTGCGCGCCACAAAGCGGTTGGCAGCCTCCAGAATCGGCTCTGTGGAGCGATAGTTCTGCTCCATCAGCAAAATCTGTGCGCCGGGATAGGTCTTTTCAAAGTCCATCAGCGCCTGGGGGTAGGCGGCGCGGAAGCCGTAAATGCTCTGGTCCTCGTCGCCGACCATAAAGATATTGCCGCTTTCCTGCGCCAGCACGCGGATAATTTCATGCTGTACCTTGGACGTATCCTGCGACTCATCGACGCAGAAATACTTGTACCGTTTGCGGAACGCCGCCGCAACCGCGGGCGCACCGCGCAGGATTTGCAGTGCAAAGCAGAGCTGGTCGTCGTAGTCCATTTTGTGCGCTGCCTTCAGCGCCTTCTGGTAGCCGCGGTACAGGTCGGGCAGATTCTCAATGTCGGTTTCCAGCTCGTCCAATTCCGCGTCGGTCAGGCACATATTTTTAATGTAGGTGATGGCCGTGCGCAGATCCTTGACCGTGCTCTCGGCGGGGTACTCGTGGTTTGTGTCCTGCCATAGCCGCATGAGCAGCGGCGTGGTCTCGCTCTCATTGCGGATGAGCTCCGGCGGGGTACGGCCATACATGCGGCTGTACAGCGCGATGATGCGCGCCGCCACACCGTTGATGGTGCGGAACTCCAGCCGTGCGGCCAATTCGACGCCGAACCGCGCCGCGAACCGGGCGCGCATCTCCTGCGTGGCGGCGACGGTGTAGGTCATTGTCAGGATGGCTTCCGGCGCAATGCCGCAGACCTCGGTCATATAGCCCAGCCGGGTGATGAGCACGGTGGTTTTGCCGCTGCCCGGCACCGCCAGCAGCAGCACCGGGCCGTTGACCGCCTCCACCGCCGCGCGCTGCTGGTCGTTCAGGGCCGCCAGATGGGCCGTTTCAAATATAGCCTTGTCCATGGCAGCTCCTTTCGTGCAGTATAAATTGCCGCGCAGTAGGGGCCGCACATGTGCGGCCCGCAGCTTCACGGGGGACGCCCGCTTATGGGCAGTCCGCGGGCCGGGCATGCCCGGCCCCTACAGTGTTTCCCTATTGTACCATACATCCCGCACAAAAGCAAAGCAGCCGGTCCATGCCCTCCTTGCCGAGCAGTAATTGCGTGCGTGAAAACTGGTTTAACATGTATCGTTCCTCTCTCGCCCGTAAACGAGTTCTATGGGCAAAGCCGCGGGCCGGGCATGCCCGGCCCCTACTTTTCTATATCCCCACTATGCAGATGTGATTATAAATGTCAACCTTGCAAAGTGTAAAAACCTGCAGCGTTTCAGCCCGCGTATTTTGTCACCCCCAAGTCTTGGATAAACGCGCACACTGTGGTACAATATGTAAGAAAGAGCAAACTCCCCATAACCAAAGGACGTCACCATGAAACAAGGCAATTTGAATATACGCTGCACCGAAGATTACGCGGTGCTGTACTGGGATAAACCCGCCGCCGCGCCCAGCGGGGCGGAATACACGGTCTCCCTGAACGGTGAGGCCGTTGGCCGCACAGACCGCACCCATTTTACGATAGAGGGGCTGAGCTACGGCAGTTCCTTCCGGGTGGACGTGGTCAGCGGCAGCTACTGCATCGGCTCGGCCACGCTGCAGTTCGGCAGGGAAAAACGCCGCATCGACATTACCGCCGCGCCCTACTTCTGCAAGGGCGACGGCCATATCCTGAACACCGACAATTTACAGCGGGCCATCAACGACTGCGGCGCGGACGATATTCTGTACGTGCCGGCGGGCGATTTTCTGACCGGCGCACTGCGGCTGCACAGCGATCTGGAAATTTATCTGGCCAAGGGCGCGGTCCTGCAGGGCACAACGAACATTCACGACTATTCGCCCCGCATCCCCAGCCGATTTGAGGGCACCGAGATGCGCTGCTACTCAAGCCTTTTGAACGCGGGCGACATGAACCACAAGACCGGCCCGAACTGCCGCAATATCATCATCCGCGGCAGGGGCACGATCTGCGGCGGCGGGCAGGAGCTGGCCCGCAAGATCATCGAGGACGAGCGCGCCCGCATCAAGAGCTTTCTGGACGACAACCGGGAGCTCGTCGAAAGCTGCGAGAACAGCGACACGATCCCGGGCCGCGTCCGCCCGCGACTTATCAATTTAAGCAACTGTGAGAACGTCTGGATCAGCGGTATCACGCTGAAAAACGGCCCGTCCTGGAACGTCCACATGATCTACTGCGACGACATCCAGACCGACCACTGCACCTTTGTGTCCGAGGGCGTCTGGAACGGCGACGGTTGGGACCCGGACTCCTCAACGAACTGCACGCTGTTTGCGTCGGAGTTCTCCACGGGGGACGACGCTGTCGCCATCAAGAGCGGCAAAAACCCCGAGGGCAACGAAATCAACCGTCCCTGCGCACATATCCGGGTGTTTGACTGCCGCAGTGACTGCGGCCACGGCATCTGCATCGGCAGCGAGATGAGCGGCGGCGTGGAGGACGTGCAGATCTGGGACTGCGATCTGGCAAACTCGCTGTCCGGCATCGAGATCAAGGCCACGCCCAAGCGCGGCGGCTATGTGCGCGGCGTGACCGTGCGGGACTGCATCACGCCCCGCGTCATGCTGCACAGCGTACCGTACAATGACGACGGTGTGCCCGCCGGTGCCCCGCCGAAGCTCGAGCACTGTTTCTTTGAGCGGCTGACCCTGACCGCCGAGGTGCTGGACCATGACCGCAGCCGGCACGGTGCCGCCCCGATCGAGATCGCAGGCTTTGACAAGCCGGGCTATGAGGTCGAGGACATTGTCTTTAAGGATATTACCATCACCAAGCCGTCCGTCGCCCTGCCGCTGGGGCTGTGCAAGGGTGTGACGCTGAGCAATCTTGCGTGTGTGAAGGAATAAGCCTAAAGCCTCCCCACTTTATGAACAAATCTTAAAACTTCCTTACACCCTCTTGCACCGCGGTGCAGGAGGGTGTATTATTATCACGCTTTAATAATTAACATAAGCCAACTATTAACAGGAGGTGTTCACCAATGGGCACTGAAACCCCTTCTCTGAGCGGGGTGTTCCGCTTTGTGGCGCGGCTGCACACACTGTCCAGGCGCGGGATGCGCATGGCACTGGCCGGGCAGCCCAAATGCCGCTATGGCATGCTGCAAAGTCTGTACAATCTCATTGAGCAGCACGGCTGCGACGGCGCGATCTATGTCTCGGACATTGCGCGGCAGATGCACCAGCCTATGCCGGCGATTTCCCGCGGGCTGCGTCAGATGGAGCAGGACGGCCACATCGTCCGCGAGACCGACCCAAAGGACCGCCGCAAGACGCTGGTGCGCATCACCCCGGCAGGGGAGCGCGCCCGCAAAGCCAATGAGCAGGCCATGAACGACTACTTTGCCCGCATCATGGCGCGGCTGACCCCGGAGCAGCTGGCGCAGGCCAACGCCGTAAAGGACGCTCTGCTCGCCGCCATCGAGGCCGAGAACGCCGCTATGAAAACCGATTTGAAAGGAGAACCCCCGCATGACGAAAATTTTTAAGCAGCTGGGGCGGCACTGGGCGGCCTGCCTGGCCGTCGTTGTGCTGCTCATCGTGCAGGCATACTGCGATTTAAGCCTGCCCGACTACACAAGCAAAATTGTGGACACCGGCATCCAGCAGGGCGGCATTGAAAGCCCCGTGCCCGACACCGTCCGCAGCACAACGCTGCAGGCGCTCGAGCTGCTCATGTCCGAGGACGACGCCGCACTGACGGACGAAGCCTACTCCGACCCCGACGCGGACGGTGTGCGCACACTGAAGCCGGATGCGGACACCGCCGCGCTGGAAAATGCGTTCACAACGCCGGACGTTGTGCTGTACATGGCCGCGGCAAAGAATGCCGCCACTGCCGCCGGTACCACCGACACCGTGGCCCCCACGGCCTATGACCTCGACGCCGTCGCCACGCAGCTGGCCGCCGCGTCCCAGGCCCCCGGCGCACGGGAAATGCTGCAGAGCCAGCTGACGGACGGTCTCGCCCAGCTGGACGAGACCGTCGCCGACAGCCTGTCCAGCCAAGCCATGCTGCTCGTCGCGCTGGAATATGACGCTCAGGGCATTGCCCATGACGTGCAAATGTCCTATCTGCTGCGCACGGGCGGCCAGATGCTGGCTTTAACGCTGCTCATGGTTGCCGTGGCCGTCGCCGTAGGCTTTATCGCGTCCCGCGTCTCCGCCGCCATTGGCCGTGACCTGCGCCGCGACGTGTTCAGGACCGTCGTCGGCTACTCCAACGCCGAAATCGAAAAATTTTCCACTGCTTCGCTGATTACCCGCACCACGAACGACATCCAGCAGGTGCAGTTCGTCTGCGTGATCCTGCTGCGCATGGTAGCCTACGCGCCCATTTTGGGCATTGGCGGCATCATGCACGTTGCCAGCGGCAACACGGGGCTGGAATGGATCATCTTTGTGGCCGTGGCCGCGCTGCTGGCGCTCATCGCCGTTTTGATGAACGTAGCCATGCCGAAATTCAAGCAGATGCAAGTCCTGGTGGACCGGCTGAACCTTGTCAGCCGCGAAATCCTGACCGGCATTATGCCCATCCGCGCGTTCAGCCGCGAGGAATTTGAGGAAAAGCGCTTTGACAGGGCCAACACCGACCTGATGAAGACCCAGCTGTTCACCAACCGCACGATGGTCGCCATGATGCCGTTTATGACGCTCATCATGAACGGCACGAGCCTGCTCATCGTCTGGTTCGGCGGCAAGGCGATGGATCTGGGCAACATGCAGGTGGGTGAGATGATCGCGTTCATCACCTACACGATGCAGATCGTCATGTCTTTCCTCATGCTCTCGATGGTCGCCGTCATGCTGCCCCGCGCCGGTGTGGCTGCGGACCGCATTGACGAGGTCATCAAGACCCCCTCGACCATCCATGACCCCGCTGCGCCCAAGGCACTGCCCGCGGACGGCACCCACGGCGTTGTGGCGTTCCATGACGTCAGCTTCCGCTATCCCGGCTCCGACGAGGACGCGCTCGAGCACATCAGCTTCACGGCCAGACCCGGCGAGACAACGGCCATCATAGGCTCCACGGGCTGCGGCAAATCTACGCTGCTCAACCTGATCCCGCGCTTCTACGATGTGACCGAGGGCAGCGTGACGATTGACGGCGTTGACGTGCGCGACATGACCCAGGCACAGCTGCACGACGAGCTGGGCTATGTACCGCAGAAGGGCGTGCTGTTCAGCGGCACGATCACATCCAACCTGAAGTTCGGCGGCGACCACATCACCGACACCGACGCAGAGCAGGCCGCCGAGATCGCCCAGGCCACGGAGTTCATCTCCGCCAAGCCCGAGGGCTTCGACAGCCCGATTGCCCAGGGCGGCAGCAACGTCTCCGGCGGGCAGAAGCAGCGCCTTTCGATTGCCCGCGCCATTGCCAAGCACCCGCAGATCTATCTGTTTGACGACAGCTTCTCGGCGCTGGACTACAAGACCGACGTGGCGCTGCGCCGTGCGCTGAAGGCTAAAACCGACAACGCCACGGTCATTATTGTGGCGCAGCGCATCTCCACCGTGCTGCACGCGAACCAGATCCTGGTGCTGGATGAGGGCCGCATCGTCGGCAAGGGCACCCATGCCCAGCTGATGGAAAGCTGCCCCGCGTATCAGGAAATTGCGCGCAGCCAGCTGAGCCAGAAGGAACTGAATTTGCAGAAGGAGGGTGAGTGATATGCCAAGACCCGGACGCATGACGACGGAGCGCGCCAAGGACTTCAAGGGCACGCTGCGCCAGCTGCTGGCCGCTATGAGCAAGTATAAGCTGTCGCTGGTCGTCGTCATTGTTTTTGCTGTTCTGTCAACCATTTTCAACATTGCAGGGCCGAAGATCCTGGCTAAGGCCACCACGGCGCTGGCCACCGGCTGGATCGCCAAGCTGCGCGGCGTGGGCGGCATCGACTTTGCCTACATCGGCAAGGTGCTGCTGTTCCTGCTGGGCATGTACCTGCTGTCCGCGGCGTTCAGCTTCATTCAGGGCTGGCTCATGTCCGGCCTGTCGCAGAAGGTCTGCTACGACTTCCGCGACCAGATCAGCAAAAAGATCAACCGCCTGCCGCTGGCCTACTTTGAAAAGCGCACCGTCGGCGAGGTGCTGTCCCGCATTACAAACGACGTGGATACGCTGGGCCAGAGCCTGAACCAGAGCGTGACCCAGCTGATTACCAGCGTTGCGACGATGGTCGGCGTGCTCATCATGATGCTGTCCATCAGCCCTAAAATGACGCTGATTGCCCTGCTGATCCTGCCGGTCTCGCTGGCACTGGTGCTGGTGGTCGTCAAGTTCAGCCAGAAGTATTTCAAGGCGCAGCAGGCGACACTGGGCGTTGTCAACGGTCAGGTCGAGGAGGTCTACTCCGGCCACAACGTCATCAAGGCGTTCAACCGCGAGGCCGCCGTGCTGGACGACTTCAACGCCGCAAACGATAAGCTGTACGAATCCGCGTGGAAATCGCAGTTTTTGTCCGGCCTGATGCAGCCCATCATGAACTTTGTGGGCAACCTGGGCTATGTGGCCGTTGCCATCGTCGGCAGCATTTTTGCCGCAGCGGGTGCCATCACCATCGGCGATATTCAGGCGTTCATCCAGTACGTCAAGAACTTCACCCAGCCCATCCAGCAGCTGGCGCAGGTGTCCAACATGCTGCAAAGCATGACCGCCGCCGCCGAGCGCGTCTTTGAATTTTTGAACGAGCCCGAGGAGGACCAGCTGGCCGACCCCGCCCGCCGCGCCGACCCCGCCTGCATCGACGGTCAGGTCACGTTTGACCATGTAAAGTTCGGCTACACGCCGGAAAAGACCGTCATCCACAATTTCAGCTGCAATGTCAAGCCCGGCCAGAAGGTCGCCATCGTCGGCCCCACCGGCGCAGGCAAGACCACAATGGTCAAGCTGCTCATGCGGTTCTATGATGTGGATTCCGGCAAAATTTTGCTGAACGGCCACAACGTCAGGGACTTTGACCGCAGCGACCTGCGCGAGGGCTTCGGCATGGTGCTGCAGGATACCTGGCTGTTCAAGGGCACGATCATGGAGAACATCCGCTATGGCCGTCTGGATGCCACGGACGAGGAGGTCATTGCCGCCGCGAAGGCTGCAAACGCCGACCACTTTATCCGCACGCTGCCCGGCGGCTACCAGATGGAGCTGAACGAGGACGCCTCCAACGTCAGCCAAGGCCAGAAGCAGCTTTTGACGATTGCCCGCACGATTTTGGCGGACAACCGCATCCTGATCCTCGATGAGGCGACATCGAGCGTTGACACCCGCACCGAGCAGCGCATCCAGACGGCTATGGACCGCCTGATGCAGGGCCGCACGAGCTTCGTCATCGCGCATCGCCTGTCCACCATCCGCGATGCCGATTTGATCCTGGTCATGCGCGAGGGCGACATTGTCGAGCAGGGAACGCATGACGAGCTGATCGAAGCCGGCGGGTTCTATGCCGATTTGTACAACAGTCAGTTTGAGGATGTGACGGCGTAAGCCCAAAACAAAAAAGTCGACAGTGTGCCAAATCCGTTGCACGCTGTCGATTCAGACCGTCAAAAGAATTGCATTCCCGCCTTATTGCGTGTGTAGGGGCGACCATTGGTTGCCCGCCAACTTACCGCAGCAACGCATTTTCCGGGATTGTTTCTTGCAAGGCAAACGGGCACGGGCGAGCAATGCTCGCCCCTACAAGAGTTTCTCGACAGTCTGAGCCACCCATTTATGAGCAGTATCCGCAGGGTCGCCCTCATCCGGCCCTACGGGCCACCTTCCCCCGCGGGGGAAGGCTTTTCTTTTATTGACACCCCTGCTATAATAGAACCAAAGGGGGCTTTATCCATGGATTACACGCAACTTACCGCGCAGGCACGGCAGGCCACGGAAGAACTGCTCGAAGCTGCGCACCTTGAAACAGGGGATATTTTTGTGGTCGGCTGCTCCAGCAGCGAGATCATGGGCGGGCGCATCGGCAAGGATTCCAGCATGGAGGCTGCCGCTGCCGTGCTGGCGGGCGTGCTGCCGCCATTGCAGGAGCAGGGCGTCTATCTGGCCGCCCAGTGCTGTGAGCATCTGAACCGTTCTATCGTCATTGAGCGCGAGGTCGCGAAGGCCAACGGCTATCAAATCGTCTCGGCCATTCCGCAGCCCCACGCGGGCGGCAGCTGGGCCACGAACTGCTGGCAGCGCTTTAACGACCCCGTCCTTGTGGAGGAGGTCAGGGCCGCCGCGGGCATGGACATCGGCGGCACGCTGATCGGTATGCACCTGCGCCGCGTGGCTGTGCCGGTGCGCCTCTCGATGGACCACATCGGGCAGGCAATTCTGCTCTGTGCCCGCACCCGTCCGCCGTTCATCGGCGGTTCCCGCGCCGTTTACAGTCAGGAGGAAGTGCGATGATTCCCGAAGCCCAGAAGCAGCAGATGGCCGAGGCCGTCGCGAAGATCCGTGAGACGATGGCCGCCGCCGCCAAGGCCGCAGGCCGCGACCCGGCAGAGGTGCGCCTTTGCGCCGCCTGCAAGACCCGCACGGTGGAGGAGGTGCGCTACAGCGCTGACCTGCCCATTGACCTTTTCGGTGAAAACCATGTGCAGGAGCTGGTCGAAAAGACCGACGCGAACGCCTACAACGGCAAGCCCGGGCACTTCATCGGGCATTTACAGACGAACAAGGTCAACAAGGTCGTAGGCCGCGCCGCGCTGATCCAGAGCGTGGACAGCACGCGCCTTTTGGATAAGATCGATGCCGCCGCGGCCCGTCTGGGGCTGGTGCAGGACATTCTCGTCGAGATCAACATCGGCGAGGAGGCCAGCAAGAGCGGCGTGGACTCCGACAGCCTGTTCCCGCTTTTGGAGGCTGCCGCCGCCAAGGAGCACATCCGTCTGCGCGGCCTGATGGCGATCCCGCCCGCCGACGCCGACGACACCGAGACCCGCCGCTTTTTTGCACAGATGCGGGAACTTTTGGCCAGAGCCGACGCCCGGCACTATGACCGGGCACAGATGGACATTCTGTCCATGGGCATGAGCCACGACTACGCCGCCGCCATCGCCGAGGGCGCGACCATCGTACGCGTCGGCACGGCGATTTACGGCGCACGGGATTACAGCAAAAAAGTGTGAAATCTTCTTGGCCCCCTCTGGGAGGGAGGTTTTTTATTTTCTCCCTCGATATTCCCGCGGCGTCATCCCATACCGCTTTTTGAACAGACGGTTGAAGTAGGACAAATTCTCAAATCCGCATTGCTCCGCAATCGCCAGCACGGTGTCGCTGCCGCTGCGCAGGGCATCGGCGGCGGCGTTCAGGCGTTGCTCGTTCAGGTATTCGGTAAAGCCCTGGCCGGTCATTTTCTTGAACCAGCGCATAAAATGGCTGGGGCTGCATCCGCAGGCCGCCGCTGCGTCGGTCACATGCAGCGCCCCCGCGTAGCCCTCATTCACAAGCTGCACCACGGTTTTCAGCCGCCGGGTATCGGGGGTATCGGCAGGGGGCAGGTCTCCGGTGCGGCCCACCAGCGCCGCCAGAAACAGCAGCAGCTCGCCCTTTATACAGAGTTCATATCCCACGTCTTTGATCTTGTTGAATTCCTCCGCCGCGTGCAGGCACCGCACTGCCCAGTTGTAGCCCCAGTCTTCCGGGCCAAGGCGCATGGGCAGAGCCAGACGTCCGCTCTGCAGCGGCAGCAGGTACTTCTCGGCACAGATGTCACCGGCGCCGCCCAGCAGCTCCAGCTCAAAGATGATGTTCTCATATTCCATTGCCTCACCGGGCAGCTGGCGCAGGGCGTGCAGTACACCGGGGGCAAACACGTAAATGTCGCCCGCCTGTGCCGTGTAGGTCGTCAGCCCGGCCTGCACGATGCCGCGCCCTTTTTTGACAAAGACCAGTTCCATGCTGTCCTGCCAGTGCAGCGCCACCTGCGGGAAGTCCTTCGGGATCGTGCACGGGTAGATATTGAACGGGAACCACGCGGCCCCGTGTTGCTTTGCTTCGCGTAAACGCTCTTGTTTCGCCATATTTTCGCCTCGCATGATAGTATTGTACCATAAGTTGCGGGTATTTTGCAAGTCAGATGCACGTTTTGTGTGGTATAACCAAGTTGTACCCAAGAAGCCCATACACGAATGGAGGGAACCTCTTATGAATATGACTGCTGCGATGGAAGCCAGAACCAACAAGCCCCTGACCGCCTGCACGGATCAGGAAATCTATCTGGCCCTGCTGGACATCGTCCGCGAACAGAGCGCCGCCCGCGTCCGTCCCGTCACGGGCCGCAAGCTCTACTATATCAGCGCCGAGTTTCTGATCGGCAAGCTGCTGTCCAACAACCTTATCAATTTAGGGCTGTACGACGACACCCGCGCCGCGCTGGCCGCTGCCGGGAAAAACCTGTCCGATATTGAGGAGGTCGAGCCGGAGCCAAGCCTTGGCAACGGCGGGCTGGGCCGTCTGGCCGCCTGTTTCCTTGACTCCCTCGCCACGCTGAACCTGCCCGGCGACGGTGTCGGCCTGCGGTATCACTTCGGCCTGTTCCACCAGTCCTTCAAGGACGGCGTCCAGAACGAGCTGCCCGACCCGTGGCTGACCGCCCGCTCCTGGGCGGAAAAAACGGATACGGTCTATCCCGTCGAGCTGGCCGGCAAGACCTACAGCGCCCGTCTGTACAAGCTGGCCGTCACGGGCTACGAGGGCCGCACGAACACACTGAATCTGTTCGATCTCGACACCATTGATGAGAGCATCGTCCACGACGGCATCACGTTCGACAAGACCGACATCAACAAAAACCTGACGCTTTTCCTGTATCCCGATGACTCCGACGAGGCCGGACGCCGTCTGCGCGTCTACCAGCAGTACCTGATGGTTTCCGCCGGGGCCCAGCTGATTCTGGCCGAGTGTGCCGCCCGCGGCTGTGATTACCACGATCTGGCCGACTACGCCGCCATCCAGATCAACGATACCCACCCCAGCATGGTTATCCCCGAGCTGATCCGCCTGCTGGGGGAGAAGGGCATCGACTTTGACGAGGCCGTCGAGATCGTCACAAAGACCTGTGCCTACACGAACCACACCATTCTGGCCGAGGCGCTCGAAAAGTGGCCCCGCACCTATCTGGACGCCGTCGTGCCGCAGCTCATGCCCATCATTGAAAAGCTCGACACGCTGGCCCGCACCCGCACCACCGACGAGAGTCTGGCCATCATCGACGGGGACGACCGCGTTCACATGGCCCACATGGACATCCACTTCACCCACTCGACGAACGGCGTTGCCTATCTGCACACCGAAATCCTGAAAAACAGCGAGCTGCACGGCTTTTACCAGCTCTACCCCGAAAAATTCAACAACAAGACCAACGGCATCACCTTCCGCCGCTGGCTGCTGGAGTGCGACCCGGCACTGACCGCCGAGATCGAAAAGCTCATCGGTTCCGGCTTCCGCAAGGACGCCACCGAGCTTGAAAAACTGCTGCCCTACACGGAAAATGTCGATATTTTGCAGCAGTTCTCCGCCGTCAAGGCGCAGAACAAGCGCGCTCTGGCCGACTGGCTGCACCGCACGCAGGGCATCACCGTTGACCCGGATGCCATGTTCGACATCCAGTCCAAGCGCCTGCATGAGTACAAGCGCCAGCAGCTGAACCTGCTCTACCTGATCCACCAGTATCATGAGATCAAGGCCGGGCATCTGCCCGCCACGCCGCTGGTCAGCATCTTCGGTGCCAAGGCCGCCCCGGCGTACACGATTGCCAAGGACATCATCCACGCCCTGCTGACCCTGTCTAAGGTCATTGCGGCGGACCCGGTCGTGTCGAAGTATCTGCAAGTTGTCTTTGTGGAAAACTACAACGTCACCGCCGCTGAGAAGCTCATCCCCGCCTGCGACCTGTCGGAGCAGATCTCGCTGGCCTCCAAGGAGGCGTCCGGCACCGGCAACATGAAGTTCATGCTCAACGGTGCGCTGACGCTGGGCACGATGGACGGTGCGAACGTCGAGATCTGTCAGCAGGTCGGCGATGAGAACATCTATATCTTCGGCCAGACGGCCGACCAGGTCATCCACCGCTATGAGATGGGCGACTATCAGGCCAGCCAGTGGGTGGAGGGTGACCCCAACATCCGCCGCGCCGTCGATTTCCTCGTCGGGCCGGAGATGCTGGCCGCCGGGCATGAGGAAAACCTGCGCCGCCTGCACGACGAGCTGGTCTGGAAGGACTGGTTCCAGACGCTGCCCGACTTCAACGCCTATGTGGTGCGCAAGGGTCAGGCCCTGAGCGACTACGCCTGCGACCCGCTGGGCTGGCGCAAGAAGTGCGTCATCAACATTGCCAAGGCCGGCCTGTTCAGCAGTGACCGCACGATTGCCGAGTACAACAAGGACATCTGGCATCTGGGCGAGTGATCCACCTCTATAAGCAACTGCATCCCCTGTCCGCACGGGCAGGGGATTTTTGCTTGTGTATGGCTTCTTTACATGGGATACCGGATGCAGAGGTCTCCGCTGGGCGTTGAAACGTTTCCCTTGCAAACTGTCGCTCTACCTGCTACAATAAATGCAGACTATTTGTAAGGAGCGATCACTCATGAACTGGCATCAGGCCTGTGAGCTGCCCTATTACCACGGCAGCGACCTCGGCGCAAATCCAACGGCGGAGGAAACCACCTTCAAGCTGTGGGCTCCCACCGCCTGCGGGGTCGTGGTCTGCCTGTATGCCACCGGCACCGACACCGAGCCGGGCACGAAAGAGCTGGGCGTACACGAAATGCGCCGCGGCGATGGCGGCGTCTGGGCCATTGTGCTGCCCGGCAACCTGCACGGGACGTATTACATCTACCGCATCTACTTCCCGGATGGCCGCGTGCATGAGGTCGTGGACCCCTACGCCCGCAGCGCCGGGGCCAACGGCACCCGCGGCATGGTGGTGGACCTGACACAGGCCGCCCCCGACGGCTGGGAGCAGGACCGGCGCCCCGACATCCCGGCCCACGCCCGCAGCGTGTGGGAGGTGCATGTGGCGGACTTTTCCGCTGACGGGCACAGCGGTGTACGCCCGGAGTGGCGCGGCAAGTTCATGGGCTTCACGCCCGATGACACCACACTGGACAACGACGGCGAACACCCGACCTGCCTGAATTATCTGAAAAATCTGGGCATCAGCCATGTGCAATTACAGCCCATCTACGACTACGCCACGGTGGACGAGTCCCGCCCCGACGGCGGCTACAACTGGGGCTACGACCCGCAGAACTACAACGTGCCCGAGGGCAGCTTTGCCACCGACCCGTTCCACGGCGAGGTGCGCGTCAAGGAGTGCCGCGCCATGGTCGCCGCGCTGCACCGCGCGGGGCTGGGCGTCGTGATGGACGTCGTCTACAACCACACCTACCACGGCGAGAGCAATCTGGAGCGCACCGTGCCCGGCTACTGGAACCGCCGCTGGCCCAACGGCATGATGACCAACGGCTCCGGCTGCGGCTGTGACCTGGCCAGCGAGCGCCCGATGGTGCGCAAATACGTGGTCGAGTCGGTGCTGTACTGGGCCACAGCCTACCACATCGACGGTTTCCGCTTTGACCTGATGGCGCTGGAAGACGTGGACACGATGAACGCCATCCGCGCCGCGCTGGACAGTCTGCCCGGCGGCGAGAGCATTTTACTGTACGGCGAGCCCTGGATGGGCGGCGGCACGAACCTTGAAGGCGGCGCACGCCCCGCCGACAAGCGCGCCCTCGACGCGCTGCATGAACGCATCGGATTTTTCTGCGATGACACGCGGGACTGCATCAAGGGCAACGTCTTTGACGCGGCCAACGCGGGCTATGTCAACGGCGCACCGCAGCATGGCTACGATGTGCTGCACTCGATCAGCGCGTGGCGCAGCGGCGCACACGGCTTCTGGCCCAAGCGCGCCGGGCAGGTCGTGCAGTACGTCTCCGCCCATGACAACTACACGCTCTGGGACAAGCTGGCCGCCGTGGGCCGCCGCGGCGATTACGACTGCCCCGACGCCGATTTGCTGGCACAGAACCGCATGACGGCGGGCATCTACCTGACCTGCCAGGGTCTGCCCTTTATGCAGGCGGGCGAGGAGTGGGGCCGCACCAAGCACGGCGACCACAACAGCTACAAGGGGCCGCTAGCCACGAACCGGCTGGACTGGACCCGCGCCCACCGCCCGGAGTTTGCCGCGCTGACGGCGTTTTACCGCGGCATGCTGGCCATCCGCCGCGCCTATCCGCGGCTGAGCGGTGCAGCAGGGGAGCCGGAGCCGTTTATTCTGGCACTGCCGGGCTGGCTCATCGGCTTTGTGCCGGAGAACGACGGCACGGCCACGGCGGGTCAGCTGGCTGTCTACTACAACCCCGAGCGCACCCGCCAGTGGGCCAGCCTGCCCGCCGGTACCTGGCGCAAAGTAAGCGACGGCGTCCACGCCGGTGTGACCCCCTTCGGCCCCTGCTTCCGGGATGCGTTGGAGCTGGCCCCGACGAGCGTGACGGTGCTGGTGGCGGAGTAAAAGTATAATCACGTTTCATGGGAGAGGGAGAGCCTCTCCCTTTTTGTTTGTCGCCCCTTTTATTGTGGCCTTGTAGGGAGGGGTCTTGACCCCTCCGCGGGGCGTCGGGGACGCCGCCCCCTACAGTGTGGCAACTTGTCATTTTGTTCACAAAAACTTTGTTTGACAGACTGTCCAATTTCCCTGTATAATAGATTTATACGTTATACGATTTGTAGAATAGCCCGCCGCTGCCACAAAGTGTTTACCACACACGGACAAGAAAGGGAAAGGGAGGCCGTCACCATGAGCGACTACGCAGCCATTGAAAAGGAAGCCCGCATTTTTACCGAGGAATGTGTCACCAACAACCGCATTGATCCCGCGCTGTTTGCCCAATACGACATCAAGCGCGGTCTGCGCGACAAAAACGGCAAGGGCGTGCTGGCGGGCATCACGAACATTTCCCGCATCGACGCCTTTGAGGAGCGCGACGGCCAGAAGGTTCCCTGCGAGGGCAAGCTCTGGTACCGCGGCTACAACGTCTATGACCTGATCCGCGGTCTGCGCGGCAAGCGCTATGCGTTTGAGGGCGCGGCCTATCTGCTGCTGCTCGGCGACCTGCCGAACAAAGAGCAGCTCGAGAGCTTCACCGCCTGCCTTGCCAAATGCCGCGACCTGCCGACAAACTTTGTGCGCGACGTCATCATGAAGGCCCCCAGTCACGACCTGATGAACTCACTGACCCGCAGCGTTCTGACGCTGGCCAGCTACGATGACGACATCGGCAAGACCGACCTGCAGACCCAACTGGAACAGTGCATCAAGCTCATCAGCGTTTTTCCGATGCTGGCGGTCTACGGCTACCACGCCTACAATTACTATGAGTGCGGCGGCAGCATGTACATCCACCGCCCCGACCCGAGCCTGTCCACGGCGGAAAACCTGCTGAAGATGCTGCGTCCCGACCAGAAGTACACCGACCTCGAGGCCCACGTGCTGGACATTGCCCTGCTGCTGCACATGGAGCACGGCGGCGGCAACAACTCGACCTTCACGACCCGCGTCGTCACCTCGTCCGGGTCGGACACCTACTCCGTCATCGCGGCGGCGCTTTCCAGCCTGAAGGGCCCCAAGCACGGCGGCGCGAACATCAAGGTCATGAAGATGATGGACGACATCCGTGCTCACGTCGCCGACCCGCTGGACGAGGAGGCCATGGCTGATTATCTGGGCCGCATTGTGGACCGCCAGGCGTTCGACCAGAAGGGCCTGATCTACGGTATGGGCCATGCGGTCTACTCGCTGAGCGACCCGCGCGCAGTGGTGTTCAAGAGCTTTGTCCACCAGCTGGCTGACGCCAAGGGCCGCAGCCGCGACTTTGAGTATTACAACACGATCGAGCGGCTGGCCCCGCAGGTCATTGCCGAGAAGCGCCATATTTATAAGGGCGTCTCGACGAACGTGGACTTCTACTCCGGCTTTGTGTATGACATGCTGGGCATCCCGGTGGAGCTGTACACCCCGATCTTTGCGGTTGCGCGTATCGTCGGCTGGTCCGCCCACCGCATGGAGGAGCTTGTCAACGTGGATAAGATCATCCGCCCGGCCTACCAGAGCATCATGCAGACAAGGGAGTATGTGCCGCTGGAGGAGAGATAAAAGAGAAAAAAGAGAGAAGAATTTTCGCGCAGGGCGAAGGTTCTTCTCTCTTTTTTGGTATAAAGCCCCTTTTGGGGCTGCTTTGCAGGGCAGGGCCTTGCCCCCTCCGCGGCGGGGTGGGGGCACCCCGCCCTACATTCTCCCGGAAAAGGGGGCGTAGGGGAGGGATTTATCCCTCCCGGGACGTGTACGGCATCCGCGGGGCGTCGGGGACGCCGCCCCCTTCAACAGGTTACGCGAATCCGTCCAAAACGACCTTCAGCTCTGCCCAGATGTCCTCCTGCGAGGCGCTGTAGTCAAGGCTGTCGGTGTATGGACGGCAATAGATTTGATACAATATGCCGTCCTGTGCAAAGTAGGCTCTGGATTGTATATAGGGCTGCGAGTTCGGGTTGCTTGTACAGTGGGGGATCAGCGCGGTGTTGCCGTTGGCCATGGGGTAGCTTTCACATTGCCACGTCAACCCGGCACTTTTTTGCCAATACAAATCCGTTGCCATCTCCTTGGGCGCATCCCCAAGATAGGCAACTGCCATGATTTCTACATTGTAGCTATCCAAAAGCACACCCGTGCGTAGGTAGAGCTTGTCCGGTGTATCGCCGCGCCCGATGGGGATAAATCCGGCGGGATATTCCTGAAATTTCGGCGTATAAGGCATGCCATCGTCATATTCATCCGGTATGTCGATCATGCCGGACGGATACATGGCAATCGACGGGAAAGTGCTTGTATCTCCCTCATCCAGCAGCGTGTTCTGCGCCAGCGGCAGACCAGTCGCGGCGGTCATTTCCACCCAGCTGTCGTACCCGCGTGCAGCCCGGGCGTACCAATCGGCGTAGTCCGCGTCGGTGGGGTGCAGCTGGCCGTTTATGTTGGCGTTCATCGGCAGCCAGCCATCGTCTGACATCTCCCCATTATGGTTTGCCACCATTCCCGCCAGCAAATCCTCATCCAGCGCAAAATACTGCCGCTCATACGTGATGGCGTACCCGGTGTTGGCCTCCGGCGCAAAGGACGGGCGCGGGTTTTCGCGCAGGTTCGTGAACTCTGCCGTGCCTGCCAGCACTCCGGCGGCAATCAGCAGCGGCGCGGCCAGGCAGATTGCCAGCTTCCAGCGCGGGTGCCGTGCAGGGGGCGCGTCGGGCAGGTGCTCAGCCACGGCGGGCCATAGGTCAACGCCTGCCGGGTGCAGGCCGTCGGTCAGCTTTTCGTGCAAATACGCTTCTTCGCGATCATACTTCATAGTGCTCCCCCTCCTTCAATCGCTGCGCCAGCTGCTTTTTGGCGCGGTGGTAGCGTGTGCGCAGATAGGCGGCGGGCCGTCCGTGAATGCACGCCAGTGCGGCGTAATCCAGCCCGTCCAGCACACGCTCTAAGATCAGGGCCCGATCCAGCGGGGCCAGCGTGCTCAGCGCCGCGCGCAGCTCTTCGCTGATGCCGGGGTCCTGCTCCAACGGCTCCGGGGTGGGGTAGGCCGCCGCGCGTTTGATTGCCCGCAGCATGTCCAGCGAGGTGCGGTAGGCGATGCGGTAGAGCCACGCGCGCTCGTTGTCGGTGCCGTCATGGCGCAGCGTGTGGCGCTGCTGCCACGCCTTGATGAAGGTTTTCTGCACAGCATCCTGTGCGTCGGCCTCGCACCCCAGCAGGCCGGTGCAGTACCGCAGCAATGCAGCGGTATGGGCATGTACGAGCTTTTCTAAATCCTGTTCGTTTTGCATCGGCTCGCCTCCTTTCACCCTTATAACGCCGACGGGAGCGGGAATGTGTCACAAATCAACCATTTTCTTGGCCCCCTCTGGCGCAAGCGCCACCTTCCCCGTATCGGGGGCGTCTGTCTCGCAGAGGGAGGCAAGAAAAAAGAGCCCCGTGGGGCTCTTTTTTTACATCAATGCGCTAAGACGGTATTTTTTATTTTCTTGTACACCGCATTTGCTGCCAGCGGCAGAACCAGGCCCGCGGCGGTGTAGGCAAGCCACCAGGCACCGCCCGTAAAGTAAATCGGGAATGCGGCCAGAAGATACGGCTCTCCGCCTGTGGCCAGCAGGCCAAGCCAGGTCACGAGCTTGAAGCTCAAAAAGTGCAAAATCACAATCGGCATCGTCGCACGGCCCAGATAGGCCAGCGCCGCCCGGACACAGGGCAGGGGAGCGGTCAGGCACGCGGCCTCCCGCACCAGCACCCAGCCCGCTAGGCTGGCAGCCAGCAGGAAAATCGGGCTGCTGTATCCATTGCCCGCCAGACCCACAGAGCCGAGCCGCCCCAGAATCAGCAGCACCGCAAAGGCCGCTGCGGCAAAAATACCGCGCTGGTACGCCGGTATGCTTTCCCGCGTCGTGCGCCGCAGGACCATGCCCAGGTAGAACAGGCAGTAGCAGCTGGCCGCAATGCCCAGCCCCCACACGTTCCATCCGGCCAGCCCGCAGCGCCAGCCCACCCACAGAAGCACGCCGGAAAAAAGTCCCTGCGGCAGCAGCGTATCGGCACCATGCAGCAGCCTTTGCAGAATAAATTCCACCAAAGCGTACAGAATAGATACTTGAAACAGTGCTTGGATGAACCACATCGCGCCGCCCAGCTGGGTGCCGCCGTCAAACACGCACCAGTGCACAGTGCGGCCAATCACATCCTTCACCGTCACGGGCGTTGTGACGGCATTGCCGGGAACCTGCAAAATGCGCTCATCACTCGTCAAAATATTCAGCTTTAAAAACAGGTTGTTCAGCACGGTAAAGGCGGTGTTTGCCAGCACAAAGGGCAGCCAGAGCGTGACGGCTTTGCGCTTGATAAAGTGCACCGGCCCGCCGCGCAGGCTGAAAAGCCAGCCGCTCAGCATAAAAAACAGGGCCATGTGGAACAGGTAGATGAAGTCCGTCCCGGGAAAGCCCGAATGCCCCAGCACCATAAGCACAATGCCGATGCCGCGCATACTATCTATTACAGGGTCACGCTGTTTTGCCATAAATCAGAACCTCACTGCGCGTTTTTGGCGCGGCATTTCGGGCAGATGTAGCGGATCGTCAGCGTGTAGCCGCGTACCTCGGTACCGATGGCGGACTCAATGTCGCGGATCAGCCCCACCACCGGCAGGTCGGCCAGGTCGCCGCAGCTGTCACACAGCAGGTGGCCGTGGGGGGTCGGGTTGGCGTCGTAGCGGTCCGGGCCGTCGGGCATTTCCAGATGACCGATCTCACCGTCCAGCTCCATCAATTTCAGGTTGCGGTACACAGTGCCGCGCGCAATGTGCGGCATGGCCTGCCGCGCATGGCTGAAAATTTCGTCAGCGGTCAGATGCTCCGGGCATTTTTCACGCATGATACCCAAAATCAGGGCGCGTTGGCGGGTCATGGGCAGACCTCCTTTTCTGATTTAAGAATATATCTTATTCAGATAGTACACTAAAATGTATGCTTTGTCAACCGTCTGTGCAAAATCGCCAAGATTCCATTCCAAAATTTTACTTGACAGGGGCTGTTTGTATGCTATAATAAAGTCAGATTAAGACTTATTCCTATTTCAACGGAGGTATTCATTATGGAACTCAGAGGCAGCAAGACCGAGAAAAACCTGTGGGAGGCTTTCGCAGGTGAGAGCCAGGCCCGGAACAAATACACCTATTTCGCGTCCAAGGCCAAGAAGGAGGGCTATGAGCAGATCAGCGCCATCTTCACCGAGACCGCCAACAACGAGAAGGAGCACGCCAAGATCTGGTTCAAGCTGTTGATGGAAAACGGCGAGATCCCCGACACGCTGACCTGCCTGAAGATGGCCGCCGCAGGCGAGAACGAGGAGCACACCTCGATGTACCCGCGCATGGCCGCCGAGGCGAAGGCGGAGGGCTTTACCCAGATCGCCGCGCTGTTCACGATGGTCGCCGCGATTGAGAAGGACCACGAGGAGCGCTACAAAGCGCTGGCCGCCAACATTGAGGCGGGCAAGGTCTACGCCCGCGAGACCGAGCAGGTCTGGCAGTGCCGCAATTGCGGGTTCGTCTATATCGGTCAGCACGCGCCGGTCAAGTGCCCGGTGTGCGCACATCCGCAGAGCTATTTTGAGCTGAAGAGCAGCAACTACTAATTTGTAAAGAAGCGGCAGCCGCAGAGCTTCCGGGCGCATTTCCTATACGCCCCTACGTGTAGGGATCGATGCTTGGCATTACCCCGGGAGCTTTGCGGCTGCCGCTGTGTTATGTGCAAATTTCCGCTTCTGGCTGGTTCGTAGGGGAGGGTCTTGACCCTCCCGCGGGGCTTTGCGCCGCCGCCAGTGTCCCGGGGGACACTGCCCCCATTGGCTATTGCTGTAGGGCGGGGCTTTCTCCCCCCGCCGCGGCGGCCTGGGGGCAGGCCGCCCTACAGGCTCCCGTACAGCCGATGCTCCTTTATCACTGCCAGCACCTCCGGCGGCAGCACCTCCGGCCACTGCTCCCGCGGGATCTTCCCGCTGCGGATGTCACTCGACGCGCAGGGGTAGCTCTCGGCGCGGGCAAAAAGAACGCGGCCCCCGGCCTTTTTCAGTTCTGCGGCGGCGGCGTGCAGGGCGGCCTCATCGGTGCCGGTGCGGCTCTCGACGACGAGGGCAGCCATTTTCAGCATATCCTGCCAGCGGTACCATTCCTGAAACGTCAGCAGCATATCGCTGCCGACGCAGAGGTACAGCGCGCCGTCCGGGTCTTGGCCGCGCAGCCATTCCAGCGTGTGCACGGTGTAGCTGCGCCCGCCCCGGCGTATCTCCCAATCGCTGACCTGCACCGCCGGGGACAGCGCTGTAAAGCAGGCACACATCTGCAGGCGCAGCTCTGCCGGGGTGGCGCTGGCGTGCTTGTGGGGCGGCGTGCCCGCGGGCATAACGAGGGCGCGGTCCGGCTGTACCAGTGCCAGCGCGGCGCGCAGGTTGTTCATGTGGCCGTTGTGGGGCGGGTCGAACGTCCCGCCGTAGAGCAGTGTTTTCATTTTGCCAGCACGGCGGTGTAGGCGCTTTCCTTTTTCTTCTGCTTGAACAGTACAAATTTGCGGCCAATGACCTGCACGCACTCGCAGTCCAGCGCCTCGCACAGGATGTCGGCGGCCTCGCGGGCGGAATATTCGCTGTTTTCCAGCACCTTTACTTTGATAAGCTCGCGTGCGGCGATGCAGTCGGCGATGCCCTGCTTGAGGGTGTCGTCGATCTCGCCCTTGCCGATCTGGTAAACGGGGTCCATCGTGTTCGCCGCGCTGCGCAGAGCCGCGCGCTGTTTGCTGGTAAGTGCCATAAATTATCTCCTTTTTATTGTATATATCTCGGTAGGGGCCGGGCATGCCCGGCCCTCTAGTCTGTGTGGTTTCCTTTTAAACGGGTTGCTGCTTTTATGCTGCGGGCCGGGCATGCCCGGCCCCTACAAATGCTTCCCCCAAAGGGGAAGGCATTTAAATGTCTTCCCAAAAACGCCGGCAATTGCGCTTCCAGCTTCTCCATCGCCCGGCCGCGGTGGCTGATGGCGTCCTTCTCGTCGGGGGTGAGCTGGGCGTAGCTGCGGCGTTCGGTGTTCGGGCGCTTGCCGTCGGGTGCGCCGTACTCGTCGGGGATGAACAGCGGGTCATAGCCGAAGCCGTAGTCGCCGTTCTGCAATGTAAACGCAATGCAGCCCGGGCACTCGCCCTCGACCTCCAGTGCGCGTCCGTCCGGCAGCATGAAGCAGACCGCCGACACGAACTTTGCGCCGCGCTGTTCTTCCGGCACGTCGGCCAGCTCCCGCAGCAGCTTTGCGTTGTTCGCGTCGTCGTCGCCGTGATGCCCGGCGTAGCGGGCGCTGTAGACGCCGGGCGCACCGTGCAGCGCGTCGGTGCAGAGGCCGGAGTCATCGGCCACGGTGGGCAGGCCGCTGGCCTTGCAGAACGCCTCGGCCTTGATGCGGGCGTTCTCGGCAAATGTCGTGCCGGTTTCCTCGGGGTCAAGGTCGATCCCCAGTTCCCGCAGGCTCTTGACCTCATGGCCCATGCGTTCCAGAATGCGGCGCAATTCCTTCAGCTTGCCCGCGTTGTTGCTGGCAGCGCAAACGATCATGCTTCGCTCTCCCCTTCCTCTTTTTTTTCGTCCTTCTGCAGGGCGGATTCCGGCAGCAGGCTTTCGACGAAGGTCTGTGCGTCAAATTCCATCAAATCGTCGATCTTCTCGCCGACGCCGATGAAGCGGATGGGCAGACCGAGGTTCTCCCACACAGAGACCGCGCAGCCGCCGCGGGGCGTGCCGTCGAGCTTGGTCAGCACCACGCCGGTGGCGTTGGCGGCCTTGCAGAACTCCTCGGCCTGGCTGATGGCGTTCTGGCCCGTGATGGCGTCGAGCACCAGCAGCACCTCAAGGCTCGCCTCGGGGCTGGCCTTCTTGACGCTGCGGGAGATTTTGGACAGCTCGTCCATCAGGCCCTTCTTGTTGTGCAGACGTCCGGCGGTGTCGGCAATGACCATGTCGTAGCCGCGGGCGTTGGCGCTCTTGACGGCGTCGAAGATGACCGCCGCCGGGTCTGCGCCCATGCCGGCCTGGACCAGCGGTACGTCGGCGCGCTCGGCCCAGAGCTCCAGCTGCTCACTGGCGGCGGCGCGGAAGGTATCGCCCGCTGCCAGCATGACGCGGCGGCCCTGCTTTTTGTACAGGCCGGCCAGCTTGGCAATCGTCGTGGTCTTGCCGACGCCGTTGACGCCAATGACCAGAATGACGGCGGGCTTGCCGTCCAGATCCATCGGGTAGCGGGGGGTCAGCTCCTGGCAGATGATGCCGCGCAGCGCGTCCAGCGCCTCCTGACCGGTTTTCAGGTGTTTTTCCTCGACCTCGTCGTGCAGCTCGTCCACCAGACGCACGGCGCAGGCGGGGCCGACGTCGGCCAGAATGAGCTGTTCCTCGAGCTGGTCGTACAGATCATCGTCGATCTGCGCGTTGGTCAGCGTATTGACGATGCGCTGGAAAAAGCCCGTGCGGGTCTTTTCCAGCCCGCGCTTGATCTTTTGCTGCTCCTGAAATTCCTCCTCGGAAATATCGCGTTTGAAAAAGTTGAAAAAGCCCATCGTGGCCCTCCTTACTTTTGATTTGCCGCCCCGCGGGTTTGTGTGGCTTCCCATTGGCGGGCGGTCGTATTTATGTGGCGGGCCGGGCATGCCCGGCCCCTACATGCCATCAGGTAATAAGGTCCGCGCTCACATTATCCAGATCCAAGCGCAAAATCTTCGACACGCCGTCCTCCTGCATCGTGACGCCGTAGAGGACGTCTGCGGCCTCCATCGTGCCGCGGCGGTGGGTGATGACAATGAACTGGGTGCGGTCCGTCATGCGGCGCAGATACTGCGCATAGCGTGCGACGTTTACGTCGTCCAGCGCGGCCTCGATCTCATCGAGGAAGCAGAACGGCGCGGGGTTGACGCGCAGGATGGCGAAATAGATCGAGATAGCGACCAGCGCCTGCTCGCCGCCGGAAAGCGCGGACAGGTTCTTGATGACCTTGCCCGGGGGCGAGACTTCGATTTCGATGCCGGATTCCAGCACGTTCGCTTCATCCGACAGGTACAGCCGCGCATGACCGCCGCCGAACAGCTCCTTGAAGATTTGCTGGAAGTTCGCGTTGATCTGCTTAAAGCTCGCCGTGAACAGCTCCTGCATCTCGCTGCACAGCTCGGCGATCATCTTCGTCAGCTCGGCCTTCGCCTTTTCGACGTCGGTGACCTGCGCCTTCATGAAGTCATAGCGCTCCCTGACCTCTTTATATTCGTCAATCGCACCGACGTTGACGTTGCCCAAGGCGCGGATCTTGCCGCGGACCTCGGTCACGCTGCGGCGCAGCTCGGTCAGGCTCTCAAACGGCACACACTGGCTGCGGGCCTCGCTCTCGGTCAGCTGGTATTCCTCCCACAGCTTGCTGTTGGTGTCGTTCAGCTCGGTCTCGGCGGCGGTGCGGCGCTCGGCCAGGCGGGCCATCTCGCCGCTCATCCGCTCGCGCTCATCGGTCAGG
>ERZ779890.1374-NODE-1374-length-25200-cov-4.476874_pt1 | contig 25200 bp, 20 predicted proteins | sample MGYA00511553_ERZ779890 | MGnify/ENA primary metagenome ERZ779890 (study PRJEB29588, sample SAMEA2152064) | human gut metagenome | biome: human gut; feature: human-associated habitat; material: faeces | place: Denmark | collected 2008/2010 ... | reverse complement strand
ACTTCTTGTTTTTTTCATGATATTAAAAAAAACGACTAGTTGAAACGATCGTTTCATTTAGTCGTTTGTAAAGATATGTCTTTTTTTTGACACATGCAACTTTTTGTTCATTTTTTTTTATTTTATCTTATTGCTAATGGGAAAGATAACCTTTTCTTCCCACAAAAAAGCTCTTCTTTTTCAAATCCTCTTTCCCCCTTCTCGAAAACGCAAGATTTAAACGATCGTTTCAACTAGTCGTTTTATGAAAAAACATTTAGACCATAAGTATTATAGATGAGTAATAGCTACAAGCTGTGATGTTGTGTCTATATGAAAAAATCAAATTGTTAAGTAGATTGTGTTTTTTTGATTTATACCTTAAATTCTAATTTTATGAGTAATGTAGTATTTTGGAGACAGGTGTTTCTGGGAGCCTCTTTATTCCTTTGCGGCGGATATCCCATCATCGCTGCGGAAGTTGGCGATTTAACACCAAACGTAGGAACTCGTAGCCTACAACAAGATGGACGTAGAGTCATTTGTGCTATTTCAGACAAAGCCGGACCAATTGTAGGGGCAAATGTCCTTGTTAAAGGAACCACTATCGGAAATATCTCCGATATGGACGGACGTGTTATTTTAGAAGGTGCCTAGTAATGCGATTTTAGTTGTGTCTTACATTGGCTATGTCAGTCAAGAAATTCCTTTAAAAAGTAGTCAGACGAATGTGAGGATTCAATTGGTGGAAGATACTCAAGCTTTGGATGAAGTGGTAGTAGTTGGATATGGTACGCAATCGAAGAAGGACATTACCGGTTCTGTTGCTGTTGTTTCTACAGACGCTATCCACGAGACTCCGGTGGCGACTTTCGCCGAGGCTTTGCAAGGAAAAGCATCCGGTGTGTATATCTCTAATTCCGGAGGTCCCAGCGGTGAGACTACGATCCGTATTCGTGGTGTGGGTTCTCTTAATAGTTCAGACCCGTTGATTGTTGTGGATGGTGTATCCGGGGTGGATATCAGTTCCGTAAACCCGAATGATATTGAGTCTATGCAAGTGTTGAAGGATGCTTCAGCTACCGCTATTTATGGTGCACAAGGTGCGAATGGCGTAATTATCATTACGACGAAGCAGGGTACGCGTGCTGATCGTGTTCGTGTCTCTTATAATGGATATTTTGGTGTCGCTAAGATGGCTAACAGCGGTTATGATTTGTTGAACGGTTGGGAATCGATGGAATTCGAGGAATTAGGACAGCAGAATCTGTATAACTATCGTGGTTTGGCAACCTCTCATCCTCAATTCGGGCAAATCGCCGCTACGGGTGGTAAAGGTATTTCGATGCCTTATGCGATTAAGCCGGCCGGTTATAGCGAACAGCAGATTATTGATATGTATGGGAGCGTAGAGGCTTGGGAAAAGTCGTATGTAGACGATGGAAGCAGCTCTTGGGCCCGATCCGCGTATTATCAGATGTTGGCCGACGGTTATTCCGATGCGGAGGCTCGTAAGGGTACCAATTGGTACGATGAGATTGTACAGACCGGAAAGATCCAAGATCACCAGATCTCTTTGGTGGGTGGTGGCGAGAAAGCTACTTATTCTGTCTCTTTGGGTTATACAAATCGAGAGGGTACGATCCAGAATTCTTATTTCAAACGTTACTCTTTACGTACGAATACGACCTATAATCCTAATAAGTATTTCACGATGGGCCAAAATACGAACCTTGCCGCTATGGAAACGGGAGGAGAGTCTGGTCGTCAAGGAGATGCGAACACGTTCGCTAAGACTTATACCATGAATTCGTGGGTACCTATATATAATGTAGGAGGTGATTATACGGGATCCGTGGCACCTAATGCGGGCCGTGATATTTCCGCCGTGCATCAGGTAGCTATGAATGAGAATGATTGGACACGCATGTTTCATGGACAGACTGCGGTTTTTGCCGAGCTTTCCAATCCTTGGATCGAAGGTCTGAAGCTTCGTTCTCAGTTTAGCGCTCGCTTGAATGGTATGTGGAGTTTGGAGATGACCGAACGTCAAAATATGGCGAACAAAGAGGCTTCTGCCAACAATACATTGACTGAGACGGGCAACTGGCGTTTGAACTGGCAGTGGACAAATACGGCTACTTATACCAAGAAGATTCATGAAGATCATAATATTACCGTTGTTTTGGGTACGGAGGCTATCAAACAAGGTGTCGGCCGTTATATGCAAGGAACCCGTATCGATTACATCTTCGAGAGCGATCCGAATACTTGGACACTGGATAATGGTTCTTCTTCTAATATAGGTAACTCTAGCCGTTATCAAAGAAAAGTGACTATGTTCGGCCTTTTCGGACGTGCGGACTATTCTTATAAGGGTAAATATTTGGCGACATTCACGATTCGCCGCGACGCTTCTTCCAAGTTTGGTTCCAAGAACCGTTGGGGTAACTTCCCTTCCGCCTCCTTGGGATGGCGTATGTCTGACGAGAAATTTATGGAGCCTACCCGGAAATGGTTGGATGACTTTAAGCTGCGTGCCGGTTATGGTACGACCGGTAATTCGAATATTGGTTCTTACAACTATGCGTTCCAGTATGGTACGGGAAATTATTATATGTATCCTATCACGGGATCGGATTCAGAGACTTCTCCCGGTTATGTGCTCTCGAACTTGGGTGACTCGGACGCTAAATGGGAAACCACAAAAATGTTTAATATAGGTTTCGACCTTACGGCTTTGAGTAACCGATTGACCGCCGGATTTGACTTTTATGTAAAGAATACCTCAGACTTGCTTGTGCCTGCTAACTGGTCTGCGCTGGTTGGTAACGCATCAAAGCCTAGTATCAATATCGGTGATATGAAGAACAGAGGTGTTGATTTGTCCATTGGATGGAGGGACAAAGTTGGCGAGTTCGGTTATAACATCACGGCTAACATCTCAAGATACAAGAATGAGGTTACCCGGTTGGGATCTTCTGATTTGTTCAACGATACTCGTTTGAGCAAGGTGAATATTACTACGGTGGGCCAACCTGTCGGAATGTTCTACGGGTATCAGATTGAGGGTATTTATCAAAATGAGCAAGATGTTATTTCCTCGGGCGTTCTGCCTTATGGTGTGGCTACGGAAAACGATTTGGTCGCTTCCGCATGGGTAGGCCGATATAAGATGAAAGACGTGAACAACGATGGTAAGATCGACGCGGATGACCGTACGATTATCGGTAATCCTCATCCTGATTTGACCGGAGGTTTCAATATCTCTTTGACTTGGAGAGATTTTGATCTAAGTACTTACATGTATTACTCGATTGGAAATGATTTGTACAAACACTACGAGTACTATACGATGTTTGGAAACTTGCAGTCTAATTATTCGAAAGATCGTTTGGCGAAATCTTGGGATCCGGTGAATAATCCGAACGGTATTTATCCTTTGTGGACAACGACCTCGACCGAGGGCCCCGAGGCTGGTAACGAATCGAACTCCAATTATGTGCAAGATGGTTCTTATCTTCGGATGCAGACGTTGACTTTGGGGTATTCATTGCCTAAGAAGTTGCTGAAGAAGATCGGTTTCGAGAAGATACGTGTATACGGCCAGATCAGTAACGTGTTTACGATAACCGGTTATGATGGATTGGATCCGGAGGTTCGTTCGCATACTTCGTTCGAGAACGAATATGTATCAAGCGATATGAATAAAGGTATCGATTATGGATCTTATGGTATGCCTCGTCAGTTCTTGATGGGTGTGAATGTGACATTCTAACGTATGTGCTTTATAAACGATTAATTTGAATTCATTATGAAAAAAGTTCTTATATATTTTGCGATGGCGGTGGTTCTCGCGTTAGGCAGCACATCTTGTTCCGATTTCTTGGAGATCGAACCAGTAGGTGCGGTTAATGAAACCAATTTAACGGATCAGGAAGGTATTAATTATCTTCTTACCGGCATGTATTCAGCGTTAAATATTCCGGCGGCTACGACTAACTCTTATTTTGGGGCAAGCTTGACAAACTATACGTATGGTGATGTGATGGGCGGTGACGCTAATAAGGGGTCAACGGCTGCGGACCAATCGGACTTCACGTTGTTGGAGACTTTTAGCTTTACGACCGATAATTCCTATATCAAGCGTAAATGGGTGGCAGTATACGATGCGGTGGCTCGTGCTAATAATGTCATGCATTTGGCCGGTTTGATTAAAGATGAGCTTTCCGCTATACCGGGACAGGAGAAAGATTTTTATACCGAGGCCATAGCCCAAGCTCGTTTCATGCGTGGTTTTTATTTGTTTGAGGGTATCAAGAATTTTGGGGCGGCTATTCCTTATGTATCTTTGGAGGATTATGAGTCGTCCGTGAACCCACTGATATCGAATGTGGATGAGAGCGGTAACTATATTTATATTTGGGAACAGGTGGCTGAAGATTTGCAGTATGCTTATGATAATCTTCCCGGCGCATGGCCGGAAGAGCCCGGTCGTGCCAACAAATGGGCGGCTGGAGCGTTTTTGGCGAAACTGAGAATATTCCAGTCTTCTCCCTATAATGGAACGAATGGAACCTCCAACAAATGGACGGAGGCTAAATCGATTTTAGAAACGGTTATCGCTAATGGTACGGATAGCAAGGGCACGAAATATACCTTGACCCCGAGTTATGAGACGCTTTACACGGCGGGCGAGAGCGACTGGACGGGCGAGTCTGTGTTTGACGTCCAGATGGCAATCTCCGGTACGCAGTATTATACCAACGCGATCAATGGTAACTCTCATATCTCATTGTCTGGCAAGATTGGTTCCGGCTGGGGATTCTACCAGCCTTCTTATGACTTGGTGAATGCGCATATGGTGGATGAGAATGGATTGCCTTATCTCGATAAGTCGTATCAAAGCAAAACCTCGGTTACGACAATTGATGGCGATAATGTACCTCATACGGATTTGACGGTTTATACGGATCCTCGGGTTGATGTATCTGCGGGTCGTTTCAATGTGCCCTATATGGATTGGGATATACCAGTTACTATCGATGGCTGGATTCGTGATTTGGCGAATGGCGGTCCGTTCTTGAATAAGAAGAACCTGCCGAAAAAGGCGGATAAGGGAGGCTTGAGCTTGACTACAACCGGTGGCTCAACTGCCAAGAACTTCCACTTGATGCGTGTAGCTGAGCTTTACCTGCTTTATGCTGAGGCTTGTATAGAAACGGGTGATATCAATACTGCCAGAGAATATATCAACAAAGTTCGCGCACGTGCCGCACAAAGTTGTATCATGGCTGCCGACGCGAATAACAATATGGCTTTAACTTCTTCTCCATATGTATTGGAGGATAAGGTGAGCGGAAATACCATTGCTAATACGGCGGCTAATTATCGCATCGGCTTGTATCCTGCGAGTGGCTGGACAGTGGATAAGGCGATAAAAGCCTTGCGTTTCGAGCGTAGGATCGAGTTGGCGATGGAGGGGCATCATTGGTATGATCTTGTGCGCTGGAATGCGGCTTCTGAGGAGCTGGGTAATAAAGGTTCGGGCTTCTTGGCTTATGAAAAGAGATATTTGCTGAAGTACCAATCGGCTACGTATCCGGATAGATTAGTGACACTTCCGATCCCTAACGATGAAATTGTCACCATGGAAGGCGTATTAGTCCAGAATGAGAACTGGAAATAAATTGTAAGTTGATAATCATTGTGGGCCGGGCATGTGATATGTCCGGCCTTTTGTATATTTGTACCGTGAATTCAACAACCCGGTGAGGTTCGGTGTTCTTAAGATAAACAATAAATGAGGATCATTATGAGATTGGTGTATATTTATCATAGCGGATTCGCTTTGGAAGCGGATGGCTTTTCGATCTTGATCGATTATTTCAAGGATAGCGATCCGGACCCGGCCAAGGGATACGTGCGTAGCGAACTCTTGAAGCGTGCGGGCACATTATATATATTAGCGTCGCATTTTCATCCGGATCATTTTCATCCGGAAGTATTGAAATGGAAAGAGCAGAAGCCGGATATCAAATATATCTTTTCCAAGGATATATTGAAGCGTCGGAGGGCCAAGGCTGATGATGCTATTTATTTGAAGAAGGGGGATGCCTATCAAGATGAACTTCTGACCATCAAGGCATTTGGTTCCACGGATGTGGGGATCTCTTTCCTGATAGAGACAGAAGGCAGACGGATCTTCCATGCCGGCGACTTGAATAATTGGCATTGGAAAGACGAGTCCACCCCGCAAGAGGTAGCCGAGGCTGAGGGTAATTACTTGAAGGAACTGGATATAATAGCGAAAGAAACCTCTGTGATGGATCTCGTCATGTTCCCGGTCGATCCTCGTTTGGGTACCGATTTCATGAGGGGCGCCCAGCAATTTATCGATCGTATAAAAACAAGCGTATTTGTCCCGATGCACTTTTGGGAACGTCCGGCGGAGGTTATGGCTTTCGGCCCTTACGCCGAATCGAAAGGATGTCGTTATATCGTATTGTCTGTTCCGGGAGAAGGGACGGATATATAATATATTATTAATGTATAGGTTATTTTAAACGCATAAATTTATTAGGTATGGAAGTTAAAGGTAGATTTGACCATTTCAATATTAATGTATTGGATTTGGATAAGAGTATCGCTTTTTATAATAAAGCGTTGGGATTGAAAGAGCACCATCGTAAGGTAGCGGAAGACGGTTCGTTTATCTTGGTTTATCTAACGGATGAGCAAACCGGTTTCTTGATGGAGCTGACTTGGCTGCGTGACCGGAAAGAACCTTATGAGCTAGGCGACAATGAGAGCCATCTTTGTTTCCGGGTAGCCGGCGATTATGAGGAGGTACGTAAATACCACAAGGAAATGGGAGCGGTTTGCTTCGAGAATACCAAGATGGGATTGTATTTTATTAATGATCCGGATGACTATTGGATCGAGATATTACCGTTGCGATAATTCTCCATTATTATATAACAATGTTGCTTAACATAAGTTTTCGAAAAAAGAAGATAAAATGACAGGAATCTGTAAAATTTTCTTCAAATCGTATTGCAACTTGTGTTAAACCTCTTATATTTGCTACCTAGAAAGAGGAAAATCATTATTAATCCTAAATATAAAATCATGGAGAAGCCTTATGTAGTAGGTATCGATATAGGTGGTACCAACACTGTTTTTGGTGTAGTTGACGCAAGAGGAACAATCTTGTATAGTGGATCAATTAAGACTGGTAAATATGCAGACGTTAATGACTATGTAGCGGAATTAGCTAAAGGTCTGAAGTCTGTTATTGATCAGGCTGGTGGTCCGGATAAGATTAAAGGTGTGGGTGTAGGTGCTCCGAACGGAAACTTTTTCAACGGATGTATCGAATTCGCTCCGAACTTGCCTTGGAAAGGTAAGATTCCTTTGGCTCAATTGATCAGCGAACAGATCGATGGTATTCCTGTTGCTTTAACAAACGACGCCAACGCTGCCGCTATCGGTGAGATGACTTATGGAGCCGCTCGCGGTATGAAAGATTTTATCGTGATCACTTTGGGTACTGGCGTGGGTAGCGGTATCGTAATCGGTGGTAACTTGGTATACGGACATGACGGTTTTGCCGGTGAGTTGGGCCACGTTATCATGCGTCGTAACAACGGTCGTCAGTGTGGTTGCGGTCGCCAAGGATGTCTGGAGGCTTATGCTTCAGCTACCGGTGTGGCTCGTACGGCTCGTGAATATCTGGAAATCCGTAAGGACGAGAGTGTTCTTCGCGACTTGGATCCGGATGAAATCACTTCAAAAGACGTATACGACGCAGCTATGAAGAATGATAAGATCGCTCTTGAGATTTTCGAGGCTACCGGCTCTATGTTGGGAGAGGCTTTCGCTGATTTCGTAGCATTCTCTAGCCCGGAGGCTATCATTTTGTTTGGCGGTCTTACGAAAGCTGGCGATTTGATCATGAACCCGATTAAACGTTCAATGGAGAAAAATATGTTGAAGGTTTACGCAGGTAAGACTAAATTATTATTCTCTCAATTGAAAGAGAGCGACGCTGCCGTATTAGGAGCAAGTGCTTTGGGTTGGGAAGTAAGAGACCAAAGCGCTGGTTTGGAAGTCTAAATCCGGTTTTACGTATAACGAAAAGACATTTGCGAAATAAGGCAAGCCGCATCTATATTTAGGTGCGGCTTGTTGTTTTTAATTGAATTATAAATCATAAAGTATGAGACATCCGTTGTATCAATTTCAGTTTTGCCCGGTTTGCGGGGCAAAAGCTTTCGTGGAACATAACGAGAAAGCGAAAAAATGTATGGCGTGCGGTTTTGTTTATTATTTCAACCCGTCGTCGGCTGTCGCTTGTTTCATAAAGAACGCTAAGGGGGAGTTATTGCTGGTTCGCCGAGGAAAAGAGCCGGCTAAAGGTACATTGGATTTGCCCGGTGGCTTCGTCGATATGTTTGAGTCGGGGGAGGAGGCCGCTCGCCGGGAAGTAAGGGAGGAGACGGGGTTGCATATCCAGAATTGCCGTTATTTGTTTTCCTTGCCTAATTTATATATGTATTCCGGCTTTGAGGTGCATACGCTGGATATGTTTTATGAGTGCTTGGTAGATGATTTCAATAACGTGCATGCGGAAGATGATGCCGCCGAGATCGTGATCCTTCGCCCGGAGAATGTGAATCCGGAAGACTTCGGTTTAGACTCTATCCGAAAGGCGGTACCAGCCTATCTTAGAAAATAACAATTAGGAAAATTGTACGAAAATGAAAGATGATATATCTTATCGTTGCAACATGATACATCTTGTCGTTGTAAGATAATACATCTTCTCCCTATAAGGTGTATCATCTTCCATAGAGATAATTTTAGAACGTGTTGTCCTAAATATTAATAGAACTTGCCTTCTGTTTGGCGCATATTACTTATATTTGCGAATTAGAACGAATAGGCACTGAAGTAAGTGCTTGTATTAAAAAGCAAATGAGTGATGAAAAGAATACTTATTCCGCTGTGTCTGGTAGTAGGCAGCCACATGGCAAGCGGGCAGAGATCGTATCAATTTGATGCGCCGAACCGTTTGTTTGTCGAAGGCAAGGAGTTGTTTAGTTTGAAGAATTATTCAGGTTGCATCGATAAGCTGGAGGCGTATAAACAGCATTCCACGGATGCCGACTTGATTCAAGAAGCCGATTATATGTTGGTCTACTCCGCTTATGAGCAAGGCCGTCCCAATGCCGTTGAGTTATTGAAAGATTATCTGGATGTGTACCCGGCTTCCCGTCATGCGGACGAGGTGAACTTCTTGATCGGTTCCGCCCATTTCGGACAGGGAGAGTATCAGAAAGCTATCTTTTGGTTTAACGAATCGAACATTGATATGCTAAGTCCGGAACAACAGGAGGCTTATTGTTTCCGTCTGGCTTATTCCTTGTTGCAAATCGGGGATATGGAGAAGGCCCGTGGTTATTTCGCACGGATCGAGCAGATTGGAACGAAGTACCGGGAAGCGTCTACCTATTATGTCGCTTATATCGATTACGCAACCGGTAAATACAACAATGCCTTGGTGGAATTTACCCGCTTGAAGGACTTGCCTGATTATAAAGAGCGATCCTTGTACTATATCACGCAAATTTATTTTATCCAGAATAAATACGAGAAAGTGATCAGCGAAGGTAAGGAATTGCTAGCCTCTTATCCGGATAGCGAGAACAATAGCGAGGTTTACCGTATCATGGGTAACGCCTACTATCATCTGGGAAATGAGGATCAGGCGATTAATATGCTGAGTAAATATGTATCCTCGACGGATAGCCCGTTGAGGGGCGATTTATATATCTTGGGCGTATGTTATTACAATAAGGGTAATTACAGTAGCGCCGTGAACGCTTTGGGGCGGACCGTACGTGAGAACGATGCCCTTTCGCAGAACGCTTATCTGTATCTGGGGCAAAGTTATCTGAAATTAAAAGATAAGAATAACGCCCGTATGGCCTTCGAGGCTGCCGCGACTTCTTCTTTCGATAAGCAAGTGAAAGAGGCGGCTATGTATAATTACGCTTTATTGATCCACGAGACCGCTTTCACGGGCTTTGGCGAGTCGGTGACAATCTTCGAGGATTTCTTGAATGATTTTCCGAATTCCAAATATGCCGATAAGGTAAACGATTATCTGGTGGAGGTTTATTTGACTACCAAGAACTATCAAGCGGCTCTGAACTCTATCGATAAGATCAAGCATCCGAGCACGAAGATCTTGGAGGCGAAGCAAGATATCTTATTCCAGTTGGGAACGCAGGCGTTCACGAATATGGAATTGGATAAGGCGGTCGATCTTTTCAGCCGTGCGATCTCGTTGGGCGCTTATAATCTGGAATCTCGTAACGACGCTTATTTCTGGCGTGGGGAATCTTATTATCGCCAAGGTGAGTATAACAAGGCGATTTCCGATTATCGTACCTATTTGAATAATACCCGCCAACGTAATACGGATATGTATGCCTTGGCACATTATAACTTAGGTTACAGCTACTTCAAATTGAAAGAGTATGGCGAGGCGTTGAACCGTTTCCGTCAATACGTGAATTTGGAAAGCAATCAGCAGACTCCGGCTTATGCGGACGCTTATAATCGTATCGGCGATTGTTTATTCCACAACCGTCAGTTCGCTATGGCGGAAGAGAATTATACCCGTGCGGCGCAATTGCAACCGTCCGCCGGAGATTATTCGGTGTATCAGAAGGGCTTCTTGCTGGGATTGCAGAAAGATTATAAGGGAAAGATCAGCGTGATGGATCGCTTGATCCGTGAGTTCCCGGAATCACAATATGTGGATGATGCCTTGTTCGAGAAAGGACGTTCTTACGTGTTATTGGATAACAATCAAGCGGCTGCGGCAAGCTTTGAGCAATTGATGCGTGATTTCCCGCAAAGCAGTCTGGCTCGTAAGGCCGGCGTACAGCTTGGTTTGATTTACTTCAACGACAATCAGCCGGAGAAAGCGGCCGACGCTTATAAGAGCGTGATTAGCAATTATCCGGGTAGCGAGGAGGCGAAAGTGGCCTTGCAAGATTTGAAGTCCGTATATATCGAGCTGAACGATATCAATTCGTTTGCCGCCTATGCGAATTCGTTAGGTGGAAATGTTCGTTTCGAGGTGAGTGAGCAAGACTCCTTGACCTATCTGGCGGCCGAGAAGTTATTTATGCGAGGCGATAATGAGGGCGCTCGTCGTAGCTTGACGAATTATTTGCAAACCTTCCCGCAGGGAGCGTTTAGCTCGAACGCTAATTTCTATTTGGCAAGTATCGCTTTTGCCAAGAAAGATCTGGAGGAGGCGAAACGTCTGTTCTCGTTGGTATTGGAGAGCGGTGATACGAAATTCAGGGAAGAGTCTTGGGCTCGTAAGGCTGAGATCGAGTATCTGGATAAGGATTACGCCGCCGCTATGGAAAGTTTCAAGCATCTACAGGCGGTAGCGGAGAATCCGGAGAATAAGGAGGCCGCTAAATTGGGCTTGATGCGTTGCGCCGAGTTGACCGGTCAGCCGCAAGAGGCTTTGCTTGCCGCCAACGATTTGCTGAAGGAACCGAAGCTATCTCCCGAGATTATGTCCGAGGCCCGTTATGTCCGTGCGAAGGCTTATATCAGCTTGAAGCAGGAGAACAAGGCGTTGGCCGACTTGAAGGAGATCAGCAAGGATACCCGTACGATACACGGGGCGGAGGCTAAATATCTATTGGCTCAATTGTATTATGATAATAAGGATGATAAGAATGCCGAGACTGTCTTGATGAACTTCATCGAGAACGGTACGCCTCACCAATATTGGTTGGCACGGGGCTTTATCTTGTTGGCTGATATTTATATCCGCCAAGGTGATGATTTCCAAGCTCGTCAATATCTGACCAGTTTGCAAAACAACTACAAGGGCGATGATGAGATCGCCGCGATGATCGAAGACAGATTGGGTAAACTAAAGAAATAAAAGAAAGCGATGAAGACTATATATAATGTAAAGGCGTTGTGTGTGGTAGCTTTGCTGGGTTCGGCTGCTGCTGCGAGTGCGCAAGAGGATGTTACGAAAGAAAAGAACCTGAACCGAGAGATGACGCTTGAACGGGAGTATGATCCTTCCGTGCAGGACGCTAGCAAGGTAAATACGCTTCCCGTGGTGAAAGAGCCGGAGGTTCGTAAGATCCCGATCGATTACTCGAATTATACGATCGCCGCCGATCCGCAGAAAGAGATTAGTTTGTTGCCTTCCGGAAATATCATGACGCAGATGGATTACAACAAGCGTCGGGGATATTTTAACTTTGGTATGGGTACGCGCATGAATATCAACGGAGACTTGGGCTATCATATCCTGAGTACTGAGAAGGATCAGCTGAATCTATGGTATTCGCATCGCTCCACGAACGGAAAGCCAAAGGATTATGATGTCAAGGCGAAAATCAATGACAACTTGGGAGGCATCAACTACAAGCACGCTTTCGAGAAGACGATATTCAGTATCGGAGCGAAGTACGGCTACTCCGCATTCAATTATTATGGGGCGGCATTGTCTGATCCTACATCCAGTTATGCCCCTTCGGAGGATTTGTTACAGAGAGATCGCGAAACCAACCAAGTGAACCAGACGATCGCTGCTACGATAGGTTTCGAGTCGAAGGAGGAGGCTGAGGTTGGCTATTTGTTGGACTTAGGTTATACTAATTTCTCGCATAAATATGGATTAAGTAGGGTGATGGACGGCCCTACGGAGCATACTCTAGAGGCAAAGTTTGATCTGAACGCTGGTTTCAATGGGAATATGCGAGTAGGCTTGGGCGGTTTGGTCGAATATTTCAATTACAGTTTGCCGGAGGTAGGAGGTTATGAATATGAGTTCAAGAACCATGTCGAGGCGATGTTGTCGCCTTATTATAAGGTAGAGGGTGATAATTGGAATTTAAAGCTGGGTGCGAACGTGATGCTGGCTACGGGCGACGAGACAAAATTCATGGCCTCTCCGAATGTAGCCGCCGATGTGGAGGTGGCCGACAAGACGGAGCTATACGTGAACGCTGGCGGCAAGATGTACTCCAACAGCATGTACGAGATGTCGCGTGTGAACCGCTACCTCTACCCGATGGCAGAACTATTGCCCTCGCGCAATTGGCTGGACGCTGTCTTGGGTATCCGGAGCGGCGTGGCACCGGGCTTTTGGTTTGATGTGTTCGCCGGATATAAGATAACGAGCGATGATGTGCTGTTTACTCAGTCTGATGTTTGGTCAGCGAATTATTTCGGCAGTTTCAGTGTTGCGGAGCCGGGTATCGACACGAAGCAACTTTTCGTGGGAGCCAACTTGAAGTATAGTTATCAACAATGGTTCGATATTGCTTTGAAAGGTGTATATAATAATTGGAAAGCGGAAACGGATGAAGGCGAGTTGCCTCATGCGTGGGGGAAGCCGGAAATGGAACTGAATGCGAACCTGACCGTCCGCCCGATTGAGAAATTATCTATCGCTTTGGATTATTATTTGGCTACCGGACGTTATGCGAATGTACGGACTTGGGGTGTCAATGGGAACACTGGTATGACGTACGATAAAATGAATGAGTTTAAGATGGATAACATCAACGAGCTAAACCTAACAGGTACCTATACCTTCAACGATACCTTTGGTGTTTATGCCAAGTTGACCAATATTCTTTGCCAGAAGTACGAACTGTATTACGGTTATCCGATGCAGAGTTTTAATGCGATGTTGGGCGTGAATATCAATTTCTGATATCCGGAGGACAGGAAGGATGGGCGACATAAATATCAAACAACTGGAAAGCCTTCGCTGGAGGATGCGGGTGATCGAGACGCTGACCGTGATCGGGACGGCGTGGATCGCCTTGGCGGTTTACCAGAAGAAGGAAGAACTGGTTTATTATTTGGTGGGAGCCGTAGTCCTTCTATTCCTGTTAAAGTATTATACGCAATTCCGTCTGCGAAAAAGACAGTTCGTCTCTAATCTCGTTGAACAGCGGACGATGGAATTGCGTTTCCAGCGGGATGCGATGCAAGCGGAGTCGGAGAAACTATCCCGTGCCCTTTCTGCCTTGGCGGACGCTCAAGACGAGTTGGTTCGTAAGGAACGTCTGGCATCGATCGGCCAATTAACGAAAGGTCTGGTAGACCGTATCTTGAATCCCTTGAATTATATCAATAACTTCGCTCATTTGTCTGCTGCATTAGCGAAAGATATCAAGCAGAATATCGATGAGGACGAAGAGACCGGTAAACACGATAATTATAATGATACGCAAGAACTGCTGGTTCTTTTGACCGGCAATCTGGATAAGATCGCCAAGCATGGTGATAACACGGTGCGAATCGTAAAAGCGATGGAAGAATTGCTGAAAGATCATTCGGCGAATCGAACCTGCGTGGATATTAATGATTTATGTAGGGTCAATCTGGATATCTTGCGAAAGAATTACGCGAAGGAGATCGAGAAGAATCAAGTAGATCTATCATTCTCCGGGCTTTCCGTACCGTTGACAATCGAGGTGAATATCGATCAGATGGGAAAAGCCTTGTTGCAGATATTGGATAATAGTATATATGCGGTCTTGAAAAAGGCCGGAGAGCCGGGATATCAACCTTCTGTCTCGTTGGTATTGCGTATTCAAGCGGATAAGTTGCAAGTGGTTATCCGTGATAATGGCGTCGGTATAGAAGAAACGATAAAGACGAAAGTCTTTTCTCCGTTCTTTACCACTAAACCGACCGCGGAAGCGGCAGGAACAGGTCTTTACTTGAGTCGGGAGGTCGTGTTGAACCATAAGGGTACGATCGCTATCGAGTCGGAGAAAGATAAATATACGGAAGTTACGATTACGTTGCCTATTTATAGTTAGGAAAGGAGGTTCATCATGATACAGGATTTACATACCGAGATCGATCGGTTAAAAAGGCGAATTAAACTTTGCGAGCGGGTTACGCTGGGTAGCTTGGTCGGTATTTGTGTATCTGTGAAGTTCGGTCATCAAGAATGGATCGGATTGCTTTTCTTGATTCTGTTTTGCCAGATCTCTAAGTTGGTTTTCAAGCGGAAACTCAAACAAAAAGAGTATTTGGTAAAAGAGGTAGAGGAGCGTACGCAGGAGATCCGTTCGGAGAAAGACGCGATCCAAGAGGAATCCGAGAAATTGGCGGCCGCATTGAAAGCCTTGGGTGAGGCGCAGGACGAGCTGGTCCGTAAGGAACGGATGGCTACCGTAGGACAATTGACTCAAGGTTTGGTGGACCGTATCTTGAACCCTCTGAATTATATCAATAACTTCGCGAATCTAACATCGGGGTTGGCCAAGGATCTCCGGGAAAATCTGGATAGTCAGAAAGAGTATCTGAAACCGGATGTGTATCATGACTCGGTAGATTTGCTGAATATGATGACCAGTAATTTGGAGAAGATCTCTGAGCATGGTTTCAATACGGTCCGTATCGTTAAGGCGATGGAGGAATTGCTGAAAGACCGAAGAGGTAATCTTACGCTTACCAACATAAACGGATTATGCCGGATCGCCTTGGATAAATTGAAGAAAACGTATGAGCAGGATATTCAAGAGAAGAATATCCGGATTGTTTTCGATAATTTGACGCTGTCTTTGATGATGGAGGTAAACGTGGAGCAGTTCAGTAAGGTTCTGGCCGGGATATTGAAAAATTCCATGTATGCCCTGTTGAAGAAATCGGAGACCGTGACTTTTAGTCCGGAGATATTCCTTGGATTGAAAGTCAATAAGGATATGCTGGAAATAACGATCCGGGATAACGGGTCCGGTATCGACGAGAATATAAAAGATAAGATATTCGCTCCTTTCTTCACGACAAAGACAACGGGGGAAGCGGCTGGCGTAGGGCTTTACCTATGCCGTGAGATCGTGCAAAACCATCGGGGAACCATCGAGGTGGAGAGTAAGAAAGGAGAATATACCCAGTTTCTAATTACGATCCCTGTATATCAACCGAAAACAATTACACTGCCTAAAGAGGAGGAATAGATATGGAAGACCAGAGTAAGGAAATAGAACGGCTACGTTTGCAAGTGAAAAACTTAGAGAAATTATCTTCTTTAGGTATGTTGAGTGCCGGGATCGCGCATGAGATCCAGAATCCGCTCAACTTTGTCATCAATTTCAGTAAGCTGTCCTCTAAGTTAGTGGATGACTTGGAAGATATATTAGAAGAAGAGAAAGATGTCTTGCCTCCGGAATCTTGGGAGAAGCTGACCGCCTTGCATGAGGAGTTTAGCGAGATCGTTAACGATTTGCATGGTAACTTGAAGAAGATCGAGGAACATGGAAACCGGGCGACAAGTATCATCCGGGGTATCTTGCTTTATTCCAGAGGGAAGGATGACGAGTACATCCCTACGGATATCAAGAATCTGGTGAAGGAATATGTTTGGCTGGCTTATCATTCGATGCGAGCGAACTATAAAGGTTTCAATATCGCGATCCGGGAGCATTACGAGGAGGGACTTCCGATGCTGAAAGTGATCCCGCAGGATTTGAGCCGTGCGGTATTGAATGTCATGAATAACGCTTGCTATGCGGTCTATAGTAAATCCAAGCTCTCGCCGATCGGGTATGAGCCGGTTATATCCGTGGATCTACGGAAGGAGGGAGATTCTTTAAGATTAAGTATCGAGGATAATGGTATCGGTATGCCGGAGAATATCCGGGAGCAGATATTCTCTGCGTTTTTTACCACGAAACCGGTGGGAGAGGGAACTGGCTTGGGGCTATCTATCACTCGATCCATTATAGAGGAGAAGCATGACGGGAAGATAGAGGTGGAATCGAAAGAAGGTGAGTTTACCCGTTTCATATTCCTTATTCCATTAACGAAATAAACAGAAGAATTATGGCGATCAAGATATTAAGCGTAGACGACGAACAGGATCTGGAAGCGTTGCTAACCCAATATTTCCGTCGGAAGATCCGTAAGGGAGAGTATGAGTTCTCCTTTGCCCATAATGGTTTGGAGGCATTGAGGATGATGTTGGACCATCCGGACTTTGATATCATATTGAGCGATATCAATATGCCGGAGATGGATGGCTTGACATTGCTGACGAAGATTAACGAGATGCGTAACCCGGCCTTGAAATGTATCATCGTATCGGCTTATGGGGATATGGAGAATATTCGTACCGCCATGAACCATGGTGCTTTCGACTTCGCTACCAAGCCGATCGATATGGAGGATCTGGAACGTACGATCGAGAAGGCGGTCGAGCAGATTTCTTTTATCAAGGAGGCCCAAAAGGAACATCATCAGCTAGAGGAGATACAATACGATTTGAACGTGGCACGTGAGATACAGCAATCGATCTTGCCGAAGCAGTTCCCTCCGTTCCCGCAATATAAGCAATTCGATCTCTATGCGACCATGAGCGCGGCGAAGGCCGTGGGGGGTGATTTCTATGATTTCTTCTTGGTGGACGATAATCATCTGGGTTTTACGATCGCTGACGTGTCGGATAAGGGGATTCCCGCCGCTATTTTCATGGCGATCAGCCGTACGGTGATCCGTGCTACGGCGCTTAGGCAGCTTTCCCCGGCGGTCTGCATGAAGGAATCGAATGATCTATTGTGCCGTGAGAGTGTCAATGGGATGTTTGTCACTACTTTTTATGCGATCTTGAATATCCATACGGGCGACGTGGTTTATTGCAATGGGGGGCATAATCGTCCGGTTTGGATTCGTAAGAACGATAAGGTATCTCTTTTGCCGATGACTGGTGGGATGGCCTTGGGAGTCGTGCCGGGATTAGCTTATAAAGAACAATCCTTGAAACTGGAAGCGGGAGACAGCTTGTTCCTCTATACGGATGGAATCAGTGAGGCGATGAACCTGCGGAATGAGCAATATGGAGATATCCGTTTGGTAGAGGCTTGTAGCTCCGTAAAGAACCAATCCCCCAAATCCATGATCGAAGGTATATCCGAATCCGTCCAATCATTCGTGAACGGCGCTACGCAGAGCGATGATATTACGATGTTGGCGCTGACTTATAAAGGATAGGCTGGGCTTGTTACACGAAAAAAGGGGCTGTGTCAAAATGAGGTATGACACAGCCCCTTCGCTTTCTTATCTCATTGTGTGGGAGGATCCGGCCATTCCTGACCTTCCATGGGATCTCGCTCTTGCTCGATATGGAGGATTAGTGACTGGAAGCCATCGCCCCCAATCTCTAGCATAAAGTAACGCTTCTTTCCCATGTTTTGATGAATCCACATCTCTACATGATCCTCTCGCTCATAGCAGTCGATACAACCTGTATATAGCCTCTTTGGATACGTGCCGGAGGCGGATATCGGATTGTTGAAAACAGTCGTATCCTGTCCCTCTATCATGCAGGCCTTTATCAAGCTCCACCCGGAAGGTTGCACTGCGATTTTGAGCCTATTCCCGTAATAGGGCACGACCGTGTCCCGTGCGCTCACCTCTAGTGCGGTTAACTCTTTTTCCGGAATAACCTCTTCGTTATCGCAGGCGATCATCGCCCCGACAATCAATAAAAGCAAAATAAACTTATTCATTGGGTCCTGTATATGTTTTGTTATCAGAGTTTGCTTCTTCATCGAAACCGTCGATATACAATGTATAGTATAAATCCGTATAATCAAGAATCTCTCCGGGAGGGAATTTGAACCATCCATTGTCCGTTCCGTTCCATCCAAAGTTACAATGAATTCTATACCAAAACACGGGAGGATTGTAATAATCATATTCCATTCCATCCAAAATCCAAGTATGTCCTTCTGATTCTGAGTAACCGACTATGATCGCCGGTCTACCTTCCATGATATTATTATATAGTTTATTGTGGGAAGGTGCCCCATTTGCTATGTTCCATTGATATCCTAAAAGATCGAAATCCTCAAAATTATGGGGCCATGCTCCACTTGCGTTACATTGATAATTCATGTTTGACTTTACGCCGCAATAATGGACAAATTTGGCTACCATATCTTGTAGGTTGGGGGTAAGATTTGTGGCAGAAGGGACAGCGGTCATGGCAGAATGGTTAAACACCCCTTGAAATCTTGAAGATGGTTTATCAAAGTATGCGATAACTTGTGCTAAGGCAACGGCGGTACAACCTGCCGGAGGTATACAGCTATTCCCCGTTACTTGACAAGTTTTATTATAAGGGTGCCTTTGCCCCCAAGTCGTTTTTATCAGATATATAGGATTACTTAGGCTTAATGTTGACGATTGCGGGGAAATGGAATTGGTTTGTATTTGCTTTAATTCCTCTTTTATGACGGAGGAGAAATTGTTAATGATAAATTTTAATCCCCAATTAAATGTCGTGTCAGTTATATTTCCATTCTCGACTATCGCATATACACTACTAAGCCTTTGATCTCCACTGGCAATAGCGAATCCTTTATTTCCATTATTAAAGTAATCAAATGTGAAAAGTTTAATGGAATCTTGTTCACTACCACCATCTATCTTGACTTTCATCTGTTTACATTCTCTGAGGGATAGAGTATATATTGGGAGTGATTCTCCCTTGGTTAGAGGTTTGGCGATTAAACGCTCTATAGCTTTTTTTGCATTTTGCAACTCGATATCTTGAGTATGTAATGTGATATTTTCCATTTCTTGGTCATTGCATCCGATGAACAAGAAAATAGAGATTATGTAAATTAAGATCTGTTTCATGTCTATAATTTTTTTAATTGTTGACTTATATTGTTCATATCCCTTATTCTTTCCTCTTGGCTGCCGCCTTCGCCGCACCGACGCGCTGGTTGTAAAGGGCGGTGGTCTCGTCGATGAGGGCGTTCAGCTCGTTGACGAAGCGGGGGGTCTCGGCGGTGGGAGCCGCTACGCTCTGCACGAAGGCGATCGTGGTCATATCATCGTAAAGGTCGTCCATACGTAGGCGTACGGCCGCGCTCGCCTCTTTGATGGAGGCTGCCTTGTTGCCGGTGCGCTGGGCGGTCAGTTTCGCGTATTCGTCGTTCGCCGCACGGAGGCTATCCTGTATCTCTTTCAGCCCCAATGTCTGTATCAGCGCCGGAACCCCCTCCTTGTCGAGATCTAGCAAAAGACCCTGTATCTGCGCCGTCTCTTGCTGGTTGGCCGATTTATAGATGCCGATATAGGGTTTGATAATATTGTAGACAGTCTGTGCCGCCGCACGTTGCGCCTCGATGGGGTTTTTCCTCATTTGCGACACCGAGGAGGTGAGATAGACCACGAGGTCGTCGCGTTGTTTGTCCAAGTCTAGCAACTGGGCGGTCTCGTCGCTGATGTGGGATTGGTTCACGAGGTCGGTCATTAAGACTTGATCCTTCTCGAAGGCCGCCTTTTGCGCGTCGGTGATGCCTAGCGGGTTATTGTCCAGACTGATCTCGTCGGGGCTTTCGGAGTCACCACCTCCCCCTCCGGCAGCGAACGCCAGCCGGTAGAAGGCGTTCATGAAGTTTGTGTACTCTGCGTTGTTCAATTTAGTCAGGCCCGCGGGTTTGATTTTCGTGTATGTTCCCATTTTTTTTTATTTAAGGTTTAACTTATTGTTTGTCCTCAGTGGCTAAAGGTAGGAATTAATTTGGATACTATGCTTATTTGGTAAATAATAGTCGCCGCCGGAGTCGGAACGGTAGCGAAGTGGGGGGCGAGGGGCGCCATACGTTTCGCTTTGCTTTGGAGTCGTGCGGCGGGGGTCGCCGTGCGTTTCGCTTAGCTTTGGGGTTATGCGGCTAGGGTCGCCATGTGCTTCGATACCGTTCCGACTCCGGCGGCGGGGGCCGTTCATCATCTTCTTAATGGTTGTACATATCCTTATTATAAAAATCCAGCACCTTGATCGCCATATCGTAGGCCGCTTGTGCCGGGCTTTCCGGATTGATCTCTATCGCTTGCAGGTAGCTGTTGAGGGCTAGGCGTACGTTGCCTAGTTTATAATGAGCTTTTCCGAGGAGAAACCAAGCCTCGTCGGATCTCGGTTGCTCCGTGAGGTAAGCGTCCAAGAGCCGGATCGCTTCTTCTAGTTTATTCTCTGAAATAAGTCGCTTTATCTCTTCCATATTTTTGAATAGCTTTTTGATTTTGTCCCGCGAAGGTAAATAGAAACGCATGACTATATATATAATGTATAGGAAAAAACGCTTTTTTAGTGATCGATATACTGCGTACGTTAATTATTTGTGTAAGTTTGCACCCGATTTCTAACCAGCAAAAAATAGATATGCAAAAGAATTTGGTAATAGTGGAGTCACCCGCCAAGGCAAAAACCATCGAGAAGTTCCTCGGAAAGGACTATAAGGTTATGTCTAGCTATGGTCATATCCGCGACTTGAAAACGAAAGATTTCAGTATAGACCTCGAACACAATTATGCCCCCCAGTACGTGATTCCCTCTGACAAGAAGAAACTCGTGACCGAATTGAAGAACGAAGCGAAGAAAGCCGAGCAGGTTTGGTTGGCTTCCGATGAGGACCGGGAGGGAGAGGCCATCTCTTGGCATTTATATGAGGTATTAGGATTGAAACCTGAGAATACGAAACGTATCGTTTTTCATGAAATTACCAAGAACGCTATATTACATGCGATTGAGACGCCGAGAGATATCAATATCGATTTGGTGAACGCGCAGCAAGCCCGTCGTATCTTAGACCGTATCGTGGGTTTCGAGCTATCCCCCATTCTTTGGCGTAAGGTGAAGCCGGCTTTATCCGCGGGGCGCGTGCAATCGGTTGCCGTACGTCTGATCGTAGAGCGGGAGCGAGAGATCAACGAGTTTGTCTCGGAGGCCGCCTACCGTGTGATCGCTAGCTTTATCTTGCCGGATGGTACGACAATCCTCAAGGCGGAGCTGAACCGTCGTTTGAAAGATAAGGAAGAGGTGGAGGCATTCCTTGAATCTTGCAAGGACGCTTCTTTCACGATCGATGATATCTCGAAAAAGCCGGTGCGCAAGACACCAGCCCCTCCTTTTACGACATCTACCTTGCAGCAGGAGGCCGCCCGTAAGTTGGGTTATTCGGTCTCGCAGACCATGATGATCGCCCAACGCCTGTATGAGTCCGGATTGATCACGTATATGCGTACTGACTCCGTGAACTTAAGTGATTTGGCTTTGGGGACGGCAAAAGAAGCTATCTTGGATACCTACGGTGAGAAATATTATAAATTCCGTCAATATCATACCAAGAGCAAGGGAGCGCAAGAAGCGCACGAGGCGATTCGTCCGACCTATATCAGCAATGATGAGATAAGCGGGACCGCTCAGGAAAAGAGATTATACGAATTGATCCGCAAACGTACGATCGCTTGCCAGATGGCGGACGCCGAGTTGGAGCGTACGACGATCTCCGTAGGTATCGGCGGCAAGAAAGAGAAGTTCGTGGCTACCGGTGAGGTCATTACTTTCGACGGTTTCCTTCAGGTGTACCGCGAGAGTTTTGATGACGAGAATGAGAAGGAACAGGAAAACGGCCTTCTTCCTCCGGTTACCTTGAACGAGGTATTGAGTATGAAGGATATAGTCGCTACCGAACGTTTCACGCAACGTCCTCCCCGCTATACGGAAGCAAGTTTGGTTCGCCGTTTGGAGGAATTGGGAATCGGTCGTCCTTCTACCTATGCTCCTACGATCCAGACGATCCAGAATCGAGAGTATGTCGTGAAAGGGGATAAGGAAGGAACGGAGCGTACTTATAATATCATAACCTTGGCTCAGCATACGATCAAGGAAGTCCAAAAGACGGAGATCGTAGGAGCGGACCGGAATAAGTTGATGCCAACCGATATCGGTACGGTCGTGAATGATTTCTTGATGGAGTATTTCCCGGGCGTTATGGATTATAACTTCACGGCGAGCGTAGAGAAGGAATTCGATGCCGTAGCGGAAGGCGAGATGGTATGGACGGACGCGATCGATAAATTCTATAAACTATTCCATCCGATCGTGGAAGAGGCAGCCTCTGTCCGTACGGAGCATAAAGTGGGTGAGCGTGAATTGGGTATCGATCCGAAGAGCGGCAAACCTGTTTTCGTGAAGATCGGTCGTTATGGCCCAGTCGTACAGATCGGGCAGGCGCACCCAGAGGATAAAGAGGCTCCTAAACCTCAGTTCGCAACCTTGATGAAGGGGCAATCTATCGAGACGATTACTTTGGAAGAAGCCTTGAAATTGTTTGATCTACCCCGTACGATCGGTGAATATGAAGGTAAGGTCATGGTTGCCGCTGTCGGACGTTTTGGCCCGTTTATCCGTCATGACGGAAAGTTCGTATCCATACCGAAGGGCTTGAATCCTTTGTCGATAACAGCCGAGGAAGCTATCGAGTTGATCGAGGCAAAAAAACAAAAAGATGAGCAACGATTTATCAAGAAGTTCGATGAGGATCCGGAAATGGAGATCTTGAATGGTCGCTTCGGCCCTTATATCTCTTATAAGAAAAAGAATTACAGAATTCCTAAGACGATAGAGAAACCGGAGAACTTGACCTTGGAGGAATGCCAGAAGATAATCGCCGAGGCGGGAGAAAAACCTGCTGCGGGACGGCGACATATCCGGCTCCGGCCAGCCCATGCGCGACGTGAGCGCAGGTGCGTGCCTGGAACGCCTGCGGCGGGAATTCGGCGAGGACCTGCGGCCCTTTGTCCGGAACGGAAAGCTGGTGGGCAGGGGCATCGCCTGCCTGTACCGGGGCGAGTCCTACGGTGCGGGCACACCGGTGCAGGACACCTCCGGCGTGACCATCGTATTAAACGCGGACGGCAGTCTGAACGTGAGCACCGGACTGAGCGAGGTGGGCCAGGGCGGTCACACGCTGCTGACAGCCATCATCGGCCGGGAGCTGGGGCTTCCGCCGGAACGCATACATATCGCGCCGGCGGACACGGACTACTGTGTGGATTCCGGGTCCACCGCCGCCTCACGGGGGACCATCACCGCGGGCAACGCCGCCTGGCTGGCAGCACAGGAGGCCAAGCAGCAGATCAACACCGCACTATGGGAATACCGGGGGTTCGACGGGCCCATCGTATATGAGGACGGGCTGGTCCGCTGCGGTGACGAGCAGATGACCTTCACCGAGGCGGTAGGTGTCCTGCGGAATACCGGACGGGATATGCGCGCCCACGGCTGGTGGGCCGCCCCCAAGACATTCTGGGACAGAGAGAAATGCCGGGGCAGCAATTATATGTCCTACGCCTATGGCGCCTGCGGCGCTGAGGTAGAGATAGACCCCATCACCGGAAAGACCGACGTAACCGACTTTGTGGCCGTACACGACATGGGCCGCATCATTAACCACGCTGCCACGGTGGGACAAGTAGGCGGCGGTGTATCCATGGGTGTAGGCTACGCCTTGACGGAAAATGCCGACACACCGGGCGGCGTGACACGCGCCGCTGATCTGGACAGCTATCTGCTGCCCACAGCACTGGATATGTGTCCCGTGCGGACGGTGCTGCTGGAGGAAGGCGCCGGCGTTCCGCCGCTGCTGGTACACGGCATTGGCGAACCGGCCACCTCTATCGTGGCGCCGGCCATCACCAACGCTATGTCCGCGGCGCTGGGCGCACGGATAGACACCCTGCCGGCGGACCTGGAAACGGTACGGGCCATACTGGACGAGAAAAAGAGGTAGCTATGTTTCTGCAAGCGGGCAGCCCCGCGGAACTGCGGGCCTATATGGCACAATACCCCGACAGCCGGTGCATTGCCGGCGGCACGGATATCATGCCGGTGCAGAACCGGGAAAATGACCATGAGGCGGTGTTCATCGATATATCCGGCGCAGCGGCGCTGCACCGGATCGTGTCGGAGGACGGCGTGCTGTCCGTCGGGGCAGCGGCGACCTTCGCCGAGATAGAACGAAACGCGCTGCTGCGGCAGTACGCGCCGGTGCTGTGCCTTGCCGCATCACAGGTGGGGTCCCCTCAGATACGAAATCTGGGCACCATCGGCGGCAATGTGGCACATGGGAGCCCCGCAGCGGACACCCTGCCGGTGCTGGCCATGCTGGACGCGGAGGTGCGGCTGTACAGCGCCACGGAGGGCACCTGCCGGGACATACCGGTGGATACCTTCATCACCGGACCGGGACAGACCCTGCTGCGTCCCGGCGAATACATAGAGGCGCTGCGCTTTTCCCCGCCGGAGGCGAGCTGGCGCATGGCCTATGAAAAAGTGGGACG
>ERZ779890.1372-NODE-1372-length-25217-cov-12.437883_pt1 | contig 25217 bp, 22 predicted proteins | sample MGYA00511553_ERZ779890 | MGnify/ENA primary metagenome ERZ779890 (study PRJEB29588, sample SAMEA2152064) | human gut metagenome | biome: human gut; feature: human-associated habitat; material: faeces | place: Denmark | collected 2008/2010 ... | reverse complement strand
TATTTGAAGTGAATGACGTTTATCGGGTGATGGAAAACAGCGAGTTGATTTATACTTTGACGAACAGTGAGAAACTGAAACGTGAAGAGTATAAGTATGAACAGATGGAAATGGACGGGCTGTATCTGTCGGATGTATTGGAAACGCTGACACCCAACCGTAAAAAAGTAGCTTATGCAGCGATTGAACTGTATAAACGGTTGAAAGAAGGACAAATAGAAAGACCTGCTCTTTTAGATAGTAATAATGTTTATAAGGTGATGTATCCTGTTTTGTGCGATATTTCCACTGAAGAAGTGTGGGTGTTATTGTTGAACAGTTCTTCCAAGCTTATCCGTAAAGTCCGTATCTCATGCGGTGGGCTAAATACTGCTCTTGTAGATGTACGTGTTGCCATGAGGCAGGCATTGTATTATAACGCCGTATCTTTTATCATGGTGCATAACCACCCGTCAGGAGCACGCAAGCCCAGCAGTGCGGATGACCGCTTGACGGAAGCGGTGAAAAAAGCCGCTGAAACATTGGATATCCGTTTGGTTGACCATGTGATTGTGGCAGGCAATAACTATTATAGCTATGCGGACGAGGGCAAATTGTAAAAGAGGCAAAAGGTGGACGGGAGAAATCCCGTCTGCCCGGCATTTCTGCTTTGGAGTTCTTTTTTGGCAGTCACCCCAAAAAAGAACCAAAAAAATGCTTTCCTGGCTATCGGGTACGATAGTCTGCAATAAGCTGAATAGAGGCCTTTCGGAATATACGTTTTCTATTCACTTTTGTTTTCGGATTTTAGCGCAATGCCATTTCTTCGTAACAAACGATATACCGTTCCGCTGCTACCTATATTTAATATTTTCTGTATCTCTCTGACTGGTGTTCCTGATTCGTAGAGCTGGATGCAGCTTTTCTGTTTGGCGATGTTGTTTTTGTTGATAAGCGTTTTCCTGCCGAATTTGACGCCTTTTTCCTTGGCGATTCTTCTGCCTTCTTGTGTTCTCTCATAGATAAGGTCACGCTCAAATTGGGCGAAGGCACCGAGAATGTTGGCCATCAACTGGCCGGTTGCGCCTTCCGTGCTGATGCTGTCTTGCAGCGAGGTGAATAATATGCCTTTATTCTTAAAGTCCTCCAACAGTGTAAGAATGTTTTTCAGAGAACGTCCGAGCCGATCCAGTTTATATACGACAAGCGTATCACCTTCCCGGAGGAAGTTCAGACAAGCATCCAATTCCGGACGGTTTTGTTGGTGGCCGGTCATTTTTTCCGAGAAAATTTTCTCACATCCGGCAGCTCTTAACGCTTCCAGTTGCATATCCAAATGTTGTTCCCTAGTGGAAACACGTGCATATCCAATTTTCATTTTGTATTGTTTTAGTTGGTTAATGAAGGTTTAATTCTTCATTCTCTCTAATATGAAGACATTAAATCTTCATATTCTTCACGGCTGTATTGGTTGAACCCCTTTTGCTTCATTGCCAAAAGAAGCCTTTCCAATTCTCCGATGGTCACTATTTGTTTACCGATAACGGTAAACTGTTCCCATTCTCCCTTTTCGTTGAGCAGGTATTCCCGGTGTACAAAACAATAGAGAGAACCGTCAATGTCATTTCGTTTCTGCCATTGATGCAGGTGCTTCAAACTGGTGAAACTACCGGTAACAGTACGTGGGATGGAAACCAATACGTCGATTTCCATCTTGAATTTTATATTCTCTTCCGCTTCTCGCATGGTAAGGAGCTAATTTGGGGCTATTTAAGAATTAATGAATTTATTGACTCTTTGAAATCTCATAAGCAATAGCACTCGGAAATTCTTCTCCTTGTAAATATCCAATTACAGCTTCCTTATCCATTTGTTCCAATAATTTTCTTGTATTTTCCATTGCTTGTTTTCGTCTGCTGTTCAGGGAATCCTCCTGTAAATTAAAGACGCGGATGGTTTCTGTTGCTTCTCTATCATTCCTATCTGCTGGTTCGATAACGCCATTTGTTGAAAAAATAAAACGATTTTCCATATTCTCTGTTACAGGATTGAGAATACAGTTATATTTTTTCAACCGTTTGTTATAATCGTTTTTATTGACTGTCTTATCCTTAAAATCAGCTCCAAATTTGGAATCATGTACCGCTGCAATCATATTTTGCCAATCAAATGTTTGGCGTGGGTCAATATCTCTTTTTATGAAATGATCAATGTGATAGTTGTCATCAAGTTTTATCTCTGTATAGCCACATAAGTAATTTTGGTCATCCATACATTGAAACAGGCAATCTTCATATATAGACCGATTCTGTTCTGTATGAATGTCTTCCCATTTATTGGAAGAAGTTTTACGTTTGAGTTTGGTCAGGGAGGAAGGTTCCCCTGATTTATTTTTTTTTTCATCGTTCTTTTTTCTTACAGATTCCAGTTTTAAATTAACCATATCAGGATCTAATTTACCTAATTGCTTGCCTAATTCTTCAAATATTTCTTGAAAAGTAGTAGAATCGTTTTCTTTTAACGCCTTATATGCCTTATTTATTTGTTCTTTTACTTTCAAGTTTCTTGCCATTGAAATGGAAAAGTAGTTGGCTAATACTTCATTTACTAGTTTTCCATAAGGGTTGAATGATGTATGATTCAGATTGCCGTTATCTAGTATGAAAATCTGTCGAGGAGTAAGGTCAGAAAGTACATGGGGTGAATGGCTTGACAAGAAGAATTGACAATTAGGAAAAATCGTTCGTAATTTATCAATAATTTCCATTTGCCATTTAGGGTGTAAATGCAAATCAACTTCATCAATGAATACAATACCTTCTCCCTGTAGTGGGTAGTCACTGTTTGGATTGGCCATAGCGAACCTTCGTGCAAGATCGCATACTAAAGCCAAATAACATTTTTCTCCTTGTGATAATTGGTTGAATTCAATGATTTCAGAATCTTTTTGAATAACATATCTTTGAGGATTACGACGAACACGAAGATCACTGAAATCAGGGAAAAATCTTTTGATGGCTTCTCTGATTGCAGAAAGTTTTTTGTCCTGATAACTTCTGTTGTCACGTATGTGTTCATTCTCGTTATCTTCTTGTTTTCTGTACCATTCAAAAAAAGAACGAAATTCAGTATTCCCTTTTAGTGCGTTTTCATAGGTGTCCCAAATCTCAGGTTCTTTTCCTCCTCTTTTCAGATGAGCTGGTGCATTGTTAATGGCTCGGTTTACTGGATAATACATGATTATAGGTATGTTTCCCCCCTGAGTTACACAGTGATGTATCTCATTGATATATTCCATCATATCCCGGAGTTCGGTTTTTCCGTTATCAACCTTACTTTTAGCATAAGATTTAGAACGATATAAAATCCATTCACCGGAATTTCTCACTTTGATAGAAATTGAACATCCACCTTTCGAATTGTTTTTTATATCTGATTCTGAGATAAGCGTACCGGATGATTTTGGATTTCTGATTCTGGCTAAAAGCCAAGACATTACAAGGGAGAAGGAATCTAATACGCTTGTCTTACCAGATCCGTTGACACCGACGAACAGATTTATATGCTCGTCCAATGTAGGTATTTCTAAATATTCTATACCCCTGAAATTTTCTATTTTTATTGATTCTATTATCATAATCGATTCTTTATTTCTTTAACAAAGAAAGCGAAAATCTTTGGAATAACCGACAAAAGAAGGCTTAAAGTCGCCAAAAAGCTTAATTACAAAGCCTTTACAGTGTCAAACGAAGCCAGCCGTAAAAATTGGGAAACGCAAAGGAAAGCGGTTTTATGAAGCAGAAAGGTTTTCAAAGCGTTACCCGAAACAAAACGCATTTTTAACACCTGCGGCGTCGATTGCGGCATTCTGCGGAGATTTGCTTGTCAAGGCTTAACTCGTAATTAGTTTTGCAATCAAAAAAAACGAGGGCAAGTAGCACACTCTTGCCCTCGTTAAAACTCACTTTTCTTTTCGCACACCTTTAAACGGTGTACCATCTTGTTTGACATTCATGAAACGCCCTGTATCTTTATCCCGTTTTACCCATTGCTCTGTTTTGGGATTATAAACTTGTGAGCGATTTCTTACTGCACCATTGCGATGTCCGTCTCCTGACGGTGGATTTGTTGCCATATTTAACCTCCTATATTTTGTTCTTGAATTAAATAGCCAAGAACACGCTGTTATATTTACAGAAAAAATGATTAGTTTAATCAACAGGATATTTATCAATGCTGACTAATCTATCGTTGTTTTGTCAAATTATACCCATCTGCATCGTTTTCACTTTTATCATAGGCATTGTCAATATACTTTTGAGGATTGGACAAGAATTCATCTTCTTCTATAAAAGCAATATAAGATCCTGTCAATGCATTTACACATTTACATTGATTACAAGCATATACCTTGGGATTCTGATTATATCGATTATTGTTAATAATGTCATAAACCTTTGAATCATAGTAATTAGTAACCGAACATCCATCTGAGTTAGTTGTGGTGTATTTAAACCAGTCATAGCCCCCATTTACTTTCATTATAACACCAACAACGCCATTGGTATGTGACGTTCTATTTTTTCTTTTTATATTTTTAAGGCAATACTCAACCTCCCAATCTATCCACTTGCTTTCTTTTATATGTGGAGAAATAACAACAATCGTTACAGATGTGTCATACATCATATCCTTCAGATTCTTCTTTATATTTTCTGTAGATGTATCTGTTAAGTCTGGAGAATCACTTGTTTCGCCCTTATAGTAACTTGCATCATCTCCCAATGCTTTTATTATTCTATCGCGAAGATTCTGCGCTTCACTATATTTATAAGAAATAAATGTTTTATGTGCCATAACTATTTTACTTTTTTTATCAACTCTATTACTATTTCTATCACCTCGTCTAGCGCTTTAGTATTATCACCCAAAGATACAATATCATGTCGATAAATATCAAACGTATGGTCATCTTGTTTTTCTTTCAACAACTCATTCCATAGCACTTCTGATATATATCCTGTTCTACCAATTGGTATTAAGAAATTACCTTGTTTCTTTGATATTTCATATTCAGACCTCATTCCATTAGATAAAACAGTAGTTTCACCCTCTTTCTTATTACCCAACAAGAAAATTGATATACCACTATAAGATATCATGTCTTGCCTATAAATTTCCCACATTTCTTTTGCATCGTCACCTTGTGGAAAAGGTCTTAGGATTAATTGGTCTGTAAGTGATTTTTTTTGTTTATGATATATTTCATAAAGAGCACCACTTATTACTGCACTGCCAACCCCCAAGCCATACCCTGAAACTATTTTATATCCTTCACAAATTAAACGACCACTTAATTTGCTTATAAATTTTTCGTAGGCTTCTTTACCATTAGGCTTATATTCCGCTGCGGCCCCAGATATGTACACAGTTCGACTATTGTATCTTCTTCTTATACTTTGTAATATTTCTGTTATCTCTGAGTACTCTTTAATAAGTACGGTTTTGATATTAAAGCGTTTCAGATCATCTATAAAATACGATAATTTCCTTTTTTCATATTCAACTTGATTTCTGTCAGGATAATCAGTATCAGAAATATCTTTTAAGAAGCAATAGTGTCCTCTCATATTTCCCTTTAAATGCGTTCTTAAATGAGTACATATATAAGAAAAATTAGGATCAGTAAAACTAAAGCCAATGAACAAAAATGTTTTTGTCATTAGATCTCCTGCTAATGCATTTATAAAAGGAGTTTTTTGATGATAATATGACTCGTAATCATCACGAATCAAAACAGATTCTTCTGGACGATCTACATCTCCATGCATTTTATAAACTACAGCGTCGCGCCCTTTTAAGGAGGTTGTTAGACTTGCACAACAAGGTTTTACATCACATATTTTACCATTATTCTCTAAAGATTTTTCTATCAGCTTGTCATAGTTTGTTGTCCAATATGTAGAAATTGGTAAATGAGCGAGTATGTTATGATTTTCATTAGGGAACTTACCTGTTTGGAAAGCGTCTCTAATGATCTCATTTAATTTTGTGCGATTATTTCCGCTTTTATTGTAATGGTACTGAGCTATTGCAACTAAATCCGATTCTTTTTCAATATCAAGAGCTAATTCCGCTGCAATTCCATTTAATAACTGCTTCCAATTAACACAGCCACTTGGTACAGACAATCCTGCACCTGCAAAAATAGCGGCATCACCATTATTAAGTGCTTGAAGATAATTATCTATGAAAATATCTTTTTGTATAGGCATAACTCAAATTTTATTTAGGATATTGATTACGAATTCTAATAGCCTCTTCTACCCAATCATTTAGATGTTCTTTGATATAATCATACACATTGGTACTAATTTTATATGGTGGATCATAAGTCTTACATATTTCGGATAAATTAATTTCATTACTATCAGCTGGGTGTTTATGTTCGACTATATAGTTAAATGTTTTATCAACACAGAATAATTTGAATGGATTATCTCCTTTTATATCCTGCTCTCCATCAATGTTCTTTAGATTATGCACATAAATACCAACAACTCCTTTACCCTCTTTCCATGCATGTTTAATTTCATACCTACACCATTTTCTTGATGCAGTATCAGAACCGATTAATACAATAACACAAGAGCGATAATCCATATGAGTGTCTATCCACCTTTTAATAGAATCATCTCCTTTGCGCTTAACCTCTTCCCAATCATTGGAAGAAACTGGCGTATTTCCTTCTACTACTCCAATATTCCGAACCTGTCCAGCTCTCCATGAGTCATTTTTAAAATGAAAGCTGTAAAATACTTGTCTTTTTGTCATATCTGGTTTATTATTAAATTTTTATTTAGCAATTTGATAATATTATGTACCTCCGAATATGCTTTCAAATCCTCTGGCGAGTCCTTACAGAGTTGGCATAATTTTTCGGAATTTGTCATCGCTCGTTCCAAATCACCATTCTCTGTCAGGTATTTATAGAGGTTGGTGCGTATGAAATACCGTTTTGTCTTTTCATACCCAGGCATATATTTCTGCAATTCGGGGAGCAGTTGCTCATAACTCTCGTATCGCCGACAAACCACATTAGGCAAGAAGTGGAGCAGAAACCAAAATTCCGTGCAAGGATTCGTTTCTACGAACATAACCTTTCCGGCATATTTCTTCTTGCCATATTCTTTCTTTGCTCGCTGATACAATTGCATTTCGGAAGGAAATTGATACAGTCTGTCCATATCAAATAGGCATACGACATAATCATATTGCTTGTTCAAATAGGACTCTACAAGTTTCAAAATATGATTGATGTCGCTGTGCTGCGGAAAATCCGGAGCGACCTTGAAAGGATAACGACACGCAATCCTCAGAGAATCGAAATAAAACCATTCCGTTTCTCCCTCGCCTATGATGGCAATACTTTTTGTTACTGTCCGCCCCATATCATTAGTCATTTAGATTGATATACTGACTACCCAAGAACGGCAATTTTACTAATTTCCCCTGCTTGTAAGCATTATATGGGGAAAGATTCTTATGCAGTCCCAAAGAAGACAGGCGCACAATTTTTGTTTCACCAAATTCGTCTTTGTCGGTAAACCATATAGTATCACGGCGAATGAAATCCTCGTTGAGAAGATTAATGTCATGCGTTGTCAGAAGCATTTGGGATGTTCCGTTACTGTTTGCTAAAAATACTTTTATGAAATAAGCCAGCAGTTCATAATGAATACTTGTTTCCACTTCATCAATGGGCACAAACCGATTGGTCTTTAACAGGTAATTCAGAATTACAGCCATTCCCAAGAATCTCATCGTACCATTGGATTCATATTCTTCCGATAAATCATATACTTTATCGCCTACCTTATGCATGAAGGTCAGTTCCGTATTTGTGATTTTACCCTTTCGTAGTATCTCTGCCTTTGCCTCTTTGTCAATAGGGGCATTCTGAACCAGTTGCTCCAATTCTGGAGTAATCAATTCTTCTTCTTCTCGCAAGGCAACATCTTCTATATTAAAATCAGAAGCTTTCAGGAAGTCTAAAACAAACTTTTTCAAATCCCCGGTTTCATCTTTATCCAATCGTGATTTAACATATTCCGAAAGCAGCATACCGGGAGCCAATACATCCTTCACTTGTTTGGCAAAGTAATCGTACACATCATTCAATTTAGTCCGTTCTACATTGCTCTTGCCAAATGCGGCAAGCACACTGCAATTGTTTATGGTATTACCCGAAATGACATCCTGACTCTTTTTGCTCATTTTCAGATTTGCTCCAAACTCTATGGTTGTTGAATCCGTATTCGCATCGTAACTGCGACTATACAATTTTGTAGGACGGATGGATTCATAAACAATCAATGTTTCAGAGTAAATGTATTTCTCGTCCAATTCAAAACTAAGGATATATTTTGCTTGGTTGATGTAGAATACCATTGACATTTTCGTTCTTTCATTCCTTGAAGTTTCATCCAACATGAAAGGAACAACTCCGGTTTTTTCATTACGGTCTTTGGGCATTCTCAAAACAAGCATTCTGAAAAAATCAACAGCATTCAATATATTGGTTTTTCCTGAAGCGTTGGCACCGTAAATGATTCCTATTTTCAATAACCGGATACCCTCTTTTACTTCATACAAATATTCATCGGACATAAAAGTGTCTGATGAAGGTTCAAAACTGATTTTTTGAACCGACTTAACGGAGAAAAAATTCTCAATACTGAACTCTGCTATCATAATCGTTGCATTTATCTTGTTTTGAGTACAAAGATATAAATAAAATGCCGTATAATAAAATTATAGACAGATATATTGTAGTTAAATTACAAAATTTGCAATTAAAAATAGAATTGATATTTTTATGATTCGTAAAAATAACCAAATATGATGATTAATTTAGATACGGCATTGAACATTCAGAAAATATGATTATCTTTGTCATCAGCTAATCATTCCACTTCTATTTGAAGCAAGGTGTAGAAGATAGCACGTTACAAATCCATTACCTATTACCATAAAATGGATTTATAGATCTTTGAAAGATAGAGATATACTACTAAGCAAAAGAATTGTTGGCAAATCGTTACCTCAAAATCGGGCTATCTACCCAAAATCCTTATTCCCTTAGAATAAGGACTTTGTTCCGAAATTACACTAAATAACTGGATAACAGATGTGTATCAAAAGAAATCATTAAAGGTTCTCCTATAGCTGCTAATAATCCACTTGAAAAGTTATACCGTATGATTCAATTGGTAGGGTATGTTCTCTTCTGCTTCTTGTATTTACAGTACGTTTATGATCGTATGGGCAGGAAGATCCAGCTTAGAGAAAGCGAATATTTTCTTTCCCAAATCCTTCAGAGATGCCCCGATATGGTACACTTCTGTTTCGTCTATGACCAGGAAACGGTCATGGCAGCTTTTGTAAGTTCTTACCTAGATAGGTGTATATTGATCATTATGTCTGTTAAGGTCTAGTTGGAGTTGTGCGCTTATCTTGTGCGTGTAGATAGTGGCTGATACTCCTGAACAACGCTTACTCAACATGAGCAATACCGATTCGTCCACATAATTATCAATAAGTATAAGGGAATGTTTGGCTGATTTGATTAGGTCAGTCGCAAATTTATAGGCATCGAAAATCTGGCCGTCAAAGAAGATACCTTCTACTGGAGGCAGCGAAGTGCGCACGAAAAAGTCGATTTTCTTGTCATGTTCAGCAATGGTTTTCTCTATCTGGAAAAACTTGTTATCCATTCTCTGCTCAATCTCATTCAACCGTTGATTGATTGAATACCCTTTCAGCAAATAATCCTTTAATACATTATTTGCCTAGCGTCTAAAAAGAGTTGCATTCTTACTATTTACCCGGTAACCAACCGATAAGATTGCATCAAGATTATAAACCTTAGTTTTATAGATCTTACCGTCTGAAGCAGTTAGTTCCAAAATGGAACATACTGAATCTTCATCCAATTCTGAACTACTAAAAATATTTTTTAAGTGCTTTGTAATCGCTTGTCGTCCTGTTCCAAAAAGTTCGGCTATCTGCGCTTGTGTCAGCCAAACAGTTTCGTCCTCTAAGCGTACTTCCAGTTTTACGGCTTCATCCGGTTGGTATAGTATGATTTCTCCTTGCTTCTCCATCTGATGTTTCTGTTTTATTATCCATTGACAAAGATAATAAAAAGAAACAGGTAAAAGCATTTTTTCCGGAAGTATTTTCCTTATTTTCTTGTTTCTTTTTTATTTTAATAAAACAGAAACATTCTGCTGTTTTAAAAATCAGTTATCTGTTTGCTATTCATAGTTAGGGTATCAAATAACTCAAATTCAAATGGAAATGCAACTTTACATTTTATGTAGATTTGTTTGTTAACTTAAGTAATAGTTGCTACATTTGTTTAGCTATATACATGGATGTAGGGAATATTGCAAATAAAGGAGAATTGTTTTAAATATAATTTGGGGGCTCTTCGGACATGTCTGGTGTAAGACTGAGAAGTATAATCGAAACAGATAAAGATAATCATTTGTTTGCAGTTCTTAGTAAAATAGCAAAGGCAAAAGTAGTGAGAATGGGAAATAATATTTTTTCTTAAAAACGGAGTTGAAGCAAGGTTATGAAAGATATACATTATTATTTTATTTTGAATGCCGGTGTGACTGATGGTGAAGAGATTACCTATGGAGTGTTACAGGGAAAGATAGAATATAAGCCGGGGGCTTTTGATTCTTTCTGGAATAGGAATGATGCGGTTGCTCGACTAGAAAGTGAAGAGATCCGCAAACAGATGGAAGAGTTAGGTGTGCAGATGGAAATTGTACAGATACCTTAACCGGAATAATGGTTTTATAAAGCTTGTATTGGATGCCAGATTTTAAGTAATCCATTGGACTAATTATCTTTGTACGCTAATTTTAAATTATCAAAGAAAATGACTAAATCGGAAATCGTAAAGGAAATATCTGCCAGAACTGGCATCGACGGCAAAGCGGTGCTTGCCGTGGTTGAAGGATTCATAAACGAGGTAAAGACTTCGTTGGGTAAGGAGGAAAATGTCTATCTTCGTGGATTCGGTAGTTTCATAGTGAAGAAGAGAGCGCAAAAGACAGCCCGGAATATCTCTAAGAATACTACTATGATTATTCCGGCTCATAATATACCGGCATTTAAACCGTCTGACGAATTTTTGAAAATGGTAAAACAATAGAACGCATAATAGGTAAACACAATGAAAGATCAGTTACGATTATTGAGAGACTGTATCAATAATGATCGTCCGGCAGTTATCTTTCAGGGAGACGATTTTTGCGCTCCTGAGATTTTGGAGGCAGCTAAAAAAATCTATCGCAAACATGGTTGTTCCGAAGAATTTCTTTTTGACTGACAGTTGCTTATCAATGAGGTGAAGGCTTACCAGTTAGAAAGTCCGGCGACTGTCGAATTGCCGAAACTCTCCCCAATGGAAATGGAACTGGTGCGGGAAGAGATGAATAAACGCTAAAAAAATCTTCTCATTTAATACGCGCCTTTTATTGTTCAGGCAGCGTATTGAACGAGATGGCATTAAAATGTTGGCGAATCCGCTTTTTTCGAAAGTTCCTGCCAATAGTTGAAGTCACTTGCCGAAAGATGCTCTTTCAGCCAATCACGCATACCGATATCGTTTCTTTCGTTCACATATCTCGTAAACGGAATCATTGTCTTACATGCTTCAAATCCAAGCGTTCTCATTTGGCGTGAGATATTGGGAGGAAGACCTTCCAACCTCTCTTTATAAGGCCATATCTGATAAAATTCAACATGTATTGGATGGATTGGTTACTGATGATTTGAACTTGTTGCAATTAACTTAAAGAACAGCAGATGGTGAAAGTCGTTCCAGTCTTTTCTTGAGCCACTTGTAAGCATGATATTCTGCCAGTTCGTCGACTACGTGCCATTGCGTGAAATCAGCAACGGCCTGCATTCAGCCAACGGCAACTTGAACCACTTGGGCATCCCATGTGCTCCCTCCAAGTCGAACCTCTCGTACCAAAACGAGAAACGCTCCTGTGAGTTCTTCTGCGACTGTTATTATGCACTGCTGAATTATTTCGGACAGCTTCCTCTATGAACGTATAGAAGAACGTAAGCGGTTGAGCAAATACATCTTGTACATTTGATTTTTCCCAAGAGAAATCACTCTGCTTGAGTTATGTATATGTGCAGTGGTAAGACTTATCGGTTCGTCAGAGTTTCAGGTTGCGTGTACAGTTTGTCTATGGACAGTCCTGGGATTGTCCATAGACATTCCCGGGACTGTCGGGAGAGTGTCGTGGCTTTGTCGGTATCCACCCCATCTGTCAGGAAGGAGCTCGGTGAGTTTTTTCTCTGACTTGGGAGTAAGATAATAGGGAAGTTTGCTGATTACATCATTCAGCCACTCACGTGGATTGACTCCACATTCCTTACAGGAATCGAGTAACGAGCAGATGACAGCCGTGTTTTCAGCCGCTTGCTGATTTCCACAGAACAGCATATTCTTTCTGGTCAAAACCATAGGTCTAAGTGCGTTCTCCGCCCTGTTGTTATCTATAAAAATTCTTCCATCGTACAGATAATGCCTCATTCTTGGTATGAGAGGATAAGCGTAGGCTATAGCCTTCCCCATCAGACTGCGCTTAAGCACTTTGGGGTATGTGTTCTGAAGCCAGAGCTCGAAGGCGTCAAGTAGCGGACCGGCCAGACGTTGCCGTAGCGCTGCACGTTCCTCATAGGAGAGTTGCCGCTCATCAGCCATATACTCCACGTTATACAGATCTTGTATAAATTTAAGTCCTTGCATGGCATATTCCCGGTTCTCTTCCCTGCATGACTCTATGTGGCGTCTGATATGTGCGAGACATCCGCATAGGCACACGTCCTTTCGGTTCTCAAAAGCGTCATAAGCGGAGTAGCCGTCACACTGGAGGTATCCTTTGAACGTTTTCAAAAGATCGACCGCCACCTTTTGAGAACGCGATCCGTTGGCATAATGGAAGAAGAGCAGGCGCGGCACCGCCGCTCGTACTATCCAGATATACTCCTTTGCCGCCTTATGCCTGTCATGGTCTATGACCGGGAGAACATGCCCGAGGAATATGGCTCCTGCGAGGACAACGCCTGGGTACGCTATATTCAAAGCCGGGTGCTTCGCGAACTGGATATATCCCCGCGTCGCTGGAAACGGTTAACATCCTGGCCGCGAAGGAAAGGGAGCTCCGCATACGAACCATCATGTGCCCGGCTGAGAATTTCGATGAGGAATGGGATCGCTGCGTGGCCGCCTATCTCTCCGCGGGCGGCAGCCGCGCCATTGAAGCCAAGCGTTCCGCCTATCGCGAAAGCATTGCAGAAAAGAAAGGAAATTGACCATGGGATACTATTTTGACGATCGCAACAGCGCTGCCTGGAGCTATGGCGACGATGCCGGGAGAATCATTGATCTGCTTGGAACCCGATTTATGGGGGAAAATCCTGTTACGCCCTTTATCTGGCGCACCTTTGATGAGTCAGGCATTCAGGCGGATCGAAAGGCGCGATATCTGCTGGATTTTGCGCGGCGTTTTCCCGGCGGAGAGAATGGCGAAATTGTCTATGCCGCCGCCGATCTATACTGTCCGCAGGCCAAGAGCTCTGGCTTCGTGGTGGAGTGCGACGGTCCTGTTCAGGTGTGGTTGAATGAGGAAAGGGTGTTCCAGTCCAACGGCAATCAGGAACGCACCCATGAAAAATGCAGGATTGATGTGTCGTTGAGGGCAGGCTACAATCGTTTCGTATGGCGCTGCGAGCGGACGGAGATCGGCTTTGGCTGCGCTTTCGCCAATGCCATGCCGCAGTGGGAGCCCTGTAATTATGTACTGCCCTACAAGGAATATGACGGGGAGGCAGGAATCCTCTACACGGAGCCGGTGGATGAACGGATGCAGATTGACGTGGGCAGCTTCTTTGGCGACTTTATGCCGCCGGAGCTGACCTGGCTTCCCCGCGCGGAGAAAAAGTCCCTTGTCGGGGCAGGCGTATATGCGGCGTGGCTCAAGGGAAGCGTCCGTGTCCCCCTTGCCGCCCATGACGCTGTAACCCTGATCGTGGACGGTAAGCCCGGACGGGTTATCCCCGGAGCACAGCATGATGTTGTGGCCGTCGGCCCCTATCAGGCGGTGGCCGCGCTGGTGAGCGACAGCGACTGGGCTTGGAGGAAGCCTCCTGTGCATATTCATGGAAGGACGACACCTTATCTCATCATGGGCCCGCTGAAAACCGCGGATACTTCAGCCTTCACCGCATGCGCCATGGGACAGCTGGTTGAGGGCGCGGAGGGGACAATCACCTGGCGCACTGGCTTTGACGGCGTTGCTCTGCGTCCCTATGTGGAAAGCAAGCTCTTTGGCCGCTGGACTTATCCGCTGGGCGTTACGCTCTACGGCATGTGGCAGGCGGGGCATTTCCTGAGCCGCGAGGTCATGAACGACTATGTGACAAGCCATGCGGATCAGGTCGTCTCCATCCATGAGTATGCGCTTTATGATCAGGCAAGGTATGGCTTTCCGGGGGTCAATCAGCAAATCTGCTGGCTTGACGCGCTGGACGACTGCGGCTCCTTTGGCTCCATGATGCTGGAATGCGCCAAGCCCGGCGACGCGGCTGTCCGCAAGCTGGCTGATGCCATTGGGGAATATATGCTCCATGAACAGCCCCGCACCTCCGAAGGAGCTTATTGCCGCCGCGACGATACCATCTGGGCGGACGATATGTATATGTCTGGCCCCTTTCTGTGCCGCTATTCGGAGCTGACCGGTAGTATGGAAGGTATGAACGCCTGCGCTAATCAGCTGCTTCAATACAAGGACCTCCTCTTTATGCCCGACAAACAGATCATGTCCCACATGCGCTGTTTGCGAAACGGAAAGAGCAACCGTATCCCCTGGAGCCGAGGCAACGGCTGGGTGCTGTTCACCCTCAGCGAGCTGCTGCAAAAGCTGCCGGTCGGCCATGAGAAGCGGCCTGCATTGCTATTGTTCTTCCGCGAGCTCAGCGCAGGGTACATGAAGCTGCAGGATGCCTCCGGATTGTGGCATCAGATTCTTGATGAACCCGGTACCTATCTGGAGTCCTCGGCGACGGCCATGTTCATCTGCGCCTTCTCCCGCGGCCTGCGTAACGGCTGGTATGATGTGGCGGTGCTGGATGAGGTACGCAGCGCCGTCGAGCGTGCCTGGAAGGGCTTGTGCGAGCAGGCGATTGACCGGGACGGCAACCTGTACGGCGTGTGCCGCGGATCAGGTTTCTCCTTCTCCCGCGCCTATTATCGCACGCTGATGTGGAACTTCAACGATACGCATGGCATTGGTATTGTCATGCTGGCAGGCGTTGAGTACCTGAAGCTGACGACGAAGGCTTACGGAGCTGTCAGCCTATAAAAAACTGCATAGAGAATCCGCCTCAGCGCTATCGGCAATGCTGCGTCATCACGAAAAATGCCGCTGCTGTACTTCTGCCAGCAGCGGCGTTTTTCGTGCAGGGAATGAGGTTTGCCGAATTTCCTGTCGCTCTCCGCAGAGAGCGAAACTCCCCATCGGAGAGTGCACGAGCCCGACCAACGGGAGGGATACCACCGTCTGCTTGCAGGTGGTGAGTAAGTGCGCCCTTGCCAGGGAGAGGGCTTGACAAAGCCTCTTTTGGAATGTGATTTGTCAAGGGTAGATTTAGGGTAACACCGCACAATGAGGCAGTCGGCTGGCGAATGGATTTTTCGTCAGATGCAAATGCAAATTCCGAAGGTTTACTGGATGTAAATCGAGAAATTTGCATGCCGCAGATGGCGGAAAAGACATCGCCAACGCTGCCGACGAATTGTGCGGTAGTGCCTTCCATTCATTACAGGCAACACAAATAAAGGGAGCGCCATACGAGCGCCTCCAACAGTAGGCAAAACAAACGACACTACTAATCAGTAAGTATTTTGTTTCTGATTCAACTATACCATATGGACAAGAATTTGTCAATATAGGGCGTTCACGTCGTATTTGTTTACGTGAATATTTTTGTGTGAAAGTCACGTAAAATTACGACAAATTGTGTTGACAACGGACAGAAACGATGATATAATGCAGTTAGCTCAATTGGTCAGTATTCGACCGGATTTTGCATGTTTGTTCGATTCTGTCGATACCGAGCAAAAAAAGAGACATGCGAGAAATCGCAAAAACAAAGAAAGAGGTGCTTCTGTAATGAAGAAACTCGTTGCTCTGCTGCTGTCTGTCATGATGTGCTTTGCGTGCGTCAGTGCGCTGGCCGATACGTATGTGTCCTGGTACACCTACGGCGACGTGTACCTTTCCTCCGTGCGTTCCGAAATGGAAGCTGATTTCGCCAAGCTGAACCTGACGATCAACGGCTCCGACGCCAACGGCAACCAGCAGGTACAGTCCGACTTCATCAGCACGGCTCTGATGAACAACGACTGCGAAGCTGTTGTGGTGAACCTCGTTGAGTCCGGCGCCATCAGCACGGCGCAGACCATCATGAACCAGATTCAGGCTGCGGGCATCCCCACCGTTTGGTTCAACCGTCCTGTCTCTACCAGCAACGAAGAAGCCGCCAACCTGTTTCTGAGCAACCCCGCTTCCGCGTTCGTCGGCACCAACTTTGAAGATGCCGGCCGTATGCAGGGCGAGCTGATTGGTCAGTATCTGGTTGAGCATTACAACGACATCGACCTCAACGGCGACGGCAAGATTTCCTACATCATGTTCAAGGGCGACGAAGCTAACCAGGAAGCTATCGCTCGTACCGCGCTGGCTGTGGAATACGCCAACAAGGCGCTGGTTGCCGCGGGCAAGCCGGAGATTGAGTTCTACGACGCCTCCAACGCCAACAAATACCTCGTTGACCCCAACGGCAGCTGGTCCAACGTTTTCTCCTCTGAGCAGATGCAGACCGTCCTGTCCATGTACAACGAAGGCAACGGCAACATGGTCGAGCTGGTTATCTGCAACAACGACGACATGGCGTATGGCGCTGTGATGGCTCTGCAGAACGCTGGCTACAACCACGGCGAAGGCACCACCGCGATCCCCGTGTTCGGCGTGGACGCGACCGACGTTGCGAAGGATCTGATCAACAACGGCTACATGGTCGGCACCATCAAGCAGGACAACGTTGGTATGGCGGACGCTGTTGCGACCATCACCGCGAACCTGATTGCCGGCAAGGAAAACAAGTTCGAGGGTCTGAACGAGAACTACGTTATCGTTGACAACTGGTTCGTGCAGATTCCCTACGCTGTGTACACTGGCGAGTAATTCTTCCCTGAGCACTTCGGGCGGAGAGAACCGAATGGTTCTCTCCGTCTTTCACTGCTGACCAACATATGGCAAGCAGCATTCGACTTGCTCTCCGGCAGGTCGGTACCCACGGTATCATCCGCCGCTTTACAATCGTTTGTTCTCGTTGAATTCCAGGAAAGGAAAAGACAAACATGCAAAAAGACGATGTTTTGCTGCGCATGGAAGGCATCTGCAAGTCCTTCCCCGGCGTCAAAGCGCTTGACGATGCACAGCTGACCGTCCGTCCCGGTACCGTCCATGCACTCATGGGCGAAAACGGCGCCGGTAAATCCACGCTGATGAAGTGCCTTTTCGGCATTTACAGCAAGGATGCGGGCACAATCTGGTTCGACGGCAAAGAGGTTAACTTCAAGTCTTCCCGCGATGCGCTGGACAACGGCGTCGCCATGGTGCATCAGGAGCTGAATCAGGCGCTGAAGCGTAGCGTGATGGACAACATTTGGCTCGGGCGCTATCCGCGAATCAAGCTCGGCGGCGCTAAGATGCCCTTCGTTTCCGACAAGGCCGAATACGACATGACCATGGAGGTCTTTAAGGATCTGAATTTCGAGAAATTCGGCATCAACATCAACCCGCGTACCATCATGTCCACCATGCCCGTTTCGCGCCGTCAGATGGTGGAAATTGCAAAGGCTGTTTCCTTCAACTCCAAGATTATTGTGCTGGACGAGCCGACCTCTTCCCTGACCGAGGCGGAGGTTGAGGTGCTCTTCTCCATCATCAATATGCTCAAGGCACGCGGCGTAGGCATCGTTTATATCTCCCACAAGATGAAGGAAATCTGGCGCATTGCCGACGACGTGACCGTTATGCGCGACGGACGCTGGATTACCACCCGCCACAAGACCGAATACGGCACGGACGACGATTCCTTCCGCGCAGAGGTCATTCGGAACATGTGCGGTCGCGAGCTGAGCGCAGCCTATCCGCCCAAGGATAACATCGTCCACGACGATCCGATGATCGTGGTGGAGGGCTTGACCGCCAAATACAATCAGCTGCGCGACGCCAGCTTCACGCTCCACAAGGGCGAGATCCTGGGCGTAGCGGGTTTGGATGGCTCCGGCCGTACCGAGCTGCTGGAAACCCTTTTCGGCTATCGCACCCGTCAAAGCGGCACCATCAAGAAGTTCAACTTCGGCTTCCGCGCCGCGCAGGGCGGTACGCCTGAAGACTACAGCATGGAAGTACACGACATCAATGGCACGCAGGTGGGCGAGGAAATTTCCAACTTGTCACCCAACAGCGCCATCAAGCAGGGCTTTGCGCTGGTCACCGAGGAACGCCGCGCAACTGGCATTTTCGGCATCCTTGACATCCGCGCAAACACCGTCATCGCCAACCTGAAGAACTACAAGCTGGGGAAATTCCCGCTGCTCAGCGACGCAAAAATGGCTCGGGATACGGATCGCATGATTGAAGCGATGCACATCAAAACGCCCAGTCAGCGTCAGCAGATTAAGAATCTGTCCGGCGGCAATCAGCAGAAGGTCATTTTCGGTCGCTGGATGCTGACCAATCCTGACGTTCTGCTGCTGGATGACCCGACCCGCGGTATCGACGTGGGCGCCAAGTACGAGATCTATGAGCTGATTCAGTCCCTCGCCAAGCAGGGCAAGAGCATCATCATGGTCTCTTCCGAAATGCCTGAACTCCTGGGCACTTGCAACCGTATTCTCGTGATGAGCGCCGGTCAGATTGCCGGCGAATACGTCCCGACAGGCGACGGTAAGGTCGATCAGGAAAAGATACTCGAACTGGCTGCAAAGAACTTGTAAGGAGGTTGCCTGAACATGTCGAATGTTGCAACAAAGGCAAAAAAGCCGAATCTCTCCGTGAAGAGCGTCCTGAACTGGATTCTCGATCACGCCATGATTATTGTCATCGTGCTGCTGGCGCTGTATGTCCAGACGCAGCGTGACGCCTTCCTCAAGCCCGCTTCCCTCATCAACATCATCTCCCTGACCGCCGCCCGTCTGCCGATGGCGCTGGGCGTTGCCGGCTGTATCATTCTGGCCGGTACGGACTTGACCGGCGGCCGCGTGGCTGGCTTGACCGCTTTCGTGGCGGCCATCCTGCTCCAGCGTGCGGACGTTGCCAATCGCGTGCTGGCAGGCGGAGCCCCTGCCAACATCGTGCTGGTGCTGCTGCTCGTTATGCTCATCGGCGCATGTGTTGGTCTGATCAACGGCTTCGTCATGGCGAAATTCAAGGTTCACCCCTACATCATCACGTTGGCCATGCAGATGATCGTCTACGGTATCTACCTGACGGTTTCCAACTCGGTGCAGGTCGGTTCCTTCGACTCCAGCTACACCACCAGCTTCGTCACCAAGCCCCTGTTCCAAATTCAAACCGGCGTTCGCCCCAACGGCACTGCCATCTTCACCGTGGTTCCCATGTATGTGCTGCTGGCGCTGATCGTGACCGCGCTGATGTGGGTCGTCTGGAACAAGACCGCTTTCGGCAAAAACATGTTTGCCGTCGGTTCTAACGAGGAAGCAGCCCGCGTTTCCGGCGTGAACGTTATGATGACCATCATCGGCGTTTTCATGGTCGCTGGCGCTCTGTACGGCTATACTGGCTTCATCGAAGCTGCCCGTATGGGTTCCTCCACTGCGACGCTGGGTCTGAACTACGAAGCCGACGCCATTTCCGCAGCCGTTATCGGCGGCGTATCGTTCGTCGGCGGCACCGGCAGAATCTCCGGCGTTGTCCTTGGCGTGTTCATGATGCAGCTGATTATCGCCGGCATGACCTTCCTGGGCATCTCCGGCAACGTTACCTACATCGTAAAGGGCGCGGTTATCCTGTTCGCTGTTATTCTGGATATGCGCAAGTACATGACCAGAAAGTAACGGTTTCACGGTGCAATGGGGCAGAGTCCCTTGTGCCATCAGCTTTCAAACATGCTTCGCAGAGGCTCTGTACTTCATGCACGGAGCCTCTTGCTCTATCGTTATGGAAGGAGGAGCGAAAACAATGGAGGAAAACAAGAAACAGCCGCAATCGACAAGCGAGCAGCAGACGGAATCGTCAGACCCCAAAGCGCCGCGCCGTGGCCGCAATTGGATCACTGATATGTACGACAAGGTGAACCTATCGGTCGATACGCTCAATTACATTGCGCTCGGTCTGTTGATTTTCATCTTTGCTGTTATCTTCATTGCTTCCCGGCACTAACGCCGAATCCCCTGCCTTCACCCCCTCCCCTGCGCCTCCTGAAGCGGACACTGGAAAAAGCAAGCCAGTTTCCCATCAGGGGGCGCATTTTTTTCACGTCGGAGCATACGGTTTCCCGACGAAAAGACGCAAGCAGATGGCGCAGGAGAGCATGGGACGCGCATCACTTCGCCAAGGAAGAGGGTTCATCGCATCCGCAAACGCGACGAGCGCTGCAAGCTCTTGTTTGCTTGCAGCGCTCTTGTTTTGCAGCTTCCTCAGCTTTCCGTGAAGTGCCAAAGAAAAAAGGGGTTGTCTCACTAAAAAGAGGCAACTCCTTTTTGGTACAAAAAAAGCATTCGGACTATGAAAATCCGAATGCCTGCGGTAGAATGTAACTACCATGAAAAGAAACATGCCGCAGACAGATTATGCAGCAATGACGAATGGATTTCAACTGGTCATGCCGCTGGACTGCGAAGTAAACATTGAGAAGAATGCACCGGTGAGACTGCTCAACGCCGTCATGGAAAGGATGGATTACAGCAAACTGTATGCGGCGTACTCCCGACTTGGGAGAATCGAGTATTCACCGAAGATTCTGCTGAAAATCATGGTGTATGGGTATATGCGCAAGCAGATATCCAGCCGTGCGCTTGAAGCATGCTGCCGAGAAAACCTGCACTTCATCTATTTGCTTGAGGGGCAGCGTGCGCCGGATCACAACACCATCAACCGATTCAGAAAGAATATTCTAACACAGGAAGCCGGGCAGGATATTCTGTGTCAGCTTGTTGTTTTGCTGCACGAAAGAGGACTGCTCAGCCTTGAAGCGGCTTTCATAGATGGCACAAAGATTGAAGCAAATGCGAACAAGTACAGCTTTGTCTGGAAGAAAGCAATGGCCCAAAAGACAGAAAAGCTGCTGAAGAAAATTCATGATGAGCTGCCTGCAAAGCTGAAAGAGGTAGGTATCCGCTTTCATGTTCCGGAAAAGATTGCTGTCCGACAATTGAAGAAGCTTTGGAAAAGAATCCATGCGCGAATCAAAGCGGATGGAATCGAGCTTGTTTCAGGAAAAGGCAAAAGAAAAACGCGGCTGCAGAGACTGAGCGAATGGGGAGATCAATGTCTTGCCAAACTCAAGCAATACACAAATGATATTCACATCTGCGGAAATCGGAATAGCTTCAGCAAAACGGACCATGATGCAACCTTTATGCACATGAAAGAGGACTACATGAGAAACGGGCAGCTCAAGCCTGGATACAATGTCAATGTGGCAACATGCAGCGATTTTATCATCGGGAGCTACATTTCTTCTGACAGAAATGACGTGCATATAAGCCTTCAAATACCGTGCTCTTCCTACTAGGGAGCACGGTTTATTTTTTCCATAAGATAATAACACAAGACTCATTTCACATGTACAATCTGGTATTTTCAGGTGTTTTCTGGAGAAACCTTTCAAGCTCAAAAATGGCACTGAAAATCCGTAATAATTGTTATCTTCAAAAGTGCATTCAGTGCAAGGGTTTCGTAGCATGAGTTTACTAATGATAAACAATATGTCATTAAATACTGCACAAACCTGCTAACAAAAGCGGACGTCGTGGGAAAATGGCCTACCGCCAAAATTAGAAGCTGCTAACACTCTGCTAACACGAACAGGGTAAAACAGGCGGTTTTTGGAGGAAATGCGAACATCCGAAAATGGTGGAAAACGTTGATATTTGGGCATTTGAAGGCACTCGGAGGCACTCAAAGGCGAACGTTTTTTCGCTCTCCTAAGCAGTAGGTCGTGGGTTCGACTCCCACTGGACTCAATCCCCAAACAAGCAATTCTTTCTGGCTGATGTTCTCGCGTGCGTCTTGCCAAACGCGCGAGGAGCATCGGCTGGAAAGATTTTTTTTGCCCGGAAATTTGCTTTTTGCCCCGCTGCTGGCGCTGTTGGCAGCTTTCCAACATTTCGCCTTTTTGCCAACAACGCTGTTATGGCAAACGGGCGATTTGCCTAACATTCGCGTGCACGGCGTGCCAGCAATTTTCTGCACTCAGTATTTTTTGGAATTATCTGTATTACTTTGTGAACTTTCAATAGACAGAATAACAATACTTTTTAGTAATCACCTTGATTTCCTGTGCATCGAATTATCAACTCTCCTCATGCCCTGTTTCGCTATGTTGGATGCGGTTAGACAAAGAAGCAGCCGTGTGCTGGCATGCAAACGGCCTGCCGCTTTTGATGGCAGCAAAAAACTCTGCGGGAGATTTTCGCAGAGCTTTTGAGGATATTGTGGTGTTCGTGATTATCCCAGCGTCTTGGCGAGCATTTTCAGCATAGCGACCATATCCGGATTGCTGAAAATTTTGAGCAGCACTTCTGAATTAAGCCCCGCCTGCTGCGCTTGCTCTTCCACGGCTTTATCCTGCGCTTCCGGCACGATTTTCACGCCCTTTCCGCCATAAAACGCCTGCTCAAACAACTGCGCATTGTTTCTGCGGCTCTCGTCCAGAATGTGCGAATACTGATCCGTTACCATTGTCGCCTGTGCATGACCGGAATCCCCCTGCACCGCCTTAATATCGCCGCCATTCAGCTTGAGTTTGTAGGTGATGCTGGAATGCCGCAGACTATGGAAGCAGACTTGCGGAAGCTCGTTTGCTTCAATCAGCTGCCGCATACTCTTGCGGATGATGTTCGATTCCACCGGCTGACCACGGCTTCCCGCGATGACGAGGTTGTAGTCGTGGTACTCTGCACCCAGCTGCTCAATCAGCAAATCCTGCTCCATTTTCCACTTCGTTAGGTTTTCAGCAACCGTCTTGGGCAGAAAAATTTTCCGGATGCTGGCCCGCGTTTTCGGCTTTTTCAAAATCAGTACGGTATTGTTCTGCAAGCCGATTTCGGGGAATGTGGTCAGCACGTCCTTGTTGTCGGTAGCTTCCATGCTGCGCTTGTTGACGCGCTGGAGCTGCTTGTTGACGACAATGTGGGCTTTTCCCGTCGCAATGCTCTCTTCCGAAATGTCTACGCAATCCCACGTCAGTCCGAGCAGTTCACCAATGCGCAAAGAGCAGGAAAACGCCAGATTCAGGCACAGTTTCAGTCGCTCATCTTCACAGCAGTCAATCGCGTGAAACAGCGTCTGAGAATCCCAGATGTCGCGCTCCTTCATTTCGTATTTCGGGAGGGTTGCAAACTTGGCAGGGTTCTTTTCGATGAGCTCCCATTTTTCTGCCTGATTGAAAGCGCTGTGCAGAAGATTGTGGATTTTGCGAATCGTCGGCGGCTGCACAAACTTCCCAGTTTGGCGATACTTCTTGTCCGTCATCAAGGGCACCGCGGGCGTTTTCAGCAGTCCCTGATAGAACATTTCCAGCACCCGCGGCGTAATTTCCTTCAACCGCAGTTCGCCGAGTTTGGGGGCAATGTAGTGCCGAATCAGGCCGGTGTTTGAGCTGTAACCGTTAATCGCCCACTTCGTCTTGCCGTAGAGCGAAACATACTCTTTCAGCAGTTCATTGAGCGTGTTGCAGGTCGGAATGGTGAATGAGCCGAGCTGCTGTTTGTATTCGATTTCCGATTTGCGCTGCTTTGCTTCCGGCATTGTCGAAAAGGCTTCCCACTTCTGATGGCGCTTTCCTGCCTCATCATAGTAGGAATAGACAACGTTAAACTTGTTGCGTTTACAGATGATTGTCGCCATTCATTTCTCCTCCTTGCTGATTGCTGTTATTCTGATTAGACAGTCTTTCGAGATCAGTCCGTGCAATGCGCCACTGCGAAGCCAACCGTTTCGCCGGAATCCGCCCGTCAGAGCACAGCCGGTAGACGGTTCTTTCCGACAAATGCAGAAATGACGCTGCTTCCGGCACAGTGAAGAATTTTTGTGCTGGAATGGATGTACTCTCCTGCTCGACGCTGCTGACAGCCGGCAATATTTGCGGCAATTCCTTTCGCGAACGTTTTGCAACAGACGCAGCAATCTCCGCGTCTGTCCGCGTCTCGGTTTCACGCCAGCGCTGATAGCTGCTCATGGTAACATACAGCTGCCTGTTGATACTAACAATTTCCAGCACATATTTTAGCTGCCGAACCAATTTGTATGTTTCATCACGCTCAAGCCCCAATAAACGCCCAAATTCCGTGAGCTTCATGAGGTTTGCTTTGTGCAGCTCGTTTGGGTGTTCAGCTGTGACAAGATGTTACGACCGCACCGACGACAACGCGAATGCGCCGATTAACCACGCGACGGAACGTTCCCGGATGCAGCGTGTGGTGCGCAACCTTCTGCTCGACCCGATGTGCGAGGAAAACAGCAGCGTCTGGGAGAAAAGCAGCACGGGCACGATTACGCGCGACCAGTCTACGCGGCAGTTCGGTCTCGTTTCGTATCACCTGACGATTTGGTCAAGCGACTGCGTGTATGTCCGTCAGGCGGTGACGCTTATGCCGGGCAAGTCGTATACGCTGTCTGGATATGTCCGATCTAGTGGCCCGCGCGGTGTGATGCGCGTTACGTACACGGTGGGTAATGAGACGTTCACGCTGGATTCCGAGCCGGGCAAGGTGTGGAAAAAGACGGATAACATGCCGTATGAGCGCGTGTCGGTGTCCTTCACACTGCCGGAGAACGCAGAACCTAAGGTTTACTGCATGGCGTACTGCGACATGCAGA
>ERZ779890.1357-NODE-1357-length-25337-cov-12.899494_pt1 | contig 25337 bp, 18 predicted proteins | sample MGYA00511553_ERZ779890 | MGnify/ENA primary metagenome ERZ779890 (study PRJEB29588, sample SAMEA2152064) | human gut metagenome | biome: human gut; feature: human-associated habitat; material: faeces | place: Denmark | collected 2008/2010 ... | reverse complement strand
TAAGCTTTTCATGCAGTGCATGGTTTCCGTGCTCGTTGGCAAAGTCGTAAAGGCTCTTTCTGTATGCCTCATCCACATCCTGCTTTGTGAAATCAATGTCATACAAAAGTGCCTGGATATAAAAGCCGGTGCCGCCGACAACTATCGGTATCTTTCCTGCTTCGTATATCTCATTAAGTGCTTTTTTTGCCATATCCTTGAAGATAAATACATTGAACTCGTCAGATGGCTCAAGCTCATCTATCAGATAGTGCTTTATGCCGTCCATCTCATCGACTGTAACCTTCGCAGAGCCTATATCCATGTATTTGTATACCTGCATGGAATCCGCGGATATTATAGCACCATTTATTTTTTTTGCAAGCTCAATCGATAGAGCTGTCTTTCCTACTGCTGTCGGTCCTGTCAGGACAATCATCGGTTTTTGTGTCATATTGCACCTCAGTCCAAATGTGTATGTTGTCATACGATACGTTTGAATTTCTTTTCTATCTCATATTTGCTCATAGAGATGATGGTTGGTCTGCCATGTGGGCAGTTGTAAGGATTGTCGAGTGACAAAAGCTCATCTATCAGCTCATTTATTTCAGGAAGAGTAAGCTTGTCATTGCCCTTGACTGCTGCCTTGCACGACATGGATGCGACCTTTTCCGTGATGATATCAGGAGTCTGCCTGCCTGTCGCATTGGAAAAATCATCGAGCATCTCTATAAACAGATCCTTCATATCTATGTTAAACAAATTATCCGGAATTGCACTGATCATGTATTCCTTGCCCCCAAAATGCTCCACCTCATAGCCAAACTGCTCTATCTGCGGCCTGTATTTCTCAAGCATCTCGCTTTCCTTTGCATCAAGAGTCATGACAATCGGAGGGCTTATGCGCTGTGATGTAAAATCCTTATTGGCAAGTCTTGCCATTGTTTTTTCATACAGCACCTTCTCATGAGCGGCATGCTGGTCTATGATATACAGCTTGTCCTCAAACTCTATTAACCAGTATGTCTTAAAGAGCTGTCCTATGATGGAAAACTGCTTCTTGGAGCTTTCTGTAAGAAAAACCTTGTCGTAATCGCCGAGTGTCTGCTGGGTGCCTGTGACAACCTGTGCAGGTTCATACGCAGAGGAAGTCTCAGGCGTTAGTTCCGCTGAATTGCCGGTGCCAGCAACAAGCGCAGATGCAGATACTTTAGCAGCCTGCAGCTTTGATGTGTTATCTGTGAGTTGCTCATTAACAGCAGGCGCTTTTGCAGCAGGTTTTGTTGCTGAGTAATCTTTTACTGCTGACGTCACGCTCTGTCCGTACACGCTCCTTGATTCCGCTGCCCTCACCTCATTGATACGCCTCTTCTCAAACGGCTCCGGTATTGGCTCCTTATACTCATGCACTATCTTTTTAGGCGCCGGCGTACTGTCTACAGGCACCTCGGGAATCATCTCCTTGTGGGATAGAATTGCATATATTGTGTCACACAATTCGACATATATCTCATTGTTGTTGTCGAACCTAAGCTCCATCTTGGTCGGATGCACGTTGACATCCAGTTCACTGAAAAATGTAAAGTAAAGCACTGTAAACGGATACTGATGCTGCATTAGAAAGCTCTTGTAGGCCTCCTCGATAGCGCGTGACAATATATTGCTCTTTACATACCTGCCGTTTATGAAATAATTCTCATAATTTCTGTTGCCCCTTGTGATGACAGGCTTTCCTATAAAGCCCTCCACCTTAAAGTATTCGCATTCATGCTTCACCTCAAGCAGTGATGACGATATCTCGCGTCCGAATATATGGTATATGATATCCTTTCTGTTGCCGTTTCCGGAGGTATGAAGCTTTGTCTGGTTATTGTTTATGAACTTAAACGATATATCAGGATGCGAAAGCGCAAGCTTTTCAACCATATCGCTTATGTAGCTGCCCTCTGTCTGTGCTGTCTTTAAAAACTTACGTCTTGCCGGAACATTATAAAACAAATCCTTTACTATGAAGGTAGTACCGTCCGGAGCACCTATTTCCTCGTTGGAAAGCTCCTTCGAGCCTTCAATCACATATCTGGTGCCGGTGAGCTCATCGTAGGTTTTTGTGATAAGCTCAACGCGGGCAACGGCCGAGATGCTTGACAGCGCCTCACCTCTGAAGCCGAGAGACTTTACAGTAAGTAAATCCTCTGCCGAGCGGATTTTACTCGTGCTGTGACGGTAAAATGCAATCGCAACCTGGTCTCTTTCAATTCCGCAGCCATTGTCAGTGATACGGATAAATGAGATTCCACCCTCCTTTATCTCAACAGTGATGGCTGTGGAGCCTGCATCTATGGCATTTTCCACCAGCTCCTTTACCACGGAGCACGGACGCTCAACAACCTCTCCTGCAGCTATTTTATCTATTGTTTCCTGATTTAATATGGCAATATTTGGCATTTTAATCCTTTCTACCAGCGGTTTTTAACCTTGTTCTGGAGCTGATAAAGCTTGTTTAACGCATCAAGTGGTGTCATGTTGCCTATGTCTATGCTTCGAAGCTCGTCAATTATATCATCATCCTTCACTGTGTCGAAAAGCGAAATCTGTGTCATATCAACCTCGTCAAGGTGCTCCTTTTTATGCTTGTGGCCATTGTCAACGGATATGTTTTTTACAGTATCTGTGATATCATTTGCAAGAAGCTGTTCTGCGATTTCCTTGGCACGCTCTATGACTGAATCAGGCAGACCTGCAAGCTTTGCAACCTGTATACCGTAGCTTCTGTCAGCTCCTCCCTTTACGATTTTTCTTAAGAAAACTATATCATCGCCCTTTTCCTTTACAGCGATGCAATAGTTATTTACACTGTCAAGCTTGCCCTCAAGCTCGGTGAGCTCGTGATAATGGGTTGCAAAAAGCGTCTTTGCGCCGAGGAGCTTTGGATTACTTATGTGCTCTACAACTGCCCAGGCGATGCTTAGTCCGTCAAACGTACTCGTGCCTCGTCCAATCTCATCGAGAATGAGCAGGGATTTTGCGGTTGCATTCCTTAGTATATTTGCCACTTCATTCATCTCAACCATAAATGTACTCTGGCCGCTCGCAAGGTCGTCAGATGCGCCGACTCGTGTGAAGATACGGTCTACAATGCCGATATTTGCAGTTTGTGCAGGTACAAAGCTTCCAATCTGTGCCATGAGAACGATAAGTGCTGTCTGTCTCATGTAGGTGGATTTACCGGCCATGTTTGGCCCTGTGATGATTGAGATTCTGTTTTTGTGCTGATCCAGATATGTATCGTTTTCTATAAACATGTCATTTGTAATCATTTTTTCAACTACAGGATGACGTCCGTTTTTTATGTCTATTATTCCGCTTTCATTTATCTTTGGCTTGCAGTAATTATTCTGGCTGGCAACAAGAGCAAGCGAAGCAAAAACATCAATCTGTGCTATAGCTCTGGCTGTTTTCTGAATCCTTGAAACATTGTCGGAAATCTGTTTTCTTACATCACGAAACAGCTCATACTCAAGTGATGTGAGTCTGTCTTCAGCTCCAAGAATGGTATCCTCAAGCTCTTTAAGCTCCGGTGTTATGTAGCGCTCGGCATTGGTGAGTGTCTGTTTTCTCACATAATAATCCGGAACCATATCCTTGAAGGAGTTTGTGACCTCAAGGTAATATCCAAATACCTTGTTATACTTGATTCTTAAGTTTTTGATGCCGGTTTTTTCACGTTCACCGGCTTCAAGCTCTGCAAGCCATGTCTTTCCCTTGGTTTTTGCGTCTCGAAGACGGTCAACCTCCTCGTTGTAGCCGGCTTTTATGATATCTCCGTCACGCTGTGAGATAGGCGGCTCATCCTCGATGGATGAAAGTAAAAGCTCATATATATCCTTAAGCTCGTCGAACTCTTCATTAATCTCATCGGTAAGCTCACACGGTATGTCTGAAAGCTGCTGCTTTATTGGTGGAAGCATTTTTAATGAATCCCTGAATGCAATAAGGTCGCGCGGATTAGCTGACTGGTAGGTGATTCTTGTGATGAGACGCTCAAGGTCATAAATAGGATTAAGGTATTCCCTGATTTCATCTCTTGTGATTTCGTTTGCATTAAGTGCTTCGATAAGCTTCTGGCGCTTTATTATCTCTGCCTTTTCGATAAGAGGCTGCTCGACATAGGTGCGAAGCAGTCTTGCTCCCATAGCCGTGCGTGTCTTGTCGAGTACCCAAAGCAGTGAGCCTCTCTTTTGCTTTTCTCGAAGTGTCTCAACCAGCTCCAAATTACGTCTTGATGAGCTGTCAATTATCATATATTTGCCTATTGAGTACGGATGAATCTCAAGTATATTGTCGAGCGAGTTCATCTGCGTCTCATAAAGGTACTTTAACAGGGCGCCGGCAGCTATGACTCCACTCTCATAATCCTCAAGCCCCAGAGCATTTATTGTCTGTACATGGAAATGTGAAAGCAGTGTCTCATTTGCAAGACCATCGGAAAAATACCATGAGTCGAGTGCTGAAACAGTAATTGACAGTCTGTTCTTCATATCGTCAACATCTATTCCGCTCATGTAGAAGGCTTCATTACATATGATTTCCGATGGATTAAATCTGCTCACCTCATCTAACAGCTTTCTTTCCGCATCCACCTCTGTCGTAAAAAAATCACCTGTTGTGACATCACAGGTTGCTATGCCGTATTTGTCCTCAGTGTATACAATCGACATTATGTAATTGTTTTTTGCCTCATCTAAAGAAGCCATATCAGTGTTTGTGCCAGGTGTCACAACACGGATTACCTCTCGCTTTACGATTCCCTTTGCCTGCTTTGGATCCTCCATCTGTTCACAGATAGCTACCTTGTGACCGTTTGATACGAGTCTGTTGATATATGAGTCTGCCGCGTGAAACGGTACTCCACACATAGGAGCTCTTTCTTCAAGTCCACAGTTTTTGCCTGTGAGTGTAAGCTCAAGCTCCTTTGAAACCATTATTGCATCGTCAAAAAACATCTCATAGAAGTCTCCTAAGCGATAAAATAAAATACAATCCTTATATTGTTCTTTTGTCTGCAGATAATGCTGCATCATTGGTGATACTTCTGCCACGAATATTTCCTCTCTTTTTACGTGTATAAATATTATTCATGTGTATAAATATTATTTAAAATTCGGCCTATATTTTTTAATAATTGCTTCTGCGACCTTTATGCCGTCGATTGCCGCAGATGTAATGCCTCCCGCATAGCCTGCTCCCTCTCCGCAAGGGTATACCCCTGAGATATTGCTCTCAAATGACTCATCTCTTTTTATGCGAAGCGGAGAAGATGTGCGTGTCTCCATACCGGACAAAATTGCATCTTTTCTGTCAAAACCATGTATCAGATGGCCAAAATGTTCCATTCCAAGCTTGAACGACTGCTCCATGTCAGCGTTCATCAGGCCATTCAGCTTTGCAAAGACGGTGTTTCCCTTTGTACAGGAGCCAAAATCACCGTATGTTGTTGTTAATCTGTCATCACAGAAATCACCGAAAAGCTGCTGTGGTATTAAACCATTGCCTCGCTTATAATTTTCTGTTTCAAGCTTTTCCTGATATCTCACTCCGGCGAGGGCATCATCTGCTCCGAAATCCTTCGGCGAAACAGATACTATGATGGCACTGTTCGCATTTTTGCTGTTTCTGTCGTGATAGCTCATGCCGTTAACCACCGTGTGATTTTCGGTTGACGATGAGTTGACTACATATCCTCCCGGACACATGCAGAATGAATAGACTCCTCTGCCATTCGGAAAATTGGAGGTAACCTTGTAAGGACTTGGAGGAAGTATGATTTTCTTTTGAATACCGTACTGTGATTCATCTATCATGCGCTGCGGATGCTCCACGCGAAAGCCGACGGCAAAGCTCTTGCACTCCATATCAAAGCCTTTATTGTAAAGCATATCAAATGTATCTCTGGCGCTGTGTCCGAGTGCCAGAACGCATACATCTGTCTTTATTTCACTATTACTGTTACTGTCAGAATCCGTGTAAACACTTAATAGCTTTTGGGAAACTATGTCAAGATTGCTCACACAGGTGTCAAATATAAATGTTGTTCCTTTGTCAACCAAAAACTCACGCATGTTGACAATTACTTCTGAAAGCACATCAGTACCAATATGTGGCTTGTTGTCATAAAGTATGGACGGATCTGCCCCAAAGCGCACAAATGTCTCAAGCACAAGACGATTTCTGCCCGAAGGATCCTTTACGGATGTATTCAGCTTGCCGTCTGAAAAGGTTCCTGCACCGCCCTCACCAAACTGTACATTGCTTTTGGGATTAAGTATGCCGCTCTCCCAGAATTTTTGAACATCGCAGGTTCTTTTCTCAACCCGGCTGCCACGCTCGATAACTATCGGGCGAAAACCTGCCTCTGCCAATATATATGCACAAAACAGCCCTGCAGGTCCTGCCCCTGCAATAACAGGTCGCCTGTCAAGCGGTATATGGCCGCATGCAGGTATCATGTACTCTTTTTCTTTATATATGAGCACAGATGAGCTGGCTGCTCTTTTTACAATTGCTTCTTCGCTATTTTTTGTATCATCTAGCTCTACAGCAACTGAATATGTATAGAACAGCTCGGGCTTTTTACGCGCGTCAAGTGATTTCTTTAATATGCGGTATGTAAAGCCTGTCTTGGCATTGAGCTTAAGCATTTTTATTATTTTCTTTTTTAATGCCTCATCACTGTGCGTGACGGGGAGCTTTATCTGGTTAATTTTAATCATTTACTGCATTTCTCCTGCTATATATCCACTTGTCCATGCCCACTGCAGATTGTAGCCACCGCATATGCCGTCCACATCAAGCAGCTCGCCGCAAAAGTAAAGCCCCGGATGGATTTTGGACTCCAATGTACGTACATCTATTTCCTTTGTACATATGCCGCCTGCACACACCTGTGCAAATTCGGCTCCTCTTGGCTTTTTTACCGAAACGGCTGTATGCTTTATTGAGCGGGTGAGACTTTTACAATCATCATCTGTCAACAGCCTTCCCTTTTTGTCAGGAGATACACCTGATTTGTGTATCAGCTCAAGAAGAAGCTTATTGTTTAAAAGTCCGTTAAGCATCTCATTTAACGAACGGTTGTCTGTCGTTGTAATGCTTCTGTCCTTTATGTATCCATTAAGCTCATCATCACTGAAAGCCGGCAAAAAGTCAATTATCACCTCGACCCTTTGACCTTTATCGAGGGCTCTTGACATAAGACTTGAAATCTGAAAAACCGGGATGCCTGAGATGCCATAGTCAGCTAACTGCAGCTCCCCTGTATTTTGCTCTGTCATTTGACCGTCTATCACGGAAGCAACAGTGGCATCGCACCTGACACCTGTGATTTTTTTGAAATTAAGACCATCACAGCTAAAGCCGCAAAGCGCGGGTAATGGCTTTTGGATATGATGTCCGAGAGCTTCTATCTGTCGAAACAGGCTTCCGTCACTTCCAAGCTTTGGGGAAGCCGTAAGGCCACACGCTATGATAAGACTTTTGGACTTAAAGCTGCCCTTGTCTGTTTGGATGCAGTAACCGGTCCGGTCATCTGTCTTCTTAGTTGCCGGATTAGCAGCAGACTTTGTGTCTTTAGTCGTAATCCCTGCAGTCTTAATTTCTGTAATACTTATGCCTGTTTTCACATCCACATGAAGCCTTATAAGCTCCATGCGAAAGGCTGCCACAACAGATGCAGCCTGTCTTGAATTTGGATAAATGTAGCCTGCATTGTCATATGCAGGTATTCCAAGTTCTTTAAAAAAACGTATTGTGTCTGCATAATTAAATTGCGACAACCCGTTTTTAATCAGCGCTTTACTGCCGTGAAACTTGTTTACGGACATATCAGTGTTTGTGAAATTACATCTGCCGTTTCCTGTTGCCAGTATTTTCTTTCCTATATCATCCTTGTGCTCTAAAAGTGCCACACGTGCTCCCTTTGATGCAGCAGCTGCTGCCGCCATCAGCCCGGATGCACCGGCACCTATTATAATTACATCGTACATATTCTTTCCCCTAACTGATTTATTTTAACATTAACTTGAATAGCTTTCAAGAAAATCGTACAAATCAGTTTCGTTAAAAAAATAGAGTCCGTTTGTCACCTTATTTTTTACTTCTTCGGGCAGCTCTTCAAAATACACGCCTGTGTCAAAGTATTTTTCACTTGCTGAGCCGTTGTATACAGACAGCATTCCGGAGTCGTTTTTGATGCAGTATTTTGCATTCTTAGCCTCATTTGATGTCAGAAGGCTTTCTTTTTCAATTTTTTCTTCTTTATCATTTTCATTACTTTGTGCAATTATCGCAGCCTTGTCTGCAGCTCTTTGCGTATTGATTTTTTCTATCATAACAAGTGCAAGAAGAATTACAACAATAGTTAAAAAACAGATACTGATTTTGCTTTTCATATTATCACCTCAAAATCAGTATCTGTAAATTTTTGTTATTTATTCAATTTTATAATAAATGACATTTTTTTGCCACTTTTATGATAAGTGTGCCCTTAGGAAAATGTCTAAGCTCATCCTCCGTCAGTCCTTTGAGTAAAAGCAGCGCCACTGCATATGAGATAACCGCAATGATTGCAGCTAGAATGAAGGCGATAATCTCAATATGACAGGCCTTGTAAAGTATAAAGTATACTATATACGAAATAACTCCCATTATGAGCGAGCTTATGGCCGGTATGATAAAGGTCTTTTTTATTTCCTGCTTAAAGCCGCTGTACTTCTTTAAAGCCATGCTGTTCATAAAGCACATTAGCAATGCAAAAAATGTATTGGCAAGCACAACTGCATGTATATTGAGCCTGAATATGAGCATAAGCAGTATGAGTACTATGACATGCGCTACAATGGATATCGCAGCGTTGATTACAGGAATCTTGAGCCTGTCAATTCCCTGTAGCAGTCCGTTGGACAGAGTGGAAAGCGAGTAAAATACTACCGCAACCGCACCGACATACATCATAAGTGATGCCTCAGCATTTGTTGCACGGGTGCTTGAGAACAGTATATTAAATATTGGCAGTCCAAACACGGCAAGCCCTACTGCACATGGGAATGCGACAACCATGATAAAGCGTGTGGAAAGATTAATCTGTCCTCTCACTGCCTCCATATCGTCCCTGTGATATGCGCCTGTAAGCACCGGCACAAAGGATGCTGCCATAGCTGATGCTATGGATATAGGCACATTGATTAAAAGCTTGTACTTTCCGGTGTATACACCCCACCATACGTCTATATCATTCTGAGTGTATCCCTGAAGCAGTGCAACCTGCTTGAAAATACCCTGGTCGATAATACCACTGATATTGTATATAGTAGTACTTAAAAGCACCGGAATAACCGTAATTACAAGAATCTTCATGGTGTAGCCAAATGAGCTCACCCTGACATTTCGTTCTCTTTTCATCTGCCTCTTGAACACCTTCATATAGATGGCAAAGATAAATACCACAAATAAAAGAGCCGCTACAGAGCCAAGCACTGTTCCAAGTGTACCACCGGCTGCACCGTAGGCAGCTGCATAGTGTTCCTTGTCACCAAGCACTGCGCCAATCCTTGTACCTGTACGGTATAGCACATATGCAGCCCATACACTGACTATGGCATTTACTATCTGTTCTATTATTTGTGAGACGGCACTCGGCATCATAGTACCCAGTCCCTGGAAAAAGCCTCTGATGACGCCAAGCACTGCAACTACCAAAAGCCCCGGAGCCAGTACTCTTAACGCAAAAATACTGTATGGTGTGTTAAGAAGCGTTGTTGCAAAAAAATTGCCACCAAAAAACAGTATGAGTGCAACCGTTGTTCCACTGATGGTTGCAAAAAGCAGAGCACACTTCAGTATCTGATACGTCGCAGTCCGCCTTTTTTTTGCCATCTGGGCTGAAACCATCTTTGATACGGCAAGTGGTAAGCTGTATGATGATATAATCAGCATGACATTATATATTTCAAAGGCTGTGGAATAATAGCCGATTCCGATATCGCCCAATATACGCTGCATCGGTATGCGATATATGAGTCCTATTATTCTGCTTATGATAGATGCTACGGCAAGTATGGAGCCCTGTACTAAGGCATTACTTGCCCCATTGTTTTTTTTAGACATTTATAAAATCCTCTGTTTCAATTGATAACCAGCTTAAATATTAGCGTGTTATACCTAAAGCGTCAAGTATTTTTCTCTGGTGCTCTTCCATTACGGCCGCCTCATCAGCCTCCATGTGGTCATATCCGAACAGATGAAGCATGCTGTGTGCAATCAGAAAGGCAAACTCTCTTTTTTCGCTGTGCCCGTATTCTAAGGCCTGCTCCTTTACCTTGTCAACGGATATGATTATGTCGCCTAGCATGACCTCTCCTGTATCAGGATTGAAATCATCCTCATTCTCATCTGAAAGGAAAGAAAAATCTCCGGGTGTTTCATATGAAAGCATCGGAAAAGATAATACATCTGTAGGCCGGTCTATCTGTCTGTACTCCTTATTGATGGCATGTATCCCTTCATTGTCTGTCAGTGTCAAATTAACCTCCGCCTCATACGGAAAGCTCTCATGCTCAAGTGAAGCAGAAACAACAGCTTCTGCGACCTTTTCATAATCAAAATTAAAATTGCATTCTACTTCTTTTTCGATAAAAAAACTCATTTAAGCAGCTCCTCCTTTGTAAGATAGTCTCGTATTTTTAAAAAGTGATTCATGGAAAGCCCTGATTCATCATACATTCCTGAGCTTGACAGCTCATTTAATGTCTGGATAATAAGTATCTCGTGATTCCATTCACTGTCTGCCACATCGTTTTTGATATGATCAAGCCTTACTATTAAAGCATCGACCATATGGATAAGTGCGGATTCAGGGGTCTGTGGATGTCTTAGCTTGCCATAGTACTCATAGAGTATATTGGTCAGCTTTTCAGGAAAATGCATGGCTAATGCCTGTTCTACTCCTTCCATGACGCTTTTATGCCTCTGCCACTGCCCTATGCGGTAATAAAAGCCTCCTGCTGCACATAGCGCTGTGTCCAGTCCTGCAGCCTTTGCAGCCTTTATGGCAATCGTCGATACGAAATTGCCATGATTGTATTCAGAGAAATTGTGCTTTTTAAGCTGCTTTACAGCAGGAAAATCCTCCTCTATTATTGCTATAAGCCTGTCATTTGTTTCATCAGTGCTAAGTGGCTTAAATACCCTGGCACAAATGATGCCGATAAGCGAAACAATCATGCCGCTTACAGCTCCGGCAGTAATAATGGAAACAGAAAACTCCTTTGTTGACATATAATAGAATATGTCAGGTGTCACAATGCTCATACTGATTGTGATAAGATATATACATATCTGAAGCTTGTCTTCCTTTAGCATCTTTGCAAGGATAGCACCTGTGATTACAAGAAGCAGCTCACATACGAGCTCAAAGCAGTCGCCGGATACAGTAATTGAAAGCAATATACAAAAATAAGTACCGCTTATAAATGCCAGAAACTCATTGCCAATCAGACAAAGCAATATAGGAAAAATCATCACCGGCCTGCTGTACAGCGGCATAAAACCGCTTATGATACACACTATAGAACAAATGATAAACGCAAACGTAAACCTAAGATAATCAGTTCTTGAGTTGTTCGACAGCTGCAGTGTGTTCCGCTCGTACTCAAGCTCAAATAAAAGCAGCATATAAAATATGATATCTAAAAAACCCATGCATATCCACTCATCCGGATATACATCACCGAGCAGACACAGCACAAATGAAAGCGCTAAGATTGATATAAAAATTGATATTAGTGATACAACCCTTCTCAATTGCTCTTCCTCTGCTTTCTTACAGTCTTTGCAGTCTGCTTATTTTCATAATCATCATAAGCCTGAACAATTTTTTGTACAAGCGGATGACGCACGACATCCTTGCTTGTCAGATTGCATATGCCTATATCATCTATGTTTTTAAGCACCCTAAGTGCCACATCAAGCCCTGATTTTGCTCCCGGTGCAAGATCCTTTTGTGTCGCATCACCTGTCACGACAACCTTTGAGCCAAAGCCGATTCGTGTAAGAAACATCTTCATCTGTGCAGGAGTTGTATTCTGTGCCTCATCAAGTATGATAAATGCATTGTCAAGTGTACGGCCTCTCATGTACGCAAGAGGAGCCACCTCAATAAGGCCCTTTTCCATGTTGCGCTGGAAGCTCTCAGCTCCCATTATCTGATAAAGAGCATCGTACAACGGTCTCAAATATGGGTCAATCTTGCTCTGCAGATCTCCAGGCAGAAAGCCAAGCTTCTCGCCTGCTTCAATCGCAGGGCGTGTCAGAATAATACGGCCCACCTGCTCATTTTTAAAAGCTGTTATAGCCATTGCCATGGCAAGATAGGTCTTTCCTGTTCCGGCAGGACCCATGCCAAACACAATCATCTTTTTCCTGATTGCATCGACATATTCCTTCTGGCCTATGGTTTTTGGCTTTACAGGCTTGCCATTTATTGTGTGACAAATGATATCCTTGTCAATCTCAACAATCTCACTGCCTCTATGCTCCTCTAAAAGTGCAAGTGCATAGTTTACGTTCTGCTCTGTAATGACGTTGCCTCTCTCAGCCAGCGCAATGAGCTGCTCGAACACCTCTTTTGCCCCTTCAATATTCCCCTGCGCTCCGATAATCTTTAAGGAATCATCTCTTAAGACAAGCGTTACATGCAGTGTGCGCTCTATTTTCTTGGCGAATGCATCAAACTGCCCAAAGACGTTTGGTATATATTCGCCCGGTATTTTTATAGATACTTCATTTAAACTCATTAGCTCATGTGCCTTTCAATCAAAATATTTTTCATTATAACATAAAAATAAGATTTGTCATAATTTACCTATAATTAATTCCCTCTGATATATCAATTTTCATGGTATTTTTTTCTATGTATATACTGCACCACGTGATATCGGGATATTTTTCCTCAAGCTTCTTTTCAAGGAGACTGTAATCTGCTCTCTTGTGGCTGCCTATTGTTACATTTTCACTCTCCATAAAGGAGATGACCGACTCATCATACGTGAAACGGTTTCCTTCAGGCACAATGTGCCAGATTCTTGTGCAGATGAGTGCATGTATACAAAAAACGCCGGTAATTGCAGCCGTAATAATACGTATTTTATATAGAAATGCTCTTATCGCAAAGTATCCCTGTCTTTTTACCACGAGAAGCCTTGTATGCGTCTTTTTCAGGTGCGGCTTCATTAGAAAAATATCTTCTGTACTGCAGCAGGCCTCATATTCCTTTGGACTTACATATTTAAGGTTCCATATTTTTATATGGTTTGCCGTGCACAGATTTATGAAGCGCCTGATATTGCAGCCTGTCAGCCTTACTGTTGCATAAGCTTTAATACTCATATATAACACCCTTTAAATGACCGGCTATTATTATTAAATCCTTTGTAAATTCCTTGATTTCAAGGCGGCTGCCGGATATTTTTATGGTACTGTCTGCTGCCTTTACAGTTACGGCCATGTCCGAAAATGACAGAATACCCTTGTGGTTTTCTATAGTCAACTCATTATAACCATATGCTGTTACAATTGGAAGCCCTAGCACTATGTCCTTTGGAAGCTCGAACGAATCAGTTACTTTTTGCATCTTCATATATTAACATATGTTTATTTAGGCTGAATTATGCCGGTTATTTGTGGTACGGCTCATTATTGCTGATGCGAAACGACCTGTAAATCTGCTCCAGTAAAATTACGCGCATGAGCTGATGGGGAAATGTCATTTTAGAAAATGAAAGCTTATAGTCAGCACACTTCAATACATCATCGGACAACCCAAGAGAGCCTCCTATTACAAAAACAAGATGACTTTTGCCGCCTGTCATAAGCTTATCCATCTTCTGTGACAGCTCAACCGAATCAAGCTGTTTTCCATCTATCGCCAGACAAAATACATATGCATCGTCTTTTATATTTTTAAGAAGCCTCTCACCTTCTTTATTTTTTACGATGTCTATCTCTGTCTGTGTGGCCTGTTCGCTTGTCTTTTCATCGGAAACCTCAGTGATTTCAAGCTTACAGTAACGGCTTAGGCGCTTTGAGTACTCAGCAATCGCATCTCTGTAAAATTTTTCTTTAACTTTTCCTACACATAATATTGTAATTTTCATCGTTTCATTATAACATATAACTATAATTAAACAATATGGAGGCCGTATGAAAATATACGTTGATGAACAAAAACGATACGAGGATACAAAAGCAACCGGACAGTGCTTCACCGCAGTCGGTGCGATAGGGCTTATTGCTATTGTGCTGCTTGATACAGGAGTTATAAAGCTTGCCGCTTTAGACTCGGTAAACAAGCTTATGGTTTCTATCGTAATGGGGCTTGTTTTCTTGATATTTTTTATCATAGGAATGAAGTCATTTATGGAGCTTAAGGACATTTCAAAAAAAATTGACCGGAATAATTCCCTCGAAGAGGAAATCATGGAATACGTGACCGTCACTCATAGGGACGAGCTTATGACTTTAGCGTCATCGGGTGAAAAAGGAGATGCCTGCTCAGGTGATTTATACTACAAAAGAGCTGAGCTTATCACATCAGTCATTACTGAAAAATACAGCCTGCTTGAGGAAAGCTTCCTCGATCATATGGTTGAAGAAATTTATTCTAAAATTTATAGTGATATTGTCGAAGAATAGTGCTATAATAATAACAATTTATTTTTTATGAGGTGAACAAAATGAAAGAACTGCAAGATCGAATTCTCAAGGATGGCCAGGTAATTGGCACAAACATCTTAAAGGTCAACAAATTTATCAACCACCAGGTAGATCCGGTGCTTATGGAGCATATCGGTGAGGATTTCGCAAATCACTTTGCCGATAAGGGAATCACAAAGGTTGTCACAATAGAGAGCTCAGGAATTGCTCCTGCACTTATGGCAGCAGCCAAGATGAATGTACCGCTTGTTATTTTAAAGAAGCAGCCTTCAAAGACATTACATAATGATTTATATCAGACACAGGTTACTTCATTTACAACAGAGAAGAGCTATGAGCTTACACTCTCACGCGATGTAATCTCAGAGGATGACAATATTCTTTTGATTGATGATTTCATGGCTGACGGAGAGGCTGCTACAGGTGCCATCAGACTTCTTCGTATGGCTCACGCTACAGTTGCCGGTATAGGAATCCTTATTGAGAAGTCATTCCAGCCTGGCAGAAGAAAGATCAACGAGCAGGGCTATGAGGTTTACTCACTTGCACGTATCAAGTACATGGATGAGTATCAGATAGATTTTATTGAAGAAAATTAAAATAAGAATTAATATTTAAAATCAATACATATTATACACAAAATCCACTACCCTATTTACAGATTTATGAGTCTGTCAATGAGTAGTGGATTTTTATTATTGTTAAAGTATATGTTTTATGCTAAACTGCCGGATTATGCTCCGAAATCAAAAAGTGAAAGCTGGTTTGACTCCGGAAGTGAACCAAGCAGTCCCAAATCTGACATGAGGTCTACGGCTGTTCGCGATACATGAGTTCTCTCCCTGAAATCGTCCTTTGAGAGGAATGGTCCGTCCTTTGCCGCTTCCGAAATATAAATAGCGGCATTGTCGCCCAGTCCGTCAATACTGTTTATGGCCGGCATGAGCTTACCGTCAATTATCTGGAAACGGTTAGGGTGAGCCCTGTATATATCAAGAGGCATGAAATCAAAGCCTCTGGCATACATCTCCTGTACGATACGCATGTCCTTAAATACATCCTGCTCCTTGTTTGACAGCGTGTCTTTTCTTTTCTTATAGTCCTTCATGTAGTTTTCGAGTCGGTCCTTTCCCTGACACATAAGCTCATATGAAAAGCCTGTGGCACGGATTGAAAAGTATGCTGCGTAGTATGCAAGCGGATAGAAAACCTTACAGTAAGCGATTCTCCATGCCATCATAACGTATGCCGCAGCATGGGCCTTAGGGAACATGTACTTGATTTTCTCGCATGACCAGATATACCAGTCAGGCACACCGTGTGCCTTCATATCCTCCTTCCACTGTGGCCACTGAGGGCATTTGCCCTTGGCAATAATGCCCTTTCGCACTTTCTCCATGATGTTGAAGGCTTCCTCAGATTCAAGTCCCATGGAAATCAGATATGTCATAATATCATCTCTGGTACAGATACAGGTTGAAATGGTAGCTGTGCCTTCCTCGATAAGAGTCTGTGCATTGCCAAGCCATACGTCGGTACCGTGTGATAATCCGGCGATACGAATGAGGTCAGAAAACTCCTTTGGCTTTGTATCAAGGAGCATGCCCATGGCAAAATCGGTACCAAACTCCGGTATACCTAAAGCTCCAAGCGGACATCCATCGATATCCTCAGGCTCTATGCCCAAAGCGGAGGTGTTCTGAAACAGTGACATGACAGCCTTGTCGTCAAGCGGAATCTTTGTTGGGTCAACACCTGTCAGATCCTGCAGCATACGAATCATGGTAGGATCATCGTGTCCAAGTATATCGAGCTTTAACAGGTTGTGGTCGATTGAATGGTAGTCAAAATGCGTTGTCGTGATGTCAACGGTCATATCATTCGCAGGATGCTGTACAGGAGTAAAGGTATTAATCTCCTCACCCATCGGCAGCACGACTATACCACCCGGATGCTGTCCCGTAGTACGGCGCACACCGACACAGCCCTGCACTATCCTGTCTATCTCGCAGTTTCTCTTTCTGACACCGCGCTCCTCATAATAGTTTTTAATGTATCCAAATGCGGTCTTGTCAGCAAGTGTACCTATGGTTCCGGCTTTAAAGGTCTGGCCCTCTCCGAAAATAACCTCGGTATATTTGTGTGCCTTTGACTGGTACTCACCTGAGAAGTTCAGATCGATATCCGGCTCCTTGTTTCCCTTGAAACCGAGGAAGGTCTCAAATGGAATATCAAAGCCCTCCTTGCTTAAAGGTCTGCCGCACTTTGGACAGAGCTTATCCGGCATATCACAGCCACCACGGCCTGAAAATGCCTGTACCTCTGGTGAATCAAAATCACTGTATTTGCAGTGTGTACACAAATAGTGAGCATGCAGCGGATTAACCTCTGTGATACCTGACATGGTTGCAACAAACGAGCTTCCTACGGAGCCTCGCGAGCCAACCAGATAGCCATCCTCATTTGATTTCCACACAAGCTTCTGTGCGATGATGTACATTACGGCATAGCCGTTTGAAATAATAGAGTTGAGCTCTCTGTCAAGACGCTCCTTAACTATAGGCGGCAGCGGATCACCGTACATCCTGTTTGCCTTGTTATAGCAGATTTCACGAAGCATGCCGTCAGAGTTTTCGATAACCGGCGGACATTTATCAGGTCTGACCGGTGAGATACGCTCACACATGTCTGCTATCTTATTGGTATTGGTGATGACTACCTCCTCAGCCTTTTTGCTTCCGAGATATTCAAACTCCTTTAGCATTTCCTCTGTGGTCCTTAAATAAAGCGGAGCCTGCTCATCTGCATCCTTAAAGCCCTTACCGGCCATTATAATACGACGGTATACCTCGTCCTCGGGATTTAAGAAATGTACGTCACAGGTTGCAACAACCAGCTTTCCAAATTCCTCTCCAAGCTTTACGATTCGCTTATTTATATCAATAAGGTCATCGTTTGAAGCAATATCGGAATCCTCGTCACGTATCATAAATGCGTTGTTGCCAAGAGGCTGTATCTCCAGGTAATCATAGAAATTCACAAGTCTTGTGATTTCCTCTTGTGGTCTTCCGTTTAAAATAGCTCTGTAAAGCTCTCCTGCCTCACAGGCTGAGCCTATTAAAAGCCCATCACGATACTTGTTAAACTCTGATTTTGGTATTCTCGGTCTCTTATTATAATACTTGATGTGTGACAGCGAGATAAGCCTGTAGAGATTGGTACGCCCCTGGTCACAGGTTGCAAGAATGATGGCATGGTATGTAGGCATCTTCCTTATCATCTCAACAGATGATTTTGCCAGGGCATTTACCTCATCTAAGCTTGATATGCCCCTGTCCTTTAGCTTTTCTATGAATTTGACAAATATCTCTGCGGTACATGCGGCATCATCCACCGCTCTGTGATGATGATCAAGCGAGATGTTTAGAGCCTTGGCCACTGTATCCAGCTTAAATCTGTTTAGCTGTGGCAGAAGCACTCTCGCAAGAGCCACCGTGTCCACAATTGTAGGATTACACTCCATGCCAAGCAATGCGCAGTTTCGCTTTATAAAGCTCATATCAAAGTCAGCGTTATGGGCGACCATGATGCAGTCCTTGCAAAACTCCATAAACTGTGGCAGTATGACATCCACTGTTGGCGATGTGATAACCATGTCATCCCTTATCGAGGTGAGCTCCTCAATCCTGAACGGAATAGGTACCTCAGGGTTTATAAATGTGGAATAGCGGTCTACAATCTCGCCACCGATGACCTTCACTGCACCTATTTCTATGATTTTATTCTTTTCCGGAGAAAAGCCTGTTGTCTCTATATCAAATACCACGTATTTGTCATCCAGCGACTGACCGGCTGCATTCTCCACAATATCCTTTGTATCATCGACCAGATATGCTTCCACACCGTAAATGACCTTGAATTTGTCATCCACAGTATGGTTAGCGTCAGGGAATGCCTGCACATCACCGTGGTCCGTAATAGCAATGGCCTTGTGTCCCCAGCGCATGGCACACTTCACAATATCCTTTACGTCAGACACGCCATCCATGTCACTCATCTTGGTGTGACAGTGAAGCTCAACACGCTTTTCGGCAGCAGTATCCTCCCTTTTTGATGTAAAATCAGGTATCTTTTTAAGTCCGACTATTGAGCTTATTGACAAATCACTGTCATATTTATCTACAGTTACAACTCCCTTTGCCTTAACAAAGTTGCCCGGGGCAATATATGCAAGAATATCTGCTACGTCATCATTTCTGGCAAAGAGCTTGAGCATGATGGTGTCTGTGAAATCAGTGACCGCAAACATAATGATGGTCTTTTCGTTTCTGATTTCGCGGGATTCAACCGTAAGAATCTTGCCCTTTATTGTAACCTCACCGATAGGACCGTCAATCTTTTCAATAGCCATCTCCTCATCATCAAAGCTTCTTCCGTACACGATATCAGGGTCATTGTCATATTTGCGTCTGAAATCTCCCTTGCGCTCGAACTTCTTCTCGAATTTCTTTTCAAATTTCTTCTCAGGCTTTTTATCAGTGCCTGTCTTTGCTTCATTCTTCTTATCTGAGGCTTTAGGAGAATCTGATGTGCCACTCTTTTTTGTATCAGATGTATTTTCACTGCCTCCTACAAACATTGCACCGTCATCGACAGCCACTTTAGCTTCTTCATCACCGTCATCTTTTGCCATGGCAAATTTAGTGCGGGCGACAATATTTTGCACCTCCTGCTCAATCTGCTTGTCAGCATTCTGACGGTATTTGCTGATTTTTGGTTTTTCGTACTGCAGATTAACGATAAAATCCATCCCGCAGCGCTCGCAGAACACCTTCTCAAGAAATTCTATGACCGTATTGCCTCTGGTCTTTGCGATTATTGTCTCCTCAAGTGTGACTGTGACATGTGTATCGTCGGTAAAGCTCCACTTTGAGGTGCGCAGCAGATTGTACAAAAGCACACTGTGACTGTTTATTTCGTCAAGAATACTGTCAAAATAGACATCAAAAAGAGTCTTCGGTGTGTACTGCGAAGACAACTCGTAAGACTCTATAATTTTTACTGTAATATCTTTACTTTTAAATATCTGTTTTTTTATGCTTTCCTCGAGCTTCCAGATATTTTTTTTGAAAATAAGGCGTTTTGCTTTTACATATATTTTGTAAAAATCTCTTGCATGGTTTACGGAAATTCTGGTGACATCTGCAGTTTCCAGCAGATTCTCCATATCCTTGTCCAGCTTAAGTGTAGGGAAAACTTCCTTAAATGTCTTTGTCAAAATTATTCACCCCAATGGTCAAGCTCATATTTCAATGCGCCCAAAAGCTCGCTCTCAGGCACCTTTTTAAATACCTCACCGTGCTTTATGATAAGACCCTCGCCGATTCCTCCGGCTACGCCAAGATCTGCTTCCTTTGCTTCACCCGGTCCGTTTACCACACAGCCCATGACAGCAACCTTTATGTCAAGGTCATATCCTGAAACCATTGTCTCCACCTGATTTGCAAGCCCGATAAGATCTATCTGTGTGCGGCCACAGGTAGGACATGAAACAACCTCTATGCCACCCTTTCTAAGTCCCAGAGTTCTTAAAATGAGCTTGGCAGACTTTATTTCCTCGAGAGGACTTCCAGTGAGAGACACACGTATTGTATCACCTATGCCCTGGCTTAGTATCAGTCCGAGTCCGATAGCAGACTTTATATTGCCGCTTATTATTGTGCCTGCCTCTGTGATACCCACATGGAGCGGATGATTGGTTTTATCTGAAATAAGCTCATGTGCTTTAACACACATCATGACATCTGATGATTTGATGCTTATGACAAGATTATCATACCCCATATCCTCTATGAGCTTTACCTTGTCCAGAGCGCTCTCCACAAGTCCCTCTGCTGTCACACCATGATATTTCTCTACCAGGTCTTTTTCAAGAGAGCCACTGTTTACACCGACGCGGATAGGAATATTTCTCTCCTTTGCTACATCCACGACAGCCTTTACCCTTTCAGCGCTTCCTATGTTGCCGGGATTGATTCGGATCTTGTCGGCTCCGTTTTCAATCGCAGCTATTGCAAGCTTGTAATCAAAGTGTATATCCGCAACAAGCGGTATGCTGATTTGTTTCTTAATCTCCTTAAGTGCCCTTGCAGCCTCCATCGTAGGCACAGCACATCGGATTATATCACAGCCTAAGTCTGTCAGCGCGTTTATCTGCGCAACTGTGTCAGCTACATTCTCAGTCTTTGTATTTGTCATTGACTGTATGAGAATCGGGTTTCCTCCACCGATTACTTTATTTCCGATTTTTACTATTTTTGTCTCCATGTGTATATCTCCAATCTGTTATAAAATCAGAATATTAGCTTTCTGATATCATTGAACATGACAACAACCATCAGAAGAAGTAAAAGCACTATGCCAACGAGATGCACATAGCCCTCCTTCTCAGGGTCTACTCTCTTTCTTCTTATGGCTTCAACTATCAAAAATACAAGTCTGCCACCATCAAGTGCCGGCAGTGGCAACAGGTTCATCACACCGAGGTTTGCAGAAATCAGCACGCCCCAGTTTAGCATATTTAGTATGCCAAGCCATACTCCGGACATAGAAACTGCCTGCTCATAGGTGTCTCCCATGTTTTTTACAATGCCGACAGGTCCGCTTAAGTTATTTACAGAGGCAGCACCGGTACAGAGCATTTTAAGCCCCTCTATTGTTGTATAGATGTTGTATTTCACCTCGTAGCAGCTATAAAGCAGTGCCTTTCCAAAGCCGGGCTTTGTACGCTCTCCCGACACGTTAAAGCCGTACAGATATCTCTTTGTTGTCTCGTCATATTTAGGCTTCAATGTGGTGGTATGTTTTTTGCCGTCCCTAAGGTAGGTCACATCAACTGTTTCACCTTCGTGAAGCATCGAGTAGAGGCTTATCTCGCGGTAAAAGTGTATATTCGTATTGTTCAGCTTTACAATCTCATCACCGGCCTTGATACCGGCCTCCTCAGCCGCATAACCCTCAATAACACCTGCAAGCTTTGGACTGTCATAGCCTACAGAGCAGATGATAATGAGAGCAAAAATAAATGCCATGATAAAATTAAAAAACGGTCCCGCGAAAACAACGCTTATGCGCGCCCACACGGATTTGTTGTTGAAGGCTCTGTCATCACCTGAGCTTTCATCCTCACCCTCCATGATACAGGCTCCGCCAAACGGAAGCAGCTTTATGGAGTATTTTGTCTCTCCACGCTGTACTCCAAAAAGAGTCGGTCCAAGTCCAAGACAAAATTCATTGACCTTTATGCCATTTGCTTTAGCAAGCCAGAAATGTCCGAGCTCGTGAAAAATTACTATGATGCTGAATAATATGATTGCAATAATAATACTAATAATGTTCAAAATTACCACCTTTTACTGATATAGTCATATGCGCACTGCTCTGTATCAAGTATCTCATCCACTGAAGGATTTTCAATAAATGATGCATTCTCCATACATGCCTCGATTATATCGATTATTTCCAGATATTTAATCTTTTTATTCAAAAACAGTGCCACTGCTCTCTCGTTTGCAGCATTGAAGGCCGTAGGAATATTGCCTCCTGCCCTTGCAGCCTTCATGGCGAGAGCAAGCCCTTTAAAGGTATCAAGATCCGGTGCCTCAAAGGTCAGATCCTTAAGCTTAAAGAGATCAAGCCTGTCACCGGAAAGCGCCGGTCTGCTTGGATAATACAGTGCATACTGTATAGGTATACGCATATCAGGAGTACCAAGCTGTGCTATAACTGCTCCATCCGCATACTCAACAGCCGAGTGAATGACACTCTGAGGATGCACTACAACCTGAATCTGCGACAAATCGACACCAAAAAGCCATTTTGCTTCAATCACCTCAAGCCCTTTATTGACCATGGTTGATGAATCAATAGTGATTTTTTGCCCCATTGACCAGTTAGGATGCTTTAGGGCGTCCTCCACCCTTATACCTTCAAGCTCAGAGAGCTTTCTGCCTCTGAACGGACCTCCGGATGCTGTCAGAAGAATCTTTTTAATCGGATTCATTGAATTTCCCTGCAGTGACTGGAAGATGGCACTGTGCTCACTGTCCACCGGAAGAATGGACACACCATACTCCTTCGCAAGCGGAATAATGATATGGCCCGCTGTAACGAGGGTCTCCTTATTTGCAAGTGCGATGGTCTTTTTTGCCTTGATGGCGGCAATTGTGGGACGGATGCCGAGCATACCGACAATTGCGGTTACAACTATATCGCAAGGCTCAATGGTGGCACATCTAATGAGACCGTCCATGCCATAGCCTACTTCGATATCAGTATCCGCAAGGCTTGTGCGAAGCTTTTTGGCATCGTTTTCATCACTTACACTGACAAACTGTGGCTTGAATTCCCTTGCCTGTTTCTCTATAAGGGAGAGATTTCTGCCACAGGAAAGTGCCACAACCTGCATATCGCCATGCTCTCTTATCACATCAAGTGTTTGTGTTCCGATAGAGCCGGTTGAACCAAGTATTGATATTTTTTTCATGATAATTCCTCGATTTATATTTTTCTCAGTGGTTCTGAATAGTTACCTTAGCTTTTTGTTTTCAATGGTTCTTAAAAGTTACTTTTTAACTTAAAAAGAAGCTAGCCAGATAATAAATGATTGGTGCTGTGATAATCATGCTGTCAAAGCGGTCTAAAATACCACCATGTCCGGGTATCAGATGTCCGTAATCCTTGATATCATAATTACGCTTTATGGCTGATGCACACAAATCTCCAACCATTGAAATAAGGCCTGCAACAGCAGCTATAACAGCAAGTATAGCAATCTCTGTGCCGTCTATATTCATATGATTTCTGAATATAAAGCAGTATAAGGCTGTAAGAAGCGCACTGCCGAGCACACCACCTACTGCACCCTCTATAGACTTCTTTGGTGAAAGCTTTGGTGCCATTTTGTGCTTTCCAATCAGCATTCCGACGCAGTAGGCACATGTATCACAGCCCCATGAGCATAAAAATACCAAGAAGGCAAGGTAAAGTCCGTTGTTGAGTGTACGTATCTGGTAGACATATGAAAGCATTGCTCCCACATAAAACATACCAAAAAAGGCTGCCAAGAGCTGCTTTGCATCATATTTCGGATATGAAAGCACATACACGAACATCAGTACAATAAGAAAGCCCATGAAAAGCATCATTACATCAGGTATGAAGCTCCACCTTAAGTTGATGTAAAATAAAATCAAAGCAATATACGGTACAACCGATAAGAGCGATTTTTCAAATTTAAACACCCTGAAAAGCTCAAACATACCTATACACGAAATCAGAAGTGTTGAAAAAAGAAGCACCTCGTTTCCTGTTACTATAAGAAATATAGCGGCAATTACAAGAACTATACCACTAAGCAGTCTTGTCTTAAACATTATTTATCCTCCGTGTCGTTCGTTTCTTTTAATCCACCAAAGCGACGGTCTCTTTTATTATATGCATCTATAGCCTTTTTGAGTTCATTTTTATCAAATGCAGGCCACGGAACATCTGTAAAATAAAACTCAGCGTATGCAAGCTGCCAGAGCAGGTAGTTTGACAGGCGCTGCTCACCACTTGTGCGGATGAGTAAATCAGGATCCGGAAGCTCTCTTGTGTCAAGATATGATGAGAAGGTATCTGCATCTATATCGTCAGCTGAAAGCTTTCCGGCATCATGGTCAGCTATCATATGCTTTACAGCACGTATCATCTCATCTCTGCTTCCGTAATTAATTGCAATTGTCAGGTTAAGACCCGTATTTACTGATGAAACTTCTTCAAGGTTTCTTATTTTCTCCTGAAAATTCTCTGAAAGCCTGCTTATCTCACCTATTACGCGCACACGCATATTGTTTTTATTGGCAGTCTTTATGCAGTTTTTAAGATAGCTTTCAAGAAGCTTCATTAGTGCAGCGACCTCAGACTCAGGGCGGTTCCAGTTTTCAGTGGAAAAGGCATAAAGTGTCAGATATTTAACGCCGAGGTCGTTTGCAGCCTTACATATATTCTCAACATTTTTGGCTCCTACTGTATGACCGTAGTTTCTTGGCATACCCTTACTTTTGGCCCAGCGGCCGTTTCCGTCCAGAATGATTGCTATATGTTCCGGAGTACTCATATTTTATTTCCTTTCATTTATGCATATTATATATTTACAATCATGACGCATCATTGATTTGCTGGTCACACAGTTAAGTGTGAACAGTAAAACCGGGAATAAGCAAATAAGGGACACGAATAACATGTCCCTTGTTTGTATACGTGATATAAATACTATACAGTAAGTATCTCTTTACATTTTGCATCAACCGCAGCGTCAACCTTTGCGACAAACTTGTCGGTAAGCTTTTGAGCGTCATCCTCGAGGCCTTTAATCTCATCCTCTGAAATGCCTTCCTCTTTGCCGGTCTTCTTGATGCTGTCGATTGCATCCCTTCTGATATTGCGGACAGCAACCTTAGCTTCCTCACCCTTTTTCTTGATGTCCTTTGCAAGATCTTTACGTCTCTCCTCTGTGAGCTCAGGGAAAACAAGTCTGATAAGCTTTCCGT
>ERZ779890.1356-NODE-1356-length-25362-cov-25.678982_pt1 | contig 25362 bp, 26 predicted proteins | sample MGYA00511553_ERZ779890 | MGnify/ENA primary metagenome ERZ779890 (study PRJEB29588, sample SAMEA2152064) | human gut metagenome | biome: human gut; feature: human-associated habitat; material: faeces | place: Denmark | collected 2008/2010 ... | reverse complement strand
CGCGGGCGCAGACCCGGCGGCCGAAGACCGCCGAAGCGGACGGCAGTCCGCTTTAGCCCCGCCCGCAGGGCGGGGCGGGCTGCGCCCCGTATCCCGGTCCCTGCACAAATTCAAAGCTGTTTACTTGCCGCGGGTAAAGGATTTGAGGGCCCGGCGGATCAACTCATCCACAGCCAACGAATCCTCCATGGGGGCGATAACGGCGGCATCGGTCTGGCCGTAGCCCAGCGCCACCAGCGCACTGATGGCCTCGCTTTTAGCGGTATTGTGGATGGTTTCCGCCACGGTGGAAATGGTGCCGATCTCATCACTAAACGGCATGCTGATGTCCTCATCGCTCACCTTATCCCTCAGCTCCAGGATGATGCGCTGGGCCAGCTTGGCGCCGACGCCCTGGGCGCGGGTGAGGGCCTTGGCATCCCCGGCGGCAATGGAGAGCATCAGCCGGTCGGGGGCGGAATCCGAGAGGATGGCCAGGGCCACCCGGGGACCCACCCCGGAAACGCCGATGAGCATCCGGAAGCAGCGGCGCTCCTGCTCGGTGGAAAAGCCGAACAGCTCCATGCCATCCTCCTTGACCCACAGGTGGGTCAGCAGGGTGACCTCCTGCCCACGGCCGGGCAGACTGGAAAGGGTGTGGGTAGAGGCGGAGCACTGGTAGCCGACGCCGCAGGCTTCCACCACGCAGTAGGTGGGGGCCACCTGGCGCAGCAGCCCGGAAATGCTGTAAATCATGTTTTCTTCTCCTTGTAGGTGATGGGTTTGCCGCGGCGGTTGCCGCCGCGAATCTCCGCCAGGGCGGCGGTAGGCAGGCGGCTGCCGCCATTGTGTCCATGGCAGATGGCAATGGCCAGGGCATCGGCGGCGTCATCGGGCTGGGGCACGGATTTGAGATTTAACAGGCGGCGGGTCATTTCCATCACCTGCTCCTTTTCGGCCTTGCCGTAGCCCACCACCGCCGATTTGACCTGCAGCGGCGTATAGTTGAATACCGGCACGCCCTGCTGCTCCGCGGCCAGCAGCAGTACTCCCCTCGCTTCCGCCACGGCAATGGCGGTGGTGCGATTGGTGGTGAAAAAGAGCTGCTCCATGGCGACGGCATCGGGGCGGTACTGGGTGATGAGTCCCACCATGTCATCGTAGATCTGCCGCAGGCGGGTCTCAAAGGGGAGCTCCGCGGGAGTGGTGATGGCGCCGTATTCCACCAGCGAAAAGCGGACATTATCGTAATCCACCAGGCCCACGCCCACGATGGCATAGCCGGGATCGATGCCCATGATACGCACGCGTAAGCCCCCTTTCCCGAAGTCCTGTTTTTATCGCATTAGGGCATGGGTTCCCATAATGATTCATCGTATATCGTACCACAAGAACGGATGTTCGTCAATAATGCAGAGACAATTTTTAAGGAAAGTTTACAGATGAGGGAGAAGGCATATCGGGGGAAAAGCACTTCACGCAAACATTGACGACACATCTACGCGCATGCGAGAATAGAATAGAGAATATAAGTTATTTTTATAAAGAAAAAAGACGCCCATAGGCGTCTTTTTCGTTGCAGAAATACTTGATTAATCAAAATATGCTTCAAAGTCTCCGAATGAAGTCACTTTTTGCAATTTAACATCGGCGAAAGAATCAACAATTTTTATTTTAATCGTTTCACTTGCAAATGAACTGTTGTTTGACACTTTTACTTTATAATCACCAAAGCTGCTTACAAATTGGACTTTAAGATCTGCACCGCTATTAACGATAATAAACCTTACCTTTTTCCCTCGCATTTTTGCTAAATAACTTTTTGAGTAACTCATCTTTTTATGCCCTCCTGTTTATTTCTATTCCTGCAGCATTATACATGCTGATTACCTCCTGCAGATCAAAAGGACGTTTATATTTTATTGGCAATGTTCTATCCTCACTTTTTAATATCCTACAAATATAGATATTCCCTAAAATAGCTTTTACGCTATCTTCATTGGTATTTGGCAGCGATACCAGCTCATCAATAATCAAGCTAATCGGAATCATATGTTCGTCATGAAAAACATCACGAAAAATAAAGCCATCGCCTCTTTGGACTTTTCTTTTTTCGCGCGGAACATTCCCATTTCCCGTATACTCCGAGATCAACACTGGTTCATCATTTTCACAGTGAACATATTGTCTATATGAGTAATTCCACATATCTTGGGTTGATAACTTTTCCCACAGCAGCTTAGCAGAGGTGGAATAATAATATTGATTTTGTTCCAATTCATATTGGCGAAGAATTTGACCCAAAAGGTATTTTGGACTGGATATCTTATATGTTCGGTTACTTTCAATGCTTATAAGTGCCCTATCTTTTGATTGAAGTGCTTTAACAAAATCTATAATAATGCCGATTACCTTATTGCCCACGGTATTCTACTCCTTCCCCATTAATAACCGATATTGGTTAATGTCATTATATACCGAATTTGGTTAGTATGTCAATAGGAGGTCGATATATGATTTCTTTTGATAATCTATGGAAAACGATGAAGAAAAGGGGCATCACCCAATACGCCCTAATCAAAACTTACAACATTAGTCCTGCACAAATTACGCGATTAAAGCGTAATGAAAGTGTTAGTACACATACCATTGAAGTCTTTTGTAAGATACTCGAATGCAATGTTGAAGATGTAATGACATACATTGAAGATGATAAGTAACAACCGCTGACAAAATGCCAGCGGTTATATTTTACATTATATTTAATTTTTGTTTTGGATTGCGGCTGCCAATTAAAAGGCATAGGGTCCCCTATTCCGCCAAAAGAAAAAAAGACGCCCATATAGGCGTCTTATTTTGGTGGACGATACAGGACTTGAACCTGTGACCCTCCGCACGTCAAGCGGATGCTCTTCCAGCTGAGCTAATCGTCCATTTTAGCTGCTCGATTATTTTACCACAGTCCCGGCGGCGCTGTCAAGTCCTTTTTGCGTGGCCCGCCGCAAAAAAGTCGCCCCCGGCCCTCGCGTGCGTGTATGCGTATGCGCGCGCTGAACGCGCGCGAGAAGGCCCCCAGCCGCCTTGCCAGGGGTGGGCCGACCTGCTACAATGGAGAGGCCAACAGCCTGCCGGGAAATGCCCGCGGCAGGCGTTTTTTCTAAAAAAAGGTCAGAAACCGTGTCACAAAAGTCGGGCGGGAGCGGTTATATAGGGTGTAAGGCAAAAAGCCCTCCGTCCCTTCGGCCCCGCTTTTCCGGAAAAACGACCCAAAGGAGAAAACATCATGCTGCCGCTTTTTATCATGGCTATCGAAAATGACACCGACCGGCAATTTGTTGCCGGGCTGTACCAGCGCCACCGGGATTTCCTGCTGCGCTGCGCCCAAAAGATACTGAATGACCCCGACCGGGCCGAGGAAGCCCTGCACGAGGCCATGCTGCGGGTCATCCGCTCCCTCTGGAACGGGTGCGGCAGATCCCCGCAGAAGAGCTGCTGCCTTACCTGGTCACCATTGTGCAGACCGCCAGCATCGACCTTTACCACAAAACCAACCGGGAGCGGCAGGCCGCGCAGGGCCGGGAGCGGGACTGGGCCGAGAGCCTGAGCGGCACGGAGGATACCGAACTTCTCCTCATCCGCCGGGAGCAGGCCGAGCTGCTGCGGGAGTGCCTGAAAACACTGCCCCAGCGGGAGATAGACCTGCTGAACTACGCCTACACGCTGGAGCTGTCCTCGAAGGAGATCACCCGGCTGACCGGCCTGGCGCCGGGCAATGTGCGGCAGATCCTGACCCGGGCCCGCCGAAAAGTGCTTGCCGCCTATATCGAGAAAGGAGGTATGAACCATGAGTAACAACAATTATCCGCTGGATGAAAAAGCGTTGGAGGAGCAGTATGCCGATCTCCTCCTCAAGATCGCGCTGAAGGAATACCTGAAGGAGCAGGCCCTGCAGATGAAGCAGCAGGAGGCCGAAGCCGCCCCCGCGCCGCAGCCGGCACAGAAGAGCAGCAATGTGGTAGCGGTGGCCTTCCGGCAGGTGGGCTGGCAGGAGACCAAAGAGACCCTACTGCACGGCCTGAAGAAGGGTGTCACCCGAGTGGCGGTGGTGTTTCTGGCGGCCGCCCTTACCGCTACCACAGCCTTTGCCCTCTCCCCGGTGGAAAGGAAGGAAAGCATTCTGGAGAAGGTGATAAACACGATCCGCAATTATGCCGATATGCTTACCAGCACCTCCACCATGGTGGAAGTGCCCCGCTACCGTTACGAGGAGTATTCCTTCATCGAGGTGCCGAATGAGCAGGTGCAGGAGGTCATTGATACCTGGGTGATCTTCCGCAACAGCGTCAATTTTACCGAAAAATCCGGCATCAGCCTTTCGGCAGTGATGAGAGCGATGTACTATTACTGCGAAGCCAAGGGGCTGGAATACCCCTACACCGATGATACCCACACCTGGGTAGATGCCAAGGCGGTGCAGCAGTTTGCCGAATATCTTTTTGGCGCCACCAAGGAGCACCTGGACTGGGAGGTGTACCTGGAGCCCCGCTACTACGACGCCGAACGGGATGCCTACCGGGATATCCACTACGAGGATGGTTACCCCAATTACATCACCATAGCCCGGAGCGGGCTGGTGAGCTATACCGAGAATGAGGACGGTACCTTTACCATAGAGCTGGTGATGGAACCGGATAGTGACTGGAATGAGTATTGCTATTCCCCCGTAATTATTACGGCGGATTACAGCAGCGGCCATCTGGTACTGGTTTCCGGCACGGTAAAGGACATGCTCAGCGAAGTGGAGCTTTCGCTCACCCAGCAGCGCCTTGAATACGAGCGCATAAACCCCACTGGCCGCCGGTAAACCTCCTCGCCGCCCGGCACACCAAAGCCGCCCCCGACCGCAATGGCTGGGGGCGGCAGTATTTGGGGCAAAAGCAGCCGGGACGGTTACTTCATCCGGCTGACCTGCTGGCGGATCAGGGCGCGCTTGAGGCGGGCTTCCGCCATGGCCAGCTCGGTATCGGTGAGATCGCCGTGGCCCAGCTTTTCCCTGGCCCGTTCCTCTGAGGCGTGGCTGCGGGCGGTGTCGATGTCCTCGGCCCACTCGAAGGTGGTGGCGGTGAGGGTGACGCGGCCGCCCAGCACCGAAACCATACCGCCCATGCAGGCGGCAATGTGCTTATTCCCAGCGGTGATGACCTCGGCGGGGCCCATGCCCAGCGCCGTGACATAATCGGTGTGGCGGGCACGGATGCAGAGATCGCCCTCGATGGAGCGCAGCCGCAGGCTTTCAGCCCGGCCGGAGAAGATCTTGCCATCCGGCGTGACGATATCAAGCGGGAATTCCGTCATGGCTTACTCTCCTTTTTGGGCCTTTTCCACCACCTCATCGATGGTGCCGGCATACAGGAACGCGCCCTCGGGCAGGTCATCGTGGCGGCCCTCGATGATCTCGCGGAAGCCGCGGATGGTCTCCCGCAGCGGGACATACTTGCCCGCCATGCCGGTGTACTGCTCCGCCACATGGAAGGGCTGAGAGAGAAAGCGCTGGATCTTACGGGCGCGGCTGACCGTCTTTTTATCCTCCTCGGAGAGTTCCTCCATACCCATGATGGCGATGATATCCTGAAGCTCCCGGTAGCGCTGCAGAATGCGCTGGACGGCACGGGCGACCTCATAGTGCTCCTGCCCGACGATCTCCGGCGAGAGGATGCGGCTGGTGGAATCCAGGGGATCGACCGCCGGGTAGATGCCGAGGGAGGCGATGGCACGATCCAGAACGGTGGTGGCATCCAGATGGGTGAAGGTGGTGGCGGGGGCGGGGTCGGTGAGGTCATCGGCAGGGACATAGACCGCCTGCACTGAGGTGATGGAGCCCTTGCGGGTGGAGGTGATGCGCTCCTGCAGGGCGCCCATCTCGGTGGCCAGGGTGGGCTGGTAGCCTACTGCGGAGGGCATACGGCCCAGCAGGGCCGAGACCTCGCTGCCGGCCTGGGTAAAGCGGAAAATGTTATCGATGAAGAGCAGAACATCCTGATTCTTGACATCGCGGAAGTATTCCGCCATGGTAAGGCCGGTGAGGCCAACTCTCATACGAGCCCCGGGGGGTTCGTTCATCTGGCCGTAGACCAAGGCGGTCTTATTGAGAACGCCGCTTTCCTTCATTTCATTGTAAAGGTCGTTGCCCTCACGGGTGCGCTCGCCAACGCCGGTGAATACCGACAGGCCGCCGTGCTGGGTCGCTACATTATTGATGAGCTCCATGATGAGGACGGTTTTGCCGACGCCGGCGCCGCCGAACAGCCCGATCTTGCCGCCCTTGGCGTAGGGGCAGATAAGATCGACGACCTTGATGCCGGTTTCCAGGATCTCGGTCGCGCCCTGCTGATCCTCAAACGAGGGGGCGGGACGGTGGATGGCCCAGCGTTCCTCGGCCTTGACAGGCGCGCCGTGATCAATGGGCTCGCCCAAAAGATTGAAAATGCGTCCGAGGCATTCCTCGCCCACCGGCACGCTAATGGGCGCACCGGTATCAATAGCTTCCATGCCGCGCACAAGGCCATCGGTGCTGTTCATGGCGATGCAGCGCACCACATTATCGCCGATGTGCTGAGCAACCTCGGCGGTGATGACCTGCTCCCCATGCTGAATGGTGATGGCATTGCGCAGGGCGGGCAGTTCCCCTTCCGCAAAGCGGATATCCAGTACCGGACCGATGATCTGCGTTACGATGCCTTTATGTTGGGAGGACATGATGCTTCACTCCTTATTTGTTATTCTTCCGCGCCTGCCACGATCTCGGTCAGCTCCTGCGTGATGCTGCCCTGCCGTGCGCGGTTATACTGCAGGTTCAATTTGTCGATCATTTCATCGGCGTTCTGTGTGGCGGAATCCATCGCCATACGGCGGGCAGAAAGCTCGCTGGCCAGCGATTCGCACAACGCGCCGTAAATGACGCCGCCGAGGTATTCCGGGATCATGGCATTGAACACCGTGGCGCAATCCGGTTCGTAGAGAATATCCGCAGGGCGCTTGTCACTTGCCGCGGGCTTTTCCGGCTGGGGCAGCGGCAGAAGCCGCAGCACACACGGCTCCTGGGAAAGGAGACTGTTCCAGCGGGTAAAGACCAGCTCGATGGCATCCACCTGACCGGAGCGGTACAGCCCCGCCAAATGGCGCGCCAGTGTAAAGCAGCCACCCACCGAAAGATTCTCGGCAGTGAGCCAGTCCTCGGTGAGGAGTTCGGCGCCGCGGTGACGGAAGTATTCCCCTGCCTTTTTTCCGATGGGCACCACACAGTTTTCCTCACCGGTGAGGGTTTCGGCGGCCAACCGCAGCACATTGCTATTGTAGCCGCCCGCAAGGCCGCGGTCGCCGGCGATGGCCACGCAGCAGACCCGCTTTTCCTCCCGCTTTTGCAGGTAGGGGGAGGAAAAATCGCGGGTGGCAGCGGCGATCCCGCTGAGGGTACTGTGCAGGGTGGTATAGTAAGGACGGGTGCGCAGGGCTTTTTCCTGCGCCTTGTTCATCTTGGAGGCAGCCACCATTTCCATGGCCTTGGTGATCTGCCGGGTATTCTGCATGCTGTGGATCCGCAGCTTAATGCTTTTCATGGAGGCTCCAGCCATTGGTGTTCCCTCCCCTTACAGCGTCGCGAGGAACGCGGAAACGGTTTCGGCGATGGCGGAAGCAAGCTGCTGTTCCGTTTCTTTTTCCAGCTTGCCGGCGGTACGGATGGCCGCCAGCAGACCGGCATAGCGGGCATCCAGTGTTTCATAAAGGAATGCCTCGTACTCGCTGATCTTTTCCACCGGGACTTCCTTGAGGAAACCCTTGGTGACGGCATACAGGATAGCCACCTGATGGATGACCTCCACCGGGGAGCTGTTGTGCTGCTTGAGTACCTCTACAATGCGTTCGCCCTGGGCCAGGGTGGCCTTGGTATTGGCATCCAGATCGGAGCCGAACTGGGCAAAGCTTTGCAGCTCACGGTACTGGCTGTAAACCAGCTTAAGGGTACCGGAAACCGACTTCATGGCCTTGATCTGCGCGGCGCCGCCGACACGGGAAACCGAAATGCCGGGATTGATGGCGGGCATAACGCCGGAATGGAACAGCTCGGTTTCCAGGAAGATCTGGCCATCGGTGATGGAGATGACATTGGTGGGGATGTAGGCGGAAACATCGCCGGCCTGGGTTTCGATGATGGGCAGCGCGGTAAGGGAACCGCCGCCCTCTTCCTCGGAAAGGCGCGCGGCGCGCTCCAGCAGGCGGGAATGCAGATAGAATACATCGCCGGGGTAGGCTTCACGGCCCGGCGGGCGCCGGATGAGCAGGGATAGCGTACGATAAGCGACGGCGTGCTTGGTGAGGTCATCGTAGACCACCAGCACATCTTTACCCTGCTTCATAAAGTATTCGCCCATGGTGCAGCCGCTGTAAGGCGCGATGTACTGCAGGGGGGAAAGCTCCGAAGCGGAGGCGGAAACAACGATGGTATAGTCCATCGCGCCGCCGGCGGTAAGGGTTTCCACCACCTGGGCCACGGTAGAGCGCTTCTGCCCGATGGCGACATAGACACAGATGACGCCGTTGCCCTTCTGGTTCAGGATGGTATCCAGCGCGATGGAGGTCTTGCCGGTCTGGCGGTCACCGATGATGAGTTCACGCTGGCCGCGGCCAATGGGGATCATGCTGTCGATGGCCTTGATACCGGTCTGAAGCGGCACGGTAACGGGCTGACGCTCGATGATGCCGGGCGCGGGGCTTTCCACCGGGGCATAGCCGGCGGCTTCCACCGGGCCTTTGCCATCGATGGGCGCACCGAGGGCATTGACGACACGGCCGATGAGGGCTTCGCCCACCGGGACCGACACAACACGGCCGGTGCGGCGGACGGTATCGCCTTCCTTGATGCCGCCGTCATCGCCCAAAATGATGACAGCGACGGTATTTTCCTCTAAGTTCTGGGCAATGCCGTATTCCCCATTGGGGAATTCCAGCAGCTCATTCATCATGCATTTTTCCAGGCCGGAGGCACGGGCGATACCATCGCCGACCACCAGGACGGTGCCGACCTCTTCCTGCACGATGTGGTTTTCATAATTTTTGATCTGGGACTTGATGATCTTGGTTATTTCCTCCGGTCTCAGTTCCATGGAACCACCAGCTTTCTCTTGATGTTTACAGAACGGCGCCGCGCAGCAGGCCGCTCAGTTCCTCCAGGCGGCCGCGCAGGGAGCCATCCCACACACGGCCGTCGATCTCCACCCGGATGCCGCCGATGAGCGACGGGGAGACGGTGCCTTCCAGCAGGACATGCTTGCCCAGCGTTTCCCCCATGCGGGCGGCCAGCGCCGTAAGCTGTGTCTCCGTAAGCGGCACCGCGGAGCTGACACGGCCCCGGACGGTATTGTGGTCTTCCAGCCAGCGCTGCTCGTAGCGGGCGGCGCAGCCGGCAAAGGCGGGAAGTCTGCCCCTTTCACACAAAAGACTCAGAAAATTGACAAGATAGGGGTGCACCTGCCCGGTCAGTGCTTCCCCTATCAGGCGCAGGCGCTCCTCCCGGGGGATATCCGGGCTGGTAAGCAGGGCGGGGTACTGCGGATTTTCCCGGAACAGGCGGGCCAGCAGCTTTACCTGCTCCAGCAGCTCATCACAGAGTGCTTCCTCCGCCGCCAGGTCATACAACGCGTCGCCGTAGGTTTTTCCGGTCGCTGTCATGCCGATTCACCCATTTCCTTTATAAACTGATCAATGAGCGCCTGCTGATCGCCGGCGTTGATCTCCTTTTCCACGACCTTTTCCGCCAGGGCGACGACCATGCCGGAGATGTTATCCTTGATCTCATTGACTGTTTTTTTCTTTTCCCGGTCGATCTCGGCATAGGCCTTTTCCTTGATCCCAGCGGCCTCCTGCTGCGCCGACTGGATCAGCTGTGTCGCACGGGCCTCGGCATTCTCGGCAGCGGCCTTGACAATCTGGCCGGCCTCCACGCGGGCATCCCGCATCAGGCGGTCATATTCCGCCTTTTCCTCCTCGGCGGCGGTACGGGCGGCTTCGGCTTCGCCGTAGATGGCGTTGACCTCACCGCGGCGCTTGGCGATGATGCCCTGTACGGGCTTAAACAAAAACTTTTTGAACAGCGCCGCCTGAATAAGCAGGTTGGCGATCTGGGCAACGAATTCCCAGGGAACGATACCGACAAGAGACAGATGATCCATGGTTTCGTTCTCCTCCCTTAATGATGGATTACAGAAGTCCGATGAAGATGCGGGGCACCACGAACATGAGCAGCAGGCCGGTAACAAAGCCGTAAATACCGGTGGTCTCGGCGATGGCGCAGCCCAGCAGCATGGTGGAAGTGACCTCGCCCTTGGATTCGGGCTGACGGGCAATGGCTTCGCAGGATTTGCCGACGGCGTAGCCTTCACCAATGCCGGGGCCGATGCCCGCGATAAGAGCGATACCGGCGCCAATGGCGCAGCCTGCCAGAATGATTGCTTTTTCCATAGTAATTTCCTCCCTGATATGGTTTTTTGGGTTATGTAGAGCCGGTCAGTCCGCTTCGGCGGCTGCCGCGATATACATCATGGTGAGCATGCAGAAGATGAATGCCTGCATAAAGCTGGAGAACCAATCGAAGTAGAGCGAGAACACGGCGGGAATGCCGACCGAAAGGAATGGGATCTGGGAAAGGAGATCCCCCACGACGCCGGGCAGCAGCCCGAACAGCGCATGGCTGGCGGCTCCCAGCGCGGCATAGATAAGGGTGCTGATGACGGTACCGGAAACGATATTGCCGAAGTGACGGAACGCCATCGAAATGGGGGTCGCGATCTCGCTGATGATATTGAACGGGGTGAGCACCGCGATGGGCTGGGTGTAGCCCTTGAGGTAGCCGCCAATGCCATTGGTCTTGATCTTGGTGGCGGTGATGAGCACAAACACCAGCACTGCCCAGGCCAGCTCGGTGGAAAGATCGGCCGTGGGAGAAAAGACCCCCAACAGCCCGGAAAGGCTGGAAAGCAGCGAAAGCGAAAAGATAGCGGCCACAAACGGCGCATAGTGGGAAAAGCGCGTGCCCATATTGCTATCTACAAAGTTCTGGGCGGTATTGACCAGAAACTCGGCGACGGTCTGCCGGGTGGTGACATGATCGACCCGCAGATCATGGGTGAGCCAAATGCAGAACAGGGTAAGCAGCAGCATGATGCTCCAGGTGACCACCAGCGTGGCCGTAAGGGGAATGCCGCCGAAGATGGGCAGTGTGGTAAGAATCGGGGAACCATTGATCTCTACATTCATGCGGCGGGCGCCTCCTTTGGCTGCGGTTTATAGAACCCCAAAAGCTGCATGACCGAGATGGTGATGCGGGGGAAGAACAGGGCCAGCGCCGTGGCTACACCATTGAGTGCACCCAGCTGGAAGCCCAAAATAGCAACGACACAGGTGAGGAGCATCCGCACTGAGTAGGAAAACTGGGCGATCTGCTTGGCCTTTTCGGCATTGCCGGCCGCCCGCTGCATGGTAAAGCCCAGCAGAACGAAATTAAAAACCGCAAAGCCGGCGCCGACCGCCGTGCCCAGCCATACCGTTCCATCCAGCCGGCCCAGCAGCGCAAAAACCGCCAGCTGCACTACGGCGCAGGCCACCGTACCGATGGCGATATGCCGGACTTCCCTTAGAACTGATTTTTGGAGCTTCATTTTCAGCACCTTCCTTTTATCCTTTGCCGGGGGCTTGTCCCCTACCCGGCCAAAAGCTATTCGTGGTCATTATAGGCGATGGGCTTTTCGCCCTTTGTTTCCTTTTCAGCCGTCCTTTTGCAGTAGTGCAGGAAGGACACCGCGCTGCACGCGGAGGCCGCCAGGCCGCTTACAATGGCGACGGCCATGATCCAGCCGCCCCAGCCCCATTTGCTTTGGGCCAGGTGGGCCAAAAAGATGCACAGCAGCGGCGGGGTAACCAGGGAGATTCCCAACTGGGTAAGCCACAGGAGCTTGCGGAGCTGTTTCATCTTGTCCCTCCCTGCCGGTAAAATGCCGTTTTCTTGGCGCGTTCTTTATACTTCTTTTCGATGGGAATATAGCGCACCGTACATAAAAATGCCCTTGGGGCAAAGCGGCTCCGGCGGTTTTTACCGCTTCCTCTGCAATAAGCGGTAACCGCCGGAGCGCCCCCAAATCAAGGAGGTTACAGGGAAAATTCCATGTCCGATGGGTCAGCAGCGGGGGCTCCTTTGCCACAGGAGCGCCCAGCTGACTACCGCTATTATAGCTATCGCCCATTTGAAAGGAAATAATCAATGCTATTGCATTCTCTTGCATTTTTCTTGTGGTTATGCTACAATTCGTGCGGTTTTCTACATAATATTGTGTAGCAATACTTCCCAACACCCGGAAAGGAGTTCCCCCGCCGATGCGTTCCTCTTTGTTCGACTATGAATGGCAGTTCCTCACCCAGATGATCACCCGCATCCACTATACCGCCAGCTACGAGGAGCTGTGCCGCCTGCTGCTGGAGGACCAGCTGCCCACCCTCATTCCCTTCGACCGCGCGGTGGTCTTCCAGACCGGGCGGCAGAACGGACAGGGGACGGTTGCCGCGCCATACACCGTGGGCATGCCGAACGACCCGAAGAAGAACCCCTTTTTGGACCGTGCGGTCATTCCCCGCTGGTCACAGTTCATCATGGCGCCGCACAGCACCGTCTTTTTGCAGTCGGATCTCATCGCCGCCGAGGACTGGATCCACTCCGATATCTACCGGAATATCTGGGAGCCGTGCCGCCTTTACTGGGCGCTGGGGGCCACCATCCAGTACCGTGACCGCCCGCTGGCGCTGGTGGCGCTGTTCCGGGAGCGGGACAAGGCTGACTTTAACCCCAAGGAGTTCCATATTCTGCACACGCTGAAGGACGCGCTGGAGCGGAAATTCTATGACCTGCTGGCGGAGCCTGCCGCCGGGGTGCTGCCCGCCGAGCGCCTGCGGCAGGCGGCGGCCGGCTATGGGCTGACCAAGCGGGAGACCGAGATAGCCGAGCTGGTATGCCGTAATCTTTCCACCGAGGAGATATGCGAAAAGCTATACCTGGCGCCCGCCACCCTCAGCAAGCACCTTTCCAATATTTACGGCAAGGTAAAGGTCACCGGGCGCATAGCGCTGATGGCGCTGCTGACCGGCACTGCGAACAAGGCATAAAGAAAAGGAGCCGGGAAGGGCGACTCCTCATAAGGACATCTTGAAAACACCAGATTAAACCGATTGAGAGAATCTCTTGGTGTCGACCAAACGGGAATAGCCATCAACCATTTCATCGTGGTTGGTGGCTATTCCTGTTTAAAGGTATATTCATGTTGAAATCCGAACCGGAATCTTTGTAAAATTCCCTACCGCTCTTTAACCAGAAACAATGGGTAACCGCATGCCTAACCGGGAGAGCAGTTCGTTGGTAATCGTCCCACAGCATGCAGCCAGTTCCTCTGCCCGAATCACCTGACCGCCATCCCGGCCGATAATAGTCACTGTATCGTCAGGAGCGACCTCCGAAAGATCGCTGACGTCCACCAGCAACTGGTCCATGCACATCCGCCCCACCATAGGACAACGCCGGCCCTGAATCAGCACCTGGCCGCCCCGCTGAGGCAGATCCCGGGGCAGACCGTCCGCGTAGCCGATGGTGACCACCGCCAGTTTGGTTTCTTGCTCTGCCTGAAAGACCCGCCCGTACCCGGCGCTCTCTCCGGCTTGCACAGTGCGGATACTGGCCACTCTGGCCCGGAGAGACAGAACCGGCCGCAGGTCAAGGCTTCGCTGAACAGGCGCATCATCGCTTCGAACTCCATAGAGTGCGATTCCAGCCCGGACATAGTCACAGGGCTGAGCTGGGAGGTTCCAAAGTCCATAGCTGGACTGGATATGAACTTTGCCGGGATCATATCCGGCAGTTCGGAGCCAGGCCACCGTATCATAGAACAAGGTCAGCTGCTCCTGGGTGTAGGCAACATCTTCGGCTTCCAGGCTGTCCGAGACGCATAGATGAGAAAAGACACCGTCCACTACCAGGTTTGGAAGCCGGAATGCCTCCAGGATCTCCTTCCGGTTTTCCGCCAGGATGCCCAGCCGGTGCATCCCCGTGTCCAGGGCCAGATGGACATGGACACGCCGCCCTCTGGCTGCCAAGGCCCGCCCGTGGTCAATATCCGCCACCGTCTGGGTCAGATGCCATCGTGTCAAGAGCGGAGCTTCCTCCGGGGAGGTATAACCTAAGATCAAGATCGTCCCCCGGATGCCCGCCTTTCGCAGAGCAATCCCCTCGGCCAGGCAGGCCACGGCAAAGGCCCGGACGCCCGCTCGCTGTAAGGTGCGGGCGGTCACTGCCCCGCCGTGACCGTAGGCCTCCGCCTTTACCACCGCCATCAGCTCTGTCCCCGGGGCCAATGTGTTCCGCAGCACCTGGGCGTTGTGCCCAAGGGCCGCCAGATCCACCTCCCGCCAGGCCCGAGCGGTGGGGCTGGGCTTCTTTTGAAGCCTCAGCAGGCAAGGGGCGGAGAGCAGCGCACTGAGCGCCAGCACCACAATAAAATGGAGAACACTGTTTTCAATGAGCATTTCTCCCAGTCCCAGTAGCTTTGCCGCTCCCCGGACCAGTACGATGCAGAGGGGATGGAGCACATACATGGCTGTGGAAAATTCCCGGACTTTCCTGGACTCGCCCTTGTTTCCGCCCAGCAGCAGAGAAAAAAGGCATACTATGCACAGGGGGAGGGCGAGGTACATGCTGTCGTGGCGCTGGACATCCATGCGATGGAGCCACAGCCCCTCGGCGCTCATGGCTGCCAGAGAGAGGAAGAAGCCCGCCAGAGACAGCTTTTGGTTCCACCGCCTTCCAGCGGCCCCAAGCAGAAGGAACAGTGGCGCGAAGAACAGGCCATTGCGGGTATAGCCGCACAGTGTAAAAATGCCGTCGTAAAAGGTCCGAAGCAGCGGGATCTGGGAAACCAGTCCATAGTAACTGTCCCCGCCCAGACCGATGAGATAGAGTAGCGCCGCCACAGGCAGAGCCACCCGCAGGCCCAGCCGGCTGAGCCACCGGGCGATGACGATGCCCAGAATGGTCGCCGGGAAATACCACAGGTGGTAGAAGGTGCCGTCCACCAGCAGTTTCCGCAAAACATCCGCCGGACCGGTGAAGCTGCCGGCATAGAGATTCACTGGCAGATACAAAAGGATGCAGACGCCGTAGAGCAGGCAGAGCTTTTTCAGCTGCCGCCCCACACCAGCCCAGTGATTCCGGCTCAGAAAGTACCCAGTGGTCATCAGAAAGAATGGGACTGCCACCCGGGCCAGTACCCGGGTAAGCCAGAAATCAGCCATGGCAGACACATCCGCCAGGGGCGAGGTGTGGTTCATCACCACCAGCAGGACTGCCGCCAGACGAAAGAGGTCCAAAGTCGGGACGGTTTTCTTAGCCGTTCTCATGGGTATCCCCCCACCATGTCAGGATAAATCCCTCCACATTGTCGCCGGATATCTGGCAGCAGCCCTCCGGCACTTCCACCTCTGTGACGGCTCCGGCGGCGGGCACATAGAACACCTGGGCCATGCGGCCGTTTTCCAGAGCGACGCTCCGGGGACCCTGCCGCAAAAAGTCCCGGTACTCCTCCAGACACAGCCCGTTGGTTTCCATCAGCTGGGCGTGGGGCGCCCCCACATAGCGGAAGTGCCACGGCTCAGCCGAGATCCCGGTGACTTCCTCCTTGCCCCGCTGGTAGCGTTCGATAAAGCCGTACCGGGCCGCCAGACGCCTAAATCTTCCGCAGACGCCGTCATAGGGAAAGGCAGGCCGGATGAAGTCGATGTATCCGGCAGCCTTTCCCAGGTCGATGGCGAGGCCGGTCTGATGCTCACTGCATCCTGGAAGGGCCACATACTGGCGGGTAAATGTCTCCCCATGCTCCGCCATGGAGTCATCCCAGATCCGCTGCTGTTCCTGCTGGCTCCGCCAGCCGGACACCGGCACGATCTCCCGCTGTCCCCCCGCCTTTTGGATACAGGCAGACAGTAGCTGCCGTGCCCGGCTTTCAAGAAGAATGTCGGGGTGGTGCGGGTCCACCGAGGTCAGCGCAGATCGCTCTTTTTCATGCAGGGGATGCGCCCGGTTGACCAGGACCAGCGGCCCCTGAAAAATCTGCTCCCGGGGAATCGACACGGTTCTCATCCCACCACCCCCAACTCGATCAGGCGGGTCACCAGCTCCCCAAAGGAAATGCCGATGCCCTGCATCATGCTGGGGTAGCGGCTGTGGGCGGTGAAGCCGGGGATGGTGTTGACCTCATTGAAGACGATCTCCCCATCCGGGGTGAGGAACAGATCCACCCGGGCGAATACCCGGCAGTCCAGGGCACGGTAAATGGTTTTTGCCGCTGCCTGGATCTCTGCCGCCTTCTCCGGCGGGATGCGGGCGGGACAGTGGATGGCGGAGGTCTTTAAGGTGTACTTCTCCTCATAGTTGAAAAAGCCCTCCGACAGCGCAATCTCGTCCACCAGACCCACGGTCAGTTCCTCGTTGCCCATGACCGCGCAGCCCACCTCAAAGCCGGGGATCGTCTCCTCCAGGATCACGGCGCTGTCGTGGCGGAAGGCCTCCTCCATGGCGGCGGGCAGTTCTTCCGGCCCGGAGACTTTGGTGATACCGAAGGAGGAACCGGCCCGGACCGGCTTGACAAACACCGGGTATCCCAGTTCCTCCGCTGCCTGGGCGATCCGGCTGAAATCATCGCTGGAATGAAAGACGTGGCTCCGGGGGACCCGGATGCCGGCCAGGGCCGCCAGCTGGTGGGCCCGGTCCTTGTCCATGCACAAGGCGCTGGACAATGTCCCGCAGCCGATGACCGGGACCCCGGCCAGTTCAAAGAGTCCCTGTACCGTACCGTCCTCGCCGTTCTTGCCGTGGAGGACTGGGAATACCGCGTCAAAGAGGAGACGGCGGCCGGAACCGTCCAGCAGTAGTAAAGCGTGGGCCTCCCGTTCCACCAGTGGGGTGCAGGGGATACAGTCTGCCGCCTGCTGCCAAGTACCGTCCTCCAGCCGGGAGAGGTCGCCGGTATAGCAGAGCCACTGCCCCTCCCGTGTGATGCCCACAGCCAAAGGAGTATAGCGGGCGGGGTCCATGTGGGACAGCACCGCATAGGCGGAATGGAGAGAAACTTCGTACTCCGTGGAGCATCCGCCGAAGAGAACGAGAATGGTTTTCATGGGATAAGACCTCCTAATCAAAATAAAGCGCCTGGTTCTGATACTGAAATGGTACCAGAACCAGGCGTTTCATACTTGTCTATCTACCAACGGATGCCTTGCAAGTTTTCTGCGAAATTCTTGTGATTTTCTTACGGCGCTTCTGAATGGTCTGACGGAAGACAGATGGTGAAGGTGATCCGATCCTCGGTGCTGTCCGCCCGAATGGTCCCGCCGTGGAGCTCCACGATCTCCTTGGCGATGGCTAAGCCAAGGCCCGCACCACCTGTCCGGGTGGCGCGGGAGCTGTCCAGACGGAAGAACTGTTCAAAGATCCGGTCCAATTTCTCCTGGGGGATGTTCTTTCCCGCATTGGAGAAGGTGAGTACGATTTTCCCGGCCTCTATCCGTCCGGCAATTTCCACCGTGCTGTCCGGCAGGCTATAATAAGACGCGTTGCGCAGGAGATTATCAAAGACCCTTGCCAGCTTATCCGGGTCACAGGAATAGTGCAGCTTGGGCGGCAGATCCAGGCTGCATGACAGCCCCGATTCTGCGAAAATGGGGCGGAATTCGCTGGCGACCTGCTCCAGCATCCGCGTCAGGTCCACGCTCTGCCGCTCCAGCTCCAGGCGAGAGAGGTTGAAGCGGGTGATGTCGAAGAACTCGTTGATGAGGTCCTCCAGCCGCTCCGCCTTCTCCAGGGCGATGCCGGTGTACCTGGCCCGGATCTCCGGGGAGATCTGAGGCTCATCCCGCAGGAGGGTCAGGTAGCCGATGACGCTGGTCAGGGGCGTTTTCAGGTCGTGGGCCAGATAGACGATTAGGTCGTTTTTCCGCTGTTCTGCCTCCCGGGCTGCCCGGGCGTCCCGGAGAGCATGCTCCCGGGCCAGATTCAGCTGGATGGAGATGTCCTCCAGGGAATCCGGCAGCTGGATGGGCTCCTCACTGGGGCGGGATAATTGCTCTGCCGCATTGGCCACCACGTCCAGCTGCTTGATGGGCTTGGAGATAAAATAGAAGCTGATGACCACCCAGCCCGCCAGCACTGTGACGATGCAGACCAGAACGATGTAGTCTCGAACCCAATTCAGGAAGTCGTAGAGCGGCGAGGGCTGCCAGGTGATGCTGGCGCAGATGATGAAGCCCAGGAATGCCAAGGCCATCACTGCGACCACCCAAGCCATGAGGACCAGCAGGTAGCCGCCCCAGATGCGCAAAGATCTCCGGCGGCTGCGGGTATTTCCTTTCTTACTCAATGGTGTACCCCACCCCCCAAACGGTCTTGATGAATTTGGGCTTTCGGCTGGGCTCGTGCATCTTTTCCCGTAGCCGGGCGATGTGACTCATGACGGTGTTGTTGCTGTCCATAAACGCTTCGCCCCAAACATGTTCAAACAGTTCCTCGCTGGACACCACATTCCCCCGGTGCTCACATAGATACCAGAGAATGGAGAATTCCAAGGGCGTCAGGGCCAGTTCCTCGCCGAACAGGACGCACTTGTGAGTGGCCTTGGAGATCTGAAGGCCTCGAAAGTCGTATTCGGTGACCTCCTGGACTGTCCCCTCCCTGGGGTTGTACCGGGTGTAGCGGCGCAGCTGAGTCTTGACCCGGGCCACCAGTTCCAGAGGATTGAAGGGCTTGGTGATGTAGTCGTCCGCTCCCAAGGTCAGCCCCATGATCTTGTCCATATCCTCCACCTTTGCGGTGAGCATGATGATGGGGAACAGGTGGTCCTCCCGGATGCGCTGGCAGAGGGTAAAGCCGTCCATGTCCGGCAGCATCACATCCAGCACCGCCAGATTCAAGCGTGTCGTCCGCACACAAGCCAGGGCGTCGGAGGCATTATAGAATTTGTGGATGGTGAAGCCTTCGTTTTTCAGATAGACCTCCACCAGATCTGCGATCGCAGTCTCGTCATCGACGACTAAAATATGTGTAGCCATAGTTGCCGGCCTTTCGTGTTTTTCTGCATTATAGCACGGAACGTATAAAAAAGCGAGTATGACTCTTGATTTTTCCTAAACATGTCCTAAAGGGGACTGTTGCGGTCTCCTGTCTGCGCAAAATTCTCACCAGACTGTATCGAAACTACGATCTTCCAGACTCCTGTTTTCGTAGGGTCGAAGTCGTGAAGCTGCGCCGCAGTGCTCTGTCATCCTTCGCTGGCAGGATCGGTCTGCGTATCATACGATGAACATTCCTCCAGATCTGCAGCCTGCTACCCGGATAGGCTTTTTTCAGCTTTGTGACAGCACGCTCCTTTGCCTTTTCCACGGCGGACTCCTTCATCATGTGGTACATGCCGATTTCCTTCAGCGAAGTTTTTTCAAATCCGAATACGCCGTAGAATTTTCCGAGGATGTCCCTGTCCTTCTTCGGGAGAGCATCAAATAGTTCCTGCAGCAGCTCAATGCAGACTTTTCGATACACGACCTGCTCCGCAGAAACAGAGAGATTCCCAGGCATCAGCCGCTCAAAGGGATCACCGTCATAGCTCCCAGGGATAAGATCATTGACACCAACAAAATGGGTGTTGTAACGGATGTGCTTGACAGCCTGTTCCAGAAGGACATCCATTTTCTCCGCGATCTCTTCGATGCTGAACTGACCTGAATGATATAGCCTTTGTGCCTGCCGGACAGCATCCATCTCGTGCTTGCTCAGAGAAAGATTTCCGATATGTTGCTCCAGCCAACGGGTCATCCGGCCTTTCAGATGTGGGTACAGGTAGGTGGCAAGCACAGCACGGCTCTCATCGTATTCTCTGCTCTGGACCCGTGTCAGAAATTCCAACGCACCCTCGCCGCAAAGATCCTCCAGAATCGTTTTCGTATAGCCGGACAACTCTCCCGGTCTTTCCCTGTCCATATGCAGACAGTTGAACTCTCTGGCAGTCTCCCGGGCGATGCGCCGGATCAGCCCGAGATTCCTGCGGTACAACTCCTCCAGCGCGCGCTCATCACCGCCGTAATATCGGCGGACCAGTTCCTCATTGGTCATGGGTCCCACCCGCCTTTGCTTTCGGTGGACGCCCTCGGGGCTTGCTCACTCTGGTGATGCGGCAATATTCATACACTTGCGCAGTAGATATTTGTTCAGAAAACTCCTCAACAGAGATATCCGGGCTGCGCAGCGCATCGTAGAGCCGGTCTCGCACATGATCCTTGGCTCTTCTGGCATCCTCCTGAGAGATAGCTCCCCGCTGCATATCCTTCGTGATCCTGGAAAAGGCAGTCAGCTTGGCCTTCACCTTAGGGTTGTTCTTTGCCAGTTCCTTTTGAACTTCCACCGTGCCAAATTGCCGACAGGTGTAGCCAGGAGCGTGGGGACAGGCCCCTTCGCAGTACAAAGCGTGGACGCCGCTCTTCAGCATGAAGTATTTCCCGCAGATGATGCAGCGGCGGATGTTGTGTCCACTATTCAGGGCCAGCATATAGTCTGCCTTCATCAGCGCCTGTAAGCTGTCCGTCACATGCTCCTGACAGATGGCCATGGAGCCGTCCGGCAGCTCCCGCGGGACATAGGAGAGCATATATTCATCGTGTCTCCTGTAGCAGTCCCCGTGGTAAGTGATGGGGTTGACGATCAGCTTCTCTGCGGTGCGATCATCGTTATAGAAACCATAGAGCGCTGCCGCATAACTTTCCGGCCTATTGGTCGTGAGTGTGGAGAGGATAAACTTGATGAAATTCCGGATGGTAGGAACAAAGGCACGGATGTCGTGAAGATACATCATGTAGCGGTCGATGTATTTCTTGTAGGCACTCCAGGTATCTTCGCACGCTCCCAGGAGGCGAAACATCTCGTAATAAAACAACTCGCCCTTTTCCTCGCTGCCCTCTCTGCGACGAAACAGATCCAGCAGTCCCAAGGAGATTTCAGGATCGCTGTCCCCATCATCGCTCTGGAGGAATTCTTCCGCTGAGGCGCTGAGAAGTTTTGTCTGATCATCCTCTGAAAGGCTGTGCTCCTCGGGAGGAAACAAGCTGAACTGTCCTGTGATCTCCCGTATCACCGAAAAGAAAGCGTCATAGCAATCGTCCGGTAGCAAGCGGAACACAGTATATCGGCGAAGTTCCTGACAGAGCTGCTCCATCTCATCATTCAGTTTCCACCAAAGTTCACTCTTGCGGACATACTCGTAGATGTCCATAAGGGTACGGATGCGCACCATCCGTTCGTGCAGAGGGTGGTAGTCATCCGGTGATAGATTCAGCAGATCTTCGGTCAGCCTGCCTGCCTCAAACTGCTGCCCGTTCAGCTCCAAGGTGCTGCCGTAGGTATAGAATATGATGCTCCCCTCCATTTCCGCTGGCCCCCTCCTCTGCAATAATTTGTCCTACTTGATTTTTAATCTGTCCATGCTTTTTATCAGGATACCATCTTTTCCACCACAATACAAGCAGAGGGGCAAGGGGATGCTCAAAAGTCCTGTGGGCACTGCTCCTCTAAAAGAATACTACTCCCACTTCTTTCGAGGTGGGAGATTTTTGTATTCAGATATTTTGAATTGGAGGTACTGACTATGAGCAACAAAATGGACCGTCCTCTGGTCACGGTGGACGGTAGGACGCTGATGGACCGTCCGCTGGAGCCGCCCAATTTTGTGGTGGACACGCTGATCTCTCAGGGTCTGCATATCCTGGCGGGTTCACCCAAGGTGGGCAAGTCCTGGCTGGCCCTGTGGCTGGCGGTGACGGTGGCCAAGGGAGAACCGGTCTGGGGAATGAGCGTGAAGCAGGGCACCACCCTCTATCTCTGCCTGGAGGACTCCGTCCTTCGCATCCAGAACCGCCTCTTCGAGATCACAGAGGACGCGCCGGACAGCGTCCATTTCTGTACGGAGTGCGCTCCCATCGGCCAGGGGCTGGAGGAGCAGGTGGAGGGCTTCCTCGTAGCTCACCCGGATACTGTTCTGGTCCTCGTCGATACGCTGCAGATGGTCCGCCCCGTCCACGATGCCACCTACGCCAATGACTACCGGGACCTGTCCGTGCTGAAGCGGCTGGCGGACAAGCACGGCATCGCCATCCTGCTGATCCATCATCTGCGAAAGGAAACTGCCGATGATGTGTTCAACCGTATCTCCGGTACGACAGCCATCAGCGGGGCGGTGGATTCCAGTTTTACTCTGGTGGAAGATCGGCGCGGCAGCGGTAAGGCGAAGCTCTCCTGCATCGGGCGCGACATCGAGTACCGGGAGCTGACGCTGGAGCGCAACGCGGAAAATGTGTGGGAGCTGGTGTCGGACAGCCGGACGCAGCCGGAGCTGCTGGGCGGCCGGATCGTCATTCTTCTCTCTGAGTTGATGCGTGACCGTGCGGAATTTATCGGCACTCCCACGGAGCTGTCTGAAAAAATCGACCCTGTCGGTATGGAGCGTATCTCGCCTAAGAAAGTGTCCCGCCTGATCCTGCAAAGCCTTGACGCGCTAAGCAAAATCGGAATTTTCGGTATGGTGCGCCGCAGCAACGGGAAGCGGCTCATCGAGCTGCGCCGTGCCGAAAGTGACGATGCCCAGGGTGTACCTGTGGTCGCCCCTGTTGACCCTGTTGGGGCGCTGTGCGGCGATTTGCGGGAGATTGCCGGGCATGGCGAGTAAACACCCGCAGGGAAAAAGAAACGCCGTTTGTGGCCATTTGTGGCCGAAAGCGGAGCGCGGGTGTTCGGTGCAGGGAAATCACCTCCTTGGAGGTGGCCAGCATCGCGTTTGTCTGGTCTGCGGCAACGCCGCTGCCCGACTTCCGCATGAATTCCGGGCAGAAGCCCGGGCCCACTTTATCTACGATTTGGAGGAAACGACATGAAAAAAGATGTTAAATTCAGCACCCGCATGGCGTCCACAGACCGGGAGGCCATCAAGGAGTTGGCGAAGCAGTCCGGGATGTCCATGAGCGACTATGTCACTGCCTGCTGCCTGGGAAAGCAGGTGGTGGTCATCGACGGCCTGAAAGAAGTGCTGAAGGAGCTGAAGTCCATCGGCAGAAATCTGAACCAGCTCGTCACCCTGGCGCACATGGGACGAGTGACCGTGATCGATCTGGAAAGCGTATGTCGGGTGTTCTCTGAACTCTGTGGTGCCGTTCGGATGATCCTTGAACGAAAGCGCTGGTAAGCTATGGCTATCATCAGCTTCACAAACTACAAGCGGGGCCAGACCACCGGATGCATGAGCGCCGTGATGCGGTATACCATGCAGGATAAAAAGACCGAGTTCGAGGGGCAGCAGTTGGTCACAGGTATCAACTGTCAGCCGGAATCTGTCTACGCAGACTTCATGACCACCAAGCGGCTCTACCACAAAACCGATGGCGTGCTGTTCTACCACATGGTGCAGAGCTTCCCGAAGGGTGAAGCGGTCGACCCGGTCACCGCTCACGCGGCCGCGCTGAAGCTGGCCGAGTACTATGAGGGATACGAAGTTCTGGTCTGCACCCACACAGACCGTGAGCACATCCATTCCCACTTCCTCATCAACTCGGTCAATTTCGATACCGGACGGAAACTGCATATCGCAAAGGAGCAGCTCCAGAAACTGCGGCAACGCAACGACATGGTCTGCAAGGAGTTTTCACTTCCTGTATTTCAACCCAGGGAACAAAAGCAGAAAACAAAGACTATGACCATCGGAGAGTATCACACGGCGGCCCGTGGTCAGAGCAAGAAGCTGCAGCTCATGAATATCATCAATGACTGTATGCGCCACGCTTCCAACCGCGAGGAGTTCATTGCGCTGATGGAGAGCGAGGGCTACAAGGTTCGCTGGGAAAAGTCCCGAAAGAATATCACCTATACCACGCCGAGTGGCTGGCAGTGTCGGGACCGTTTGCTGTTCGGTGACAAATATCTAAAGGAGAACATGGAATATGAATTCAGGATCAGAGAAGAAATTATCTATGGACGAGCTCATGGCCCTGAACCGGCCCGAGCCTTCACCGCAGCCGACAGCGCGGGAGTCGAGTTCACCGATCACGCCCATTGTCATCCAGTGTCCGCTGCCGGAGGCTCTGACGATGCTGACACAGAAGACAGAATCCATCGGGTGGGAAGTGCGTGGAATGCGGGAGTATCTTCCGAACCTGAGATCACACACAGACCTGACAGCGGTGCAGAACAGCATGGCGGAGATCCAGAAATCGTTGACGGAGATGACCACTCTGCTGGAACAGGCTGGGAAGAAGAAAGAAAAGCATTCCTGCAAATGGCTGGACTGGCTTCCGGACTTCGACCTGATCGTAGTGGCCAAATGGATCGTACTGGTACTGCTCATCGTGGCGGCACTGCTGGGGATGGGGTATGGCACAGCGACAGTGGTCAGCAACATCCGCAACCTGTTTCTATGAAGCCGCTCCACGCTGGACTGTATGGTCTGGCGGTAACTGGAGCGTTACTGGATGATGGTAACGAAGATGTCGAGGAACGTTACCGCCGTATCCAGGCAGAACAGGAAGCCAAAAATATCGGCGCTGTCATCGGACTGGTGGCCGGCGTAGCCATGGTGCTCACACAGGATGAGCAATCATCTACAGAACAGCAGTGGACCGAAGATCAGCAGGCAGAACAAACACAGCAGCAGACCATGTAACGGTCTGCTATTTTTGTTGCCTGACTGTAGCGTCAGGGGAAAGGAACGATATGGCGTATAAATTCAAATACAATGAGCGTCCCCGCTCCTACAGTGAAGAAAAGCATGGAGATGAGGATATTCCCTCTGCCAAGGCAGTGCGGGATACCGCAGTGGAAGAAAGGGACGGCAAGATTATAAAAAGCCGCCGACAGCATGTATGCGGCAGAGAGTACATTGTGTTCGCGGAATTCAGTTTCGGAGGAACGCAATCTACGGTCGATCTTATGAAACAGGTCATCGACCTGGAGCAGGACGCAAAAAATATTTCCGCCTGAAAAACAGGTTCGCATAGACAAACAAACCGATTGAGGGTATTGTATGGTTGCAATCTCTCAATCGGTTTGGCATTTTATGAAGGAGGTCAATATGTTACAGCCAAACCAAAAGATCACGGCGCTCTATTGCCGTCTGTCCCGAGATGATAATCTGGAGGGCGACTCCAACAGTATCCAGAACCAAGAGTTACTATGTAGAGGGTGGTTTCTCCCACCTAATACATATGACTGCGGCT
>ERZ779890.1350-NODE-1350-length-25402-cov-3.494339_pt1 | contig 25402 bp, 18 predicted proteins | sample MGYA00511553_ERZ779890 | MGnify/ENA primary metagenome ERZ779890 (study PRJEB29588, sample SAMEA2152064) | human gut metagenome | biome: human gut; feature: human-associated habitat; material: faeces | place: Denmark | collected 2008/2010 ... | reverse complement strand
TCCAGTCCTTCGTTAGGCGAGCCTTCAAACACGGTGGCGTACAGGTCGGCGGGGTTAAGCTTGAGCACTGTCACCAGATATTCCCATGCCCAGCCGATAGCTTCTTTCTTGAAGTAGTCGCCGAAACTCCAGTTGCCCAACATCTCAAACATGGTGTGGTGGTAGGTGTCGTGGCCCACTTCCTCAAGGTCGTTGTGCTTTCCGCTGACACGCAGGCATTTTTGCGAGTCGGTCTGGCGGCGGCATTTTGGTTCCGCATTGCCGAGGATGATGTCCTTAAACTGGTTCATTCCGGCGTTGGTAAACATAAGTGTGGGGTCGTCCTTTACCACCATGGGGGCAGAGGGAACAATAAGGTGTCCTTTTGATTCGAAAAATTTCTTGAAAGACTCTCGAATCTCTTTTGCTGTCATCATTGTTGTCTTTTTTTTGATTTTGAGTGCAAAATTAGCGATAAATCATTATATTTGCAATTTATTAAGAATGAAAATTCATCACATCTGGCCGCAGGGGGCTGCTGTCGGAAATTGTGCATATCATCCTCTTTTCAGAAACGACCAAAGGTCATGGCTCTTAACACAAACAAGGATTTAAAGAAGTTCTACTCCATACAGGAGGTTGCTAATATGTATGGTGTCAATGAATCGCTGTTGCGGTTCTGGGAAACGGAGTTCCCCCAGCTTGCACCCAAAAGGGCAGGGCGCGGAGTGCGTCAATACACCAAGGAAGACATAAAACTGGTGGGCGTCATACACGACTTGGTAAAACGGCGTGGCATGAAGCTGGCAGCAGCGCGCGAGGTGCTCAAGCGCAACAAAGACGGAGCTTACCGCAGCGGTGAAGCCATTGATATGCTTAAGGACATCAGGGCCAAACTGGTGGACTTGCGTTCTCAACTTGGCACCATTGTGGAAGGAGAGGAATATAACATAGAAGAAAAATAAGACAAATGCAGTCAATAACATTTACTTCTGATGCCGCCATGGAACTTTCAAAGGTTCTGGGTGGCATTGATTTTGATCGGGTCTTTGTGCTGCTTGATGAAACAACACAAAGGCTCTGCATGGACAAGTTGCAGGGGGGTGACGCAATAAAGGATGCCAAGACAATCGTCATAGGTGCTACTGATGTGTGCAAGAACATAGAGTCATTGGCGCACGTGTGGAAATCTCTGGGCGAAGGTGGTGCCAGCCGCCGTTCGCTACTTGTCAATGTCGGTGGCGGCATGGTGACCGACCTTGGCGGCTTTGCCGCTTCAACATTCAAGCGTGGCATAAAGTTTGTAAACATTCCGACCACTTTGCTTGCTATGGTAGATGCTTCGGTTGGGGGCAAGACGGGCATAAACTTCAACGGTCTGAAGAATGAGGTGGGGGTGTTCTGCGATGCCTCACACGTCATAATCGACACAGGATTTCTCTCTACACTTGACGAGCAAAACATTTGTTCCGGCTATGCCGAGATGCTTAAGCACGGCCTTATCAGCAACACACCCGATTGGGCAGAACTTGTCAACTTTGACCTGCATCACCCGGACTTGGCGAGACTCAGCGAGATGCTCAGAAAGAATATCCGCGTAAAGGAACGGATAGTGCTTGAAGACCCGCACGAGAAAGGCATACGCAAAGCACTCAATGTGGGTCACACCGCTGGCCATGCTTTCGAGAGTTTCGCCATGGCAATCGGCCAGCCGGTGCTTCATGGCTATGCCGTGGCGTGGGGCATGGTGTGCGAACTGTATCTTAGCGTTGTGAAACTTGGCTTTCCGAAGGACAAGATGCGCCAGACGGTCACTTTCATTCGTGAAAACTACGGCACCATGGCTTTTGACTGCAATGATTATGAACGACTTTACGAACTGATGAAGCACGACAAGAAAAACACTCAGGGCTTCATCAATTTCACTCTTCTTTCAGACATAGGCGGCATAAAACTCAATCAGACAGCCTCACGCGAGGAAATCTTTGAGGCACTTGACTTCTACCGTGAGCAGTTCTGAACTGTCAGAGTTCTAACGACCGAATTGAGATAATAGGTCTTCCGAAGACGACCTTACGATGAAATTTCGGCGGAAACGCATTGCCATTTCGGCCGAAGTGGACTTCCGTTTCCGCCGAAATGCAGTTCCGTTTCGGCCGAAACAACTTCTTTAGGTGGCTCTGCGACGTTCGTTCATCGCCAATGGCGGTGTCTTCAGCCTTTCTGCTGTGCGTGATGTCAGTTTAAGGTGAATTGTCCGTCGAGACAGGTTATCTCGTTTTGGTTCAAGAGGGTTTCTGTGGCCTGCTTTAGTGCGTTCATAGAGAAAGGCAGACCTTTGAGTTCAGTAAAGGGGTGGGAGGCGCCATCGCTCAGAAGTGTTATGATGGCTTGAGCTGCACTCTCCGTCTCGTTTGAGTCGGAGTGGTTGTTAGAGTATCCGTTTCTGATGCACACATCGCAATGGCCGCAGTCTCGGGCTCCATTGTCGCCGAAATATTCTGACAGCATGCGGCTGTGACAGATGTTTACGCTGTTGAGGTAGTTTATCATTGCGTTGACCCTTTGCACGAGTTCTGCTCGGCGATGTTCGTAGACTTCGGGTGTGAATATGAGCTCATCTGTTTCAACGCGTCTTTGCAGAAATCTGATGTGGGCGATGTGTTTGAACGGGATGTAGTAGATGATGCCAAGCATGTGCAGCGTCCGCAGACTTTTGTATACGGCCTCAGGTGTAAGCTTGGTGCGTTGGGCCAGCAGCAGTTCCTCTATGGGCATGAGGTCAGCAAAGAGGCCGTTGTAGGTGCGGAGCAGACTTTGGAGCACGGCATCGCATTCTGTTGACAGATGATGTATGCGGTATAGTTCTTCTCTGGTTACGACTACCTTAATGCATGAAACGCAGTCTTCGGGTTCGGTATATTGTATGTAACCTGCATTTTCAAGAATGCGGAATGCACTCAGCACCGGCAGGGAGAACAGTTTGTGTAATTTGCAGAATTGCATGACGTCAAACTCCTTGTATATGCCGTAGCCATCGCCCACGGCCACCTCATAGTAATAGCAGATTTTCTCGTAGATGTCACGTATATAGTCCTTGGGCGGGAATACGGAGTCTATATGCCGCTTGAGGTTTGCAATGTCGTAGCGGCTCTTGAGCAAGATGGCTTGGGCTGGTTTCCCATCGCGTCCGGCCCGTCCGGCCTCTTGGTAGTAGCTTTCTATGCTGTCGGGCACCCCAGTGTGTATGACTGTGCGCACGTCTGGTTTGTCAATGCCCATGCCAAAGGCGTTGGTGGCCACCATTACCCTGACAAGGTCGTCTTGCCACAGTTGTTGTCGCATGTCCTTGTCGGTGTTCTCCAGTCCGGCGTGGTAGTGTAGGGCGGGAATGTCGTTTTGGGTAAGAAATTTAGCTATTTCGGCGGTTTGTTCCCTGTTGCGCGTGTAGACAATCGCTGACCCTGTGGTGTTTCGCAGAATGCTGAGCAATGTGGTGTCTTTGTTGTTGGTCTCCATCACGCTGTATGTGAGGTTTGGCCGTTCAAAGCTCATGCGGAACACGTTTTCCTCTTTGAAGTTGAGCTGGTGCTGTATGTCTTTGACCACAGTGGTGGTGGCCGATGCCGTGAGGGCGAGAACTGGTGCTTCGGGCTTGAGTCGACGTATGTCGTTTATCTGCAGGTATGATGGCCTGAAGTCATAGCCCCACTGTGAGATGCAATGGGCTTCGTCAACGGTTATGAGGTTGACTGTCATGTGAGCCAACTTGGTCTGGAAGAGTTCAGACGAAATTCGTTCGGGCGAGATGTATAGAAATTTGTAGTTGCCGAGGATGCAGTTTTCGAGAGACCGCAGAATGTCGGAGCGACTCATGCCCGAATATATGGCTGTGGCTTTGATGCCGCGGTTTCTGAGGTGTGCCACCTGGTCTTTCATCAGTGCTATGAGTGGCGTGATGACAATGCACACTCCCTCCATCATCAGTGAGGAGACCTGAAAGGTTATGGACTTGCCTCCGCCGGTGGGCATGAGTCCAAGGGTGTCTTTTCCGTTGCAGATGCTTTGAATTATTTCGCTTTGTATGCCACGGAATTTGTCGTACCCCCAGTATTTGTGCAGTATGATTAGACTCTGCTCTTGAAGGGTGCTATTTCTGTTCTGTGTTGGCAGGTTGGATATCTTCAATTTGCAGCTGTATTTCGCCGTGCTTGTATGTGTTTTCGGCTATGGTGTAACAGATGTTGAAGGCCCGTTTGGACTTTATGAAGCGAGCGTGTCCGCTTTGGCCGAATGCGATACCCGAAAGAATGTTGTTGGACTTGTTGTCAACGAGTTCGAGCTTGATGTGTTCCTGCCCTCGGCCAACAACCTTGCTTGTGCCGTAGTCGTAGACGTTGCGTGTGCTGAACAGTGGTTCGGGGTTTTGCGGGCCGAAAGGACGAAGTTTCTTCAGTTCGTTGAAGAACGGTGTGGTTATTGTTGAGAAGTTAAGCTCTGCCTCAACGTCAAGTGATGCGGCGGTCTGCTCGTCTTTGATATGTTTTTCCACATAGTCTTCAAAGCGTTGTATAAACTCCTTGATATGTTCTTCCTTGAGCGTGAGTCCTACGGCGTAGGTGTGGCCCCCGAAGTTTTCAAGGAGATCCTTGCAGTTCTCAATACCCGAATAGATGTCAAATCCCGCAACCGAACGGGCAGAACCTGTGAGGTTGCCGTTTTCGTCAAGGGCCAGTACCACAGTTGGTCGATAGTACAGTTCTGTAAGCCTTGAAGCCACAATGCCTATGACGCCTTTGTGCCACTCTTTGTTGTAGACCACAATGCTTCGCCTGTTGTCGAGATTTTTTATTTTGTCGACAATAGCGTTGGCTTCTTCAGTCATTTGTCTGTCGATGTCCTTGCGCGCCTCGTTATAGGTGTTGATTCGGTTTGCTTTCTCTATGGCCCGCGTAAGGTCTTTCTCTATAAGCAGGTCAATGGTCTCGCTGCCATTCTGTATACGTCCGGAGGCGTTGATGCGTGGTCCGATGCGGAAGATGATGTCAGGCATGCCTATTTCTTTATCGGTTAGTCCGCATACATTGATGATGGCTTGCAGTCCAACGCTGGGGTTTGAATTGAGTTGTCTGAGGCCGTGGAATGCCAAAATGCGGTTTTCGCCCAACACTGGTACGAGGTCTGCGGCAATGCTTACGGCACATAGTTCCAGCAATGGTGTCAGACGGCTGAACTCTATGCCGTTGTTGAGTGCAAAGGCCTGCATTAGCTTGAATCCGATGCCACAGCCAGAGAGATCGTGGTATGGGTAGGTCTCATCCTTTCGCTTCGGGTCGAGAATGGCATAAGCCGGCGGCAGTTCGTCGTCGGGAACATGGTGGTCGCACACGATGAAGTCTATTCCGTGTGCCTGCGCATAGGCAATCTCTTGATTTGCCTTGATGCCACAGTCAAGGATAATGATAACTCTCACTCCTAAGCTGACGGCACGGTCAATTGCTTTGAAACTAATGCCATAACCGTCTTCGTAACGGTCTGGAATATAGTATTCGACATTGGAATAAAACTCTTGTAGAAATTTGTAGACCAATGTTACAGCAGTGCAGCCGTCAACATCATAATCACCGTAGACCAATATCTTTTCTTTCATGCCAATGGCTTGGTTGATACGTTTCACCGCCTTGTCCATGTCCTTCATCTCAAAGGGGTCGTGAAGGTCTGTGAGGCGCGGTGAGAAGAATTTCTTCGCTTGGCGAGGGGTCTTTATACCCCGTTTGAAAAGTATTGAGCCTACGATTGGATTGATGCCAATCTCAGCGGACAGCTTGTCAGCCGCTTCCTGATTTTGTGGTGTGAGAGATTGGTACTTCCATTTGTAATTCATTTATAGTTTTTTTGTTATATGCATAGCCTCATATTGTCGCTGTAAAAGAGCAACAATAGCGAAAATTGCCTTCGCTGCAATTTTAATGTAAAGGTAGGATAATTTTCTGTAACCAGATAGCGGTGAGTATTAAAAACTTTAAAAATTGACTTCTTGTGTTGAAATGTATGGTGTGGCAGAAACGAAAGATGCCGGAAATGCGTAAAGCGTTTCCGGCATCTTTAATGTCTAAGTTTGTTGTATTTACCCGTACTTTGGGTAAGAGGCCTTGATGTGGCTTATTTCAGACCAAGTTTTTTGGCGATTTTCTCGGGTATTGCATTCTTGTTGATAAGAATGTTCATTGTCTTGTAAGCGGCATAGGCCTTTGAGATATAGGCGAAACCTTTGTATTTGCCATAGAATCCCCATGAGTTTTTCATCATGTAGTATTCTTTGCCGTTCTGGTCTTTTGCAATGCCGTATATAACCATACCGTGGTCATCGGTAGTCTCCCAGTTGTCGTAGGCTTCCTGGCGCAGTTCTTGGGTAATTACCATTTCACCGTCTTCTGATACAGACGGGTTTTTGCCTCCTGTTTTGCCTATCCATTTTTCTTGGTCGCTGCCTTCGTTGCTTTGATTGGTTTTCTTGGCGTTAACAGGCACAGAAGCCACGCAACTGCCTTCGCGGTTGAAGTAACTCTCGCTGACATCGGCACCCCATGCAAAGGCATGACCGTTTTTAACAGCATAGTCCATTACCTCCATAAATTCGTCAAGTGGCAGATTGTAGCTCAAAGCCCACCGCCAGTTGTCTTGCACCTCTATGGCAAATTGAGAATAGAATGGGTGGTGTGTAAATGAGGTCAGACTTACGTAGTCGTCCCAGTTGAGTCCGAGGCTTTCAGCAAAAGTCTTCGGGGTGTATTTCTTTCCTTCATACTTGAATTCTGTAGGAAGTTTTCCGAGATAGGTGTCATAGATAGCTTCTATTCCCTTTTTCCAGCAAGGACTTACGGTCTTGAGTTTTGCGTCAGGGCCTGTCAGACCTTTCATGTAGCCGCTGGCTACTTTGTCAAGTTCGTTATGGTTGAACAGGGTGTCACCATAGAGGCTTCCAACGGGCACCGTTGCGCTCTCTGGGCACAGACCGTAGTTTTTGGCGCAATAGATGACATCGTAGAAGCTGCCGCCTTGGGAAAAGCTCACATCACCGTGCATGCGTACATTGGCTTCGGCGCGGTCTGTCATTGTGTGATGAATGACAAATGACTCGCTGAGGTCATATGTCTTTCCAGTCTTGCGCAGTATTTCAGACTCGAAATAGCTGAGTGAAGAGAAACACCAGCAGGTGCCTGAGCGGCTTTGGTTCTTAACGGAAGTAATAGGAGCTTCCTTGATGACTGTGAATTTGAGTTCTTCTTTTTCTTTTTCTTTCTTCTCCTGTGCGTTGGCAGATGGCGCAAAGGCAATCATACCTATGGCAAAGAGGGTTGCGAATGACTTCGTAATCTTCATTTTGGTTGTAGTTAGTTAATGTGTGTTATTCTGAATAAGTTAAGTGTTACGTTTGAGGTGTGGTATGGTTATGAGAACTGGAATTCCTGAACGTATTTCTCAACATCGTCAGCATGGTAAGGTATGATGTCTTTGCCTAAGAAGCGCACGCCGTTTTCGGTTACCAACACATCGTCTTCGATGCGTATGCCACCGAAATCCTTGTACTTCTCTATGACATCAAAGTTCAGAAAGTCGCTGTTGATATTGTTGGCTTTCCAGTTGTCGATAAGGTCGGGAATGAAATATATGCCAGGTTCATCGGTAACGACAAAGCCCTTTTGCAGCCGGCGTCCCATGCGCAGGCTGGCGGTGCCGAACTGGGTGGACGGCTGTATCTCTTCATCGTATCCCACATTGGTCTGGCCGAGGTTTTCCATGTCATGTACGTCCATGCCCATCATGTGGCCAAGTCCGTGAGGCAGGAACAAGGCGTGTGCTCCAGATGCTACGGCTTCTTCTGTGTCGCCTTTCATTAGTCCGAGGTCTTTAAGGCCGTTGGTTATCAGTCGGCATACGTCCATGTGTACATCATACCACAGCACGCCTGGCTTTGCCTTTTTCAATGCGAGGTCGTGAGCTTGTTCCACAATGGTGTATATGTCGCGTTGGCGGTGAGTAAATTTGCCGCTTACGGGGGTAGTGCGTGTGTGGTCTGAACAGTAGTTGTTGATAGTCTCCGCACCTGCGTCAACGAGCAACAGTCTGCCTGCTTCCAGATAATTCATCTTGGGTGCCCCATGCAGAATTTCTCCGTGCATTGTCACGATAGAGGAGAAGGATACCTTGTCGCCCAATGCGTTGGCAATGCCGTCGATGGTGCCGCCAATGAAATGTTCGGTAACCCCTGGTTGTGCCAGTTTCATAGCAGTGGTGTGCATCTTGAATCCTATGGAGCATGCTCGTTCGATCTCCTTGATTTCCTCATCGCTTTTGGTGGAACGTAATGTTACGACTGCCTTTATCAGTTCCATTGATGAGGCTTCTTTCTGCTGTGACGGCTTTATGCCGAGCAACTCTTCCAGCAGTATCATGTGGTCGTGGCGATATGGTGGCAGGAAGTGTATCTTCTGGCCTGTCTGCTTGGCTTGTGCCACAAGTTCTGTCAGTTTGTTGAAAGGGGCGGTCTGTGCCACTCCTACCATGTCGGCCATGTCGCGTATGCTCTCGACGCTGCCGTACCACACTATATCGTCAATGTCAATGTCGTTGCCAAGGAAGTACTCCTTGTCGTTGTCAATGTCTATTGCTCCTGCCAATCCATCGCGCTTGGCTCCGAAGAAGTACAGGAAACTGCTGTCCTGACGAAAGGTGTAGCAGTTGTTGGGGTAGTTGGCAGGACTGTCGTTGTTGCCTAAAATAATGACGAGTCCGTTGCCTACAAGTTCTTTAAGTGCTTTGCGTCTGTTTATATAAGTTTCTTTGCTGAACATTTTCTGGGTGTTTTTATCCTCTTTTGCGAAGTTACAATATTATTTTGGAAGTGAGGTGCTTGTTGTTCAAAAATGTTATGTTGTCTTTTTCGCCAGATTGTTATATGCCTGCTTTAGCTGTTCAAGTGCTTGGAGCAGTTCTTTGTGAGGCAGTGCAACGTTAATTCTCATAAACATGGTGCCGTTGTGGCCGAACATGCTGCCTTCGTTGAGAAACAGTCCTGCATCGTTGAGGTAAAAATCTATAAGTTCTTTCTCGCTTTTAAATGGCATTTTTCTGTTGTCAAGGAAAACAAGGAATGAAGCCTCGGTCTTCATGGGTTCTATTTTGGGGCAGTTCTCTGCCAGAAAGTGTTCAACGGTGTTGATATTGTTTTTTATATAGGCCAACATCTGGTCAAGCCACTCTTCTCCTTCAGGAGTGTAGCATGCCTGCAGGCAGTCGTATGCAAAGGCGTTGCCTACGGTTACGTCAGCCATGTCAAGAAAGCGGTAGAACTTGTTGCGGATAGTTCTGTTGTGGGCAAAACAGTAGGATGTCACTATGCCTGGCATATTGAATGTTTTGCTTGGTGACATGAATGTTATGCTGTTGTTTTCCGCTTCTTCAGATATTTTGCAGAAAGGTATGTGCCTATGGTCAGCATGTGTCATGTCAGCGTGGATTTCATCGCTTATGACCAGAACGTTGTTTTGTTTGCACATAACGGCAAGTCTTGCAAGTTCTTCTGGTTTCCAGATAGTCCCTCCGGGGTTATGGGGGTTGCAGAGCAGCATCATTTTGCATCCGGGAAGTTTTTTCTCGAGGTCTTCAAAGTTCATCTCAAAGCGCCCGCCTACTATGTTCAGCGGACTTTCAACCTTTGTCCGCTCATTGATTTCAATGATATGATGGAAAGGGTGATAAACCGGTGTCTGAATAAGTATTTTGTCGCCTTTCTCGGTCAGGGCGCAGATTGCGTGGTGCAGTCCGGGTACAATGCCAGCTATGAAATGCACCTGATTTGCATTAAGACTGATGTCATAGCGATGCTTGAGCCAGTTTGTTATGCTGTCGTAGTATGGTGCGAAAGGCTTTGTGTACCCAAGCACTTTGTAGTCAACTCGTTTTTTAATGGCTTTGTAGATGAATGGGGGAGTCTCAAAGTCCATGTCGGCCACCCATAGCGGACGGACATTGCTTTTGCCCGTGCTCTGTATGGCAGCGTCCCACTTGAGACTGTCGGTGCCGATTCGGTTGATGTGTTTGTCAAAGTCGTAAGTTTTCATGTGTGTTAGGGTTTTGTCGCACCCCTGCCGATGAGATAGCAAATGGCGGCAACCACCATGCCGTTGATGGACGGAATGCCCCATGTTACTATATTTGCAATGACGGCGCCTGTTATGACACCTATCACCGCTCCGGCATCAACAGTCTTGTTGTGTTGCCATGAAGCATTGTTGCGATTCATGAAGTAGCCCAGAACAAGAATGATGCCTACTGGTGGGAGTGTGCAGTTGAGTATGTTGAGATATCCGCAGAAATTGTTGTAGAGCCATACAGCCGCAATGGTGCCTATTATGCCGCTGACGAGAACCATTGGGCGTTTCCCTAATTTGAAGATGTTGGCCAATCCCAAACCTGTAGAATAGAGGGCGTTGTCGTTGGTTGTCCAGATGTTAAGGCCAAGCACCAGAATAGCGAAGTAGAACAGATTGAGGTTTATCATTACGTCAAAGATGTCGTTGCCGCCCACGTAAATTGAACTGACGGCACCAAATAGAAACATGAGGCTGTTGCCGATGAAAAATGCTGCAACGGTAATCAGGCATCCGACCTTTCCGTTCTTTGAGAAGCGCGAGAAATTAGGCGTGGCTGTTCCGCCGCTGATGAAGCTGCCTATCACAAGTCCCGCACCTGCAACTATTCCCATTGTCTTGTTGCCGAGGTCAAACTGTTCGACAAGTCCTTTGTCACCTTGCATGATGGCCATAACCATGGCTATGGTGCCGAGAATGGCAACGCATGGCACCGCTACATAACTTATCAGCGCAAGACTCTTTATGCCAAAATAGGCCGTGGCTGTCATACATACCCCGGCAAGTGCTACCATTGTATAAATGGCCAGCGGACTGTCTCCGAAAGCAACCTTGGCAATAGGTATGGCAAACATGGCAAGACCGACTCCAAACCAGCCCATCTGTGTGAAACTTATCATTGCGCTCGGAAGATAGCTCCCCTTTGTTCCGAATGTCTTTACTGCCAGCAGATCGAGACTCAGGCCGCTTTTTGCTCCGATATATCCCAGAGCACCGGTGTAGGCTCCGAGAATGATGCCGCCAAGAATCATGGCTATGATGAAATCTGTGAAATTAAGTCCTCTGGCCATTTCCTGTCCTACCCACATGCTGGCGGAAAAGAAAGTAAAGCCCATCATAATCATAAACATGCTAAGATTGCTTTTGCGGGCGTCTGGACTTACGATGGATGATTGAAAATCGATGTCTTTGTGTCGTGTGCTCATTGTTTTGTAGTTGTATGGTTCTATTTCTTGTATTTTTCAAATGCTTTGGTGATTTCCTGCAAACGCACTTCTGCTATGTGTCGCAGGTTGCGCTTGTGGTTTTTGTGTCGGAATGCCTCTTCGCTGCGGAACAGTGCCTTCAGCACGTGTTCTTCGTTTGTGGTGTCCTCCTCGTAGTGGTTAATTTCCAGCCATTCTTCGTATGAAGCCGGTGAGGGGTATCCCAATTTTTCATCGGTGAAGGCTTTCATGTTGACATTGTCGGCCACAGCTCGTATGTCGCGCCAATACTCGAGCACCTCGTCATAGTGTTCTGCTATTTCATAGCGACGTGCTCCACCATCATAGATGATACACTTTTCGAAGATTGCGTTGTCGCTGTCCAACACGGTCTTTCGGTATTCGGGGGCCAATACCGAATTGTTCCAATAGAAATCTATGTCTGGCACATTTACGCCTGTCACTCCCCGTGTAGAGTAGACGCTGAATATGCCCTCGTAAAACACGCAGGTGAAACCCTCGAACTCTGGCCAGTATTGTCTAATCTGTTCGGTGAAGGTCTCCATAAGGTCAAAGGCTCTTGTACCACCGATGGTAAAGAAAATGACACGGCGTAGTTTGGCGCCGCGCCGTTTGTATTTGTCAAGGATATAGTCGAAGCACAGTTTAAGGGTGTCGCCAGTGGCAATGATGTCGCCAATAATCATAGTACCATTGTTGACGATGTTGTATTTCTGGTACTTTATGTCCAGCCCTTTGATTTCCTTATTTTGTATGATTCTTTCACATGACAGGAAATTGATGTTGTCTGTTTGAATGCCGGCTCTGAAGCAGCTCTCCTCTACGGAGTAGTTCAGACCGCCCCGCAGAATGGTGAGAATGTCTACACTGTCCTGCAGTCCTTTTTTCCTGAAGTACTTGAGGGCTTCAACGGTGGGTGGCATCGTGTCGAGGTAGGTTTGGAAGCCCACTTCTTCTGGAGTTGTAAGTAGGCGTCGCGAGCCTTCGTAGGTGGTGATGAAGTATTTGTTGAGAAGTTTGGGGGTGTCAAGCTTATATAGAGTCACGTCCTCTGAACGTGCGACCATTGTCAGTTTGGTCTTGTCTAAATAGTTGTGCATGATTTGTGGTTGTTTTTGTTTTTAATTACAATCTGCAAATATAAACATAATTTCAGGATAATTATGTTTTTTGTGTTCAAAACAGATCTGTCTTATCCTATAACAATTATACGTGTGTTGTCGTTGGGTTGTTTAGGAGTGCGACTTCTGGCTGCAACATAGTCTATTTGTTATGGTTCGGATAGAAGTAAAGTTTCTGGAAATGGCGGGTGGAATGAGATAAAGTGCTAAATTTGCCAAAAACACATGACCAGTGAAGAGTGATTTCTATGACAGGATAGCAATGTTGTTATCTGTACCCTATGACAGAGTGCTCTACAAAGAGCTATACAGCATCATGCGTCTGGTGTGTGAGGAGGCATCTGCTGGTGTCACCTATTCTAATTTCTTCTCCATGTTAGGGGTAGTTTGTGACAGATATCATGTGCCAAAATCCATGGCGGCAAGGTTGCAGTCGCTGCGCCGCAGGTCAAACCGCATGAATGATGAAGTTGCCGAAGATTTGTTTGTAGCGGATGCCCGTCTGTTGGCAGAGTTTGTTAGCATTATTCAAAAAAAACCAGTTCCAGAAGAGCTGAAGAGCTTATTGCCTGCCAGTTGTGAAGTTACGACGTTGCCACTTCGTGCACGGCGAAAGTTCGACTTGCTCAGAGTGAGGGTCGTTGGCGTAGACGGATGTCGCATTCTTGCCCAAGTGGATTCTGACGTTGAGACAGACAAGGTAATCATTGACTGCGGCGGTGCAGATGGCAACTTGTTGTATGTTGCAGAACTGGTTCATGAAGGCACGTTGTTGAATTTGCTAAAGGTTAAAGTGATGGATGACGGTGCCTATGTTCCCGAATGTGTTGTGTTAGAACCAGACTATCTGATGTCGCCTTCTGAAGTGGCTGGTGTGTTTGAAATCCAAGGGGCGTCGCCATACAATTATTTTATAAGAATGTTTGCTCCGTCTGAGATATCCTTGTCGTTGTTGCTGGGTGCTGCATCAGGGGTGTTTCTGGACGATCTCCTTGCAGAGGCGCAGACGGGTGATGACGATGCGGCTTCCTATGCAGCTTCCATGCAGAAAGTGTTTCGGCAAATGCCGATAGAGTTCTCGCTGTTTATGGCGGATGCCGACAATGCCCAGCGGTTTCATCATGAAGCCATGGCGCAGTTCAATAATATACGCAGGCTTTTTAAAGAGGAAATTAGCACCGACAGGGGTTTTGATCTCAGCGAGTCTCTGCTTGAACCATCATTTGTTTGTCCGCAGGTCGGGCTGGCAGGACGTATGGATTTTCTACAAGGTGATGGACACAAACTTATAGAACAGAAAAGCGGAAAGCGGGATGAGTTTTTATGCACTCATCGTGAACCGCACTATGTGCAGATGATGCTTTACCAGATGATTATAGAGCATACCATGGGCATCGCCGACAGAGACTGCCATGCTTATTTGCTCTATTCGCATTATGCAGATGGACTGATGCGCGAAAAACCATACAGGAAACTGTTGTATCGTGCTATTGAAATGCGCAACAGAATTGTGAGCATGGCCGAACGTATTGCTAACGGCGAACTTGGTGACATCATGACGGCCGTAGAAGCGGAAGACCTTCGCATAAACAACATCAGCGACAAACTGTGGTCTGTTTATGTCAAACCGCGTCTCAATGTTGTGCTGGAAAGGTTTGCCAATTGCGACAAAGGGAGCGCTACGTATAATTATGTCATTAGGTTTTGTACATTTCTGATGAAGGAGAACTGGTATGCCAAGATGGGCAATCCCGTAAGTGGAGTCCATGGATATGCGGATTTGTGGAACAGCCCTGCCTTGGTAAGAAGTTCAAATGGCGAGATGTTTGCAGGACTAACCGTTCGGGACGTAATAACTTCTGGCAATCGTGTTGAGGTTGTTGTGTTTGCTCTGCCAGAAGACATTTGTAGCGGACAGTCAAACTTCAGACCCGGTGATGCAGTGCAGTTTTATTCCTATAAAGGCAATGATGCCAACGTCTCGCATCAGTACACTTTTAGGGGCAAACTGACGAGACTTACGCCACTTGAAGCAGAGGTTACACTTGCTAATCCACAGCACAAAATCTCTCTGTTGCAAAAAAGTCCAGACAGGCGTTTCGCCATTGAGCACGACCATGTTGATTCTGGCAACACAGTGTTGTGTCGAAGTTTGTTTTCTTTTCTGGGAATGCCAGCAGGCAGGCAAAACAGTTTTCTGCTGACAACCATGCCACAAAGAGGAAATGTCGGTTTGCTACACGGAAACTATGGTGTTTTCGATGATTTGGTGGCACAAGAAAGGGCTTCGCAAGAATGGTTTCTCGTAATTGGCCCTCCTGGCTCTGGCAAGACATCCTGTGCTTTGCGTTATATGGTAGAGGAGGAACTCAAGGTTTCTTCATGCACTCGCTTAATGCTACTTGCCTATACCAACAGAGCCGTTGACGAACTTTGTGGCATGCTTGAAGATATTGTCACTGACAGTCCGGAACTGCTCGACGACTATTTGCGTCTGGGGCATCAGGTCAGTGCGTCGCCGGAATACCGCAGCCGCATGATAGACAGCAGGGTGACACACGGGTGCAACAAGGCTCGGGACGTGCGCAGCCTTCTTGACCGTGTTCGTGTGGTGGTTGCAACGGTTAGCACCATGTCGCTGCAGAGGGCTTTGCTAAGCAACTACGATTTTGAGGTGGCGTTTGTAGACGAAGCGTCCCAAATTCTGGAGCCCTACATTTTGCCCATATATACTCAGGGGCGAATAAGACGCTACGTTCTCGTAGGCGACCAGAAGCAGTTGCCAGCCGTGGTTATGCAAAACAGCTCTGATGCCGTCATAACATACGAGTGTCTCCTCCAGCTCGGAATACATAATTGCGCGGAGTCGTTATTCAGCCGTATGCTTCATCGTTTTATGTCTCAAGGGCGGAGCGACCTTTACTGCCAGATAAAAACACAAGGGCGGATGCACCCAGATCTGTTCACGTTTGTCAACAAAACGTTTTATGGCAAAACACTTGAATGCGTCCCTTTGAATCACCAAAAGCGCAGCATAGAGGAATTGTATCCGGTGATGCCAGAAGCAGGACTCCCGCTACATAACCTTGCCCGATGTCTGGCACGCAACAGGGTGGTGTTTCTGGACTGCCAACCCGAGCCTGACGGTATCAACGACAAGATCAATAGGGCTGAGGCCCTGATGGTTGCCGATTGTATAAAGGCATTGTCAGAACTCTATTTGGCAAACAACCGCAGGATTACGCCAGCAGATATAGGTGTGATTGTGCCATATCGCAATCAGATTTCAATGATAAGGACTTGTCTGCAAAAAAGCGGTCTGAATGATTTCCTAAACATGACAATCGATACTGTTGAGCGCTATCAAGGGTCTCAACGCAACATTATTATTTACTCCCTAACGGTGAGGCACCTCTCTCAACTGAAATTTCTTACGTCGTCTGTCTACAATGAGGCCGACGGACTTTATGACAGAGATTATCCTGTAGACCGAAGGCTCAATGTTGCCCTCACACGCGCACGCGAACAGACTATAATTGTTGGCAACAGCCATGTGTTGCACCAAGTGCCCCTTTTCAAGAAAATGATTGATATGTGCAAGCGTTGGAAGTGTAACAAATCTGTTTGATGCCGTAATCCTCTGTTTTTCTTGTTTGACAACATTTTTTGATGGTGGCAAAGATTTTTTTCTAAAAACACGCAAAAACTATTGAACCGCTTAATACAATCTTTTTTAGTCTTCATACTTCGATAGGGATAGTGATTAGTTCACAGTTCTATTTTCTGCCACATGCATATGTTTGCTGTCAAACAAAACTTCTCGGTCGGAAATAGACAAGAATGCTTAGAAATCACAATAGTTTCATTGGGTCTTTTATATAAAGTAGCTAAGTTCGCGTTTGTTGTCGCAAAATTTAATGTATCTTTGTCGCAAAATTCGGTGAATTTATGAAACTAAACAAGATAAAAGATGTCTTAGATAGCAAGGGAATTTCACAAACTTGGCTGGCAAAACAGTTAGGTAAGAGCTTTAGCACGGTCAATTGCTATGCTCGGAATAAATACCAACCCGATTTAGAAACGCTTCTTGAAATCTCAAAAATTTTAGAAGTTGACCTCAAGGATTTGATTACGGACGAGAACGAAAGAGTGTAATGAACTCGTAGTTTTTGTCTTGGCAAGTATGTTGTAGAACTTCTGATAATAAAATATTATTTGAATATGGGCATAAGCAAAGATTTAACAGAAGAGGACATCAAGTTCCGCTATATCAACGAAGCCATCACAAGCAAGGGATGGTCAAAGGATAGTATATTCATGGAACAGAAGGTTAAATTTACTGACGGTAAAATTAGCCTTCATGGTAATCTTGTGCATAGAGAGAAGCCTAAGTTTGCCGACTATGTACTTTATGCAAATAAGGCAACACCCATTGCCATTGTAGAAGCAAAGGATGCCAATCATTCGGTTTCTCATGGTTTGCAGCAGGCTATGACTTATGCCCAGATGCTTGATGTGAAGTTTGCATACAGTTCAAATGGTGAAGGTTTTGCCGAACATGACTTCTTGACAGGCAAGGAACGCACTTTTGCTATGGACGAATTTCCAACAAAAGAAGAACTTGTCGAAAGATATAAAAATGGGGCTAACGATGGAAACGGACTTAACGAACAAGAGTTGGCTGTCATTGAGCAACCTTTCTGCACTGGTCAGAATATCTTTCCGCCACGATATTATCAGCGCAATGCAGTAAACCGCACAGTTGGTGCCATTGCCAAAGGACAAAACCGTGTGCTCCTTGTTATGGCAACTGGCACAGGCAAGACATATACTGCATTTCAGATTGTATGGCGTTTACTTAAAAGTGGTTTAAAGAAGAAAGTGTTGTATCTTGCAGACCGAAACATATTGGTTGACCAATCCATACAGCAGGACTTCAAACCATTAGATAAGGTAACGCACAAGATAGACTACTCAAAAGACAAGAATCACTTGGAAGAATTAGGTTCTTATCAAGTGTTCTTTGCACTCTATCAACAGTTGATTGGACAGAATGATGCCAAAAACTATAAGGAGTTGTTTTCTAATCCAGACTATTTTGACCTTGTTATCGTTGATGAGTGTCATAGAGGTAGCGCAAAGGATGATAGCAATTGGCGAAACATTTTGGAATATTTTTCTTCGGCTACTCATATAGGTATGACAGCAACACCCAAAGAAACAAAATATCAGTCAAGTATTGGCTACTTTGGTGAACCTATATATACATACAGTCTTAAAAACGGAATTGAGGACGGTTTCCTTGCTCCTTTCAAGGTTATCAACATCACAACCAACATTGGCGATGAGTGGAGACCGACAAAGGGACAAAAGGATATAAACGGAAACGAGATAGAAGACCGCATTTATAACAACAGCGACTATGATTATAACATTGTTATAGAAGACCGTATAAGGGAAGTTGCGCAAGAGATAACCAACTATCTGAAAAGTACAGATCGTATGGCTAAGACCATAGTGTTCTGTGCTGATGAAACTCATGCGGAACGTATGCGTATGGCTTTGGCTAATGCAAATGCTGACATGTGTAAGAAAAATCCCGACTATGTGGTTCGTATAACTGGTAGTGACGAATACGGAAAAGGCAAGTTGGACTATTTCATTTCTGTTGCCGAGAAATATCCTGTCATAGCAACTACAAGTAAGTTGCTTTCAACTGGTGTTGATTGCAAAATGACGAAACTGATTGTGCTTGACCAACAAATCGGCTCTATGACAGAGTTTAAGCAGATTATTGGTCGTGGCACTCGTCTTCGTGAGAAAGAAGGAAAGACATACTTCACTGTAATGGACTTTCGCAACGTGACACGATTGTTTGCAGACCCAGATTGGGACGGACCGATTGAAACAGACCCGAACTATCCGTCCAAGCAGAAAGAGCCTAAGCCGTATGTACTTCCTGAAGACGATCCTAAAGTCGTGAAAGAACCCGATCCTGAGCCACGACCGAAGCCGATTGTTGCCAAGGATGGTTGTCAAGTGATGGTCATTAATAAGGTCGTTTCTGTCTATGATACAAACGGCAAGTTGCTTCGCACGGAAAGTATTACTGACTATACAAAGAAAAGTATCATAGACACATACGCTACGATTGATACGTTCACTTCCAAGTGGCAAGAAACCAAGAAAAAGTCAGACGTTGCCGAAATGCTTAAAGAAAGTGGCATTGACCTTGCGGTGTTGAAGCATGACCAAAATATGGACGATGTTGATGATTTCGATTTCATCTGCCATATAGCCTACGGCAAGAAAACACTTACACGACATGAACGGGCCGAACAAGTGAAGAAACGAGACATATTCAGCAAGTATGGTGAACAGGCACGACTTGTGCTTGAAGCCTTGTTGGATAAGTACACCAAGGAAGGTGTGTCAGAATTGGAAAGTCTTACTGTGCTTGAAAATGACCCATTCCGCAAATTGGGTTCAAAGGCAAACATCGTGAAGTTCTTTGGTGGCAAGCAAGGCTATCTTGATGCCGTAAAGGAACTGGAACAAAACATATATAATATAGCATAAAGTAAAAACAAAATATGAGTTTATCAAATTTCGTAAAACGAGTACGCAATATAATGCGCAATGATGCCGGTATCAATGGTGATGCGCAGCGCATAGAACAAATGGCGTGGATGCTGTTCTTGAAAGTCTATGACGAGAAAGAGAATGATTGGGAGTTGGACGATGATGATTACAAGTCTATTATCCCAGAAGAATGCCGTTGGCGCAACTGGGCGCATGACGATGGAAGCGGTAATGCCTTGACTGGTGATGAGCTGCTTTCGTTTGTCAATAATACATTGTTTGTGGAACTCAAAAACATAGAGGTAACACCAACTACCCCTATCCGTCAGGCGATTGTAAAGACAACCTTTGAAGATGCCAACCAATATATGAAAGATGGAGTTCAACTTCGTCAAGTGCTGAATGTGATTGACGGTTTGAACCTTGGTGACTATGAGGAAAGTCATGCTTTCGGTGAGATATACGAGACTATCCTCAAAGAAATGCAGTCGGCAGGTTCCTCTGGTGAGTTCTACACCCCAAGAGCTTTAACCGAATTTATGGCAGAGATCGTCAATCCGCAGATTGGTGAGAAAATGGCAGACTTCGCTTGTGGTACAGGAGGTTTCATCACAAGTTGGTTGGGTGAATTGGATAAGAAGGTAAAGACTGCTGAAGACCGCAAAGAGTACAATCAGTCTGTATTTGGCATAGAAAAGAAACAATTCCCGTATATGCTATGTGTGACAAACCTGTTGCTGCATGGTATTGACACGCCATTGGTATATCACGACAACTCGCTTACAAAAGATGTACTCAACTATACAGACGAGGACAAGTTTGATGTTGTGTTGATGAACCCACCATACGGTGGAAACGAGAAGTCGGATGTCAAGTCACATTTCCCTTCAGATATGCGCAGTAGCGAGACTGCCGACCTCTTCATGGTGCTTATCATGTATCGCTTGAAGAAGAATGGTCGTGCAGCGGTCATTGTTCCAGACGGTTTCCTGTTTGGAGCAGACAACACAAAGATAGCCATCAAGACCAAGCTGCTTAGAGATTTCAACTTGCATACCATTATCCGTTTGCCTGGCAGTATCTTTGCACCTTACACTTCGATTGCCACAAACATTTTGTTCTTCGACAATACCAGTGCGGAGGGTGCTCCAGAAGGTTATTCTACAAAGGAAACATGGTTCTACCGTTTGGATATGCCAGAGGGTTACAAGCATTTCTCTAAGACAAAGTCCATGAAATCGGAGCATTGCAATCCTATCCGTGACTGGTGGAACGACCGCAAGGAAATCATCGTTGCTGATGGAGACGAGAAATCTCGTTGCTATTCGGTTGAAGACCTTATCGCCACCGATTGCAACTTCGACTTGTGCAAGTTCCCGAAAGAGGATGAAGAAATCTTGCCTCCTGCTGAACTGCTTGCCGACTATTTCAAGAAGCGCAAGGCTCTTGATCATGAGATAGACAAGACCCTGGCAGAAATACAGCATATTTTGGGGATTGAGGTGAATGTGGATGAATTGTAATTTGTGGGACATCGTCCCACAAATTCAGATTGATATAAAAAGGTGAGACATGTCTCAAAAATTCGAAATAGACTGTAACGATGAAAGATTTGACAATATCTAAAATAGAAAGGCAAAACGTACTGAACAACCGTTTTGCTATAGATACAATCCAAGAGCGTCTTGGATTGGAAGCCATATACTACAATGACCAATATTGGCTGACCAAAAAGATGGTGGCTGATTTCTATGAGGTAGAAGAAAGAACTGTAGAAAGATACATCGCCCAAAACGAAGAAGAACTCTTACATAACGGATATGTTTTAAGTAAGGGTAAATCGTTGAAAGAGATTAAGTTGCAATTTGCTCACGTCATAAATGTCGGGAGCAAAACGACCCAACTTGCCTTGTTTAACTTCCGTGCGTTCCTTAACATTGGAATGCTGCTTACAGAAAGCGAAAAGGCAAAGAAACTACGTAGCCTCATTCTTGACATAGTAATAGCGACCATCAATCAAAAAACGGGTGGCGGAACAAAATTAATCAACCGTAGAGATGTAAATTACCTCCCTGCTGCCATACAAGAGGATAATTATAGAAAAACGCTGACTTCTGCCGTAGGGCAGTATGTAAGCGGTCATAAGACATTCAAGTATGCACAAGTAACAGATTTGATTTACAATGCGGCGTTCCGTGAGAATGCCAAGGAGTATAAAAAAATACTCCAACTGGGTGACAAGGACAACGTCCGTCAAACCTTGTATGCGGAAGTTCTATTGCTTATCTCCTCATTCGAGAATGGTGTAGGAAATGCTATATATGAGCAATACAAGTCTACAGAAAAGTTGCTGTCCATTAGCGACGTAGAGCGTATTGTCAAATCATTGGAAGATAATCCACTGATGAAGCCATATCTTAACGATGCTCGCACCAAAATGGCTTCTCGCGATCTCAGTTTCCGTGATGCTTATCATGGGAATATCGCAGAATACTTGAAGGCTGTGACGCCAGAAGAATATGAACGCTTTATCGGTGATAAGTCGATAGACTTTGACAAAATCCTCATAGAAAACAAGGATGTCTTGAAAAGATTAAAGCAGGCAGACAATGAATGAGGAAGTAAAATATATCAGTTACGAAGAGACCCTAAGCGTTTATGCTAAGATGATAGACGCAAGCAATGGTGGCTTCGATGGGGTCAGAGATGAAGGGGGAATACGAGCTGCTCTTGAGTTTGTGCAGAACGATATGTATTATCCGAATTTCTCCGATAAACTCTGCTCTCTGGTATACAAGTTCTGCTCTGGTCATTATTTCAATGATGGCAATAAGCGTATTGCCTTGACGCTCGGAGCATACTTCCTATACAAAAATTCACACGTTTGGCAAGCTGCAATTTTTATGCGGCAAATGGAATCTATCGTCTATCATGTGGCTGCATCAAACATCAACCAAGATTTACTTCATCGTATTATGACATGTTTTATGAATGGTGAGGATTACGATGAGGAATTGAAGATTAACATTGCCAATGCGATGAGCAAAGGGGAGTTAGGTGTCAGAGGTGAAGACTATGAGTAATCTATGAATCTGCTAACCACTGGTTAGCCAATTCGCAAAGTAAATTACAATGAACGGAAAGCAATTAAAGAACAGCATATTACAATGGGCGATACAGGGAAAACTTGTACCGCCTGTCTGCCGACAGGCAGGCAAGACCCTAATGACGAACCCTGTACCAAGGGATAAAGGTAAGGAGTGTTGGTTTACATATGTAATTGAGTGTGAAGATGGCAGTTTTTATAAAGGATTTACGGATAATCTTTTGAGACGCTACCAACAACATTGCAATGGAACAGGTGCAGATTACACAAAAACGCATAAGCCCAAACAATTATATTATTGGGAAATGCATTATTCTAAAGAAGCCGCATTGCAAAGGGAAAAATACTTAAAGTCTGGTGCTGGCAGAGAATGGTTCAAAAAGGAGGTTGTTGATAAACCTGAAAATTTTGAACCTGCAAGTGTATTGCTTGAAAAGATTCGTCAAGAGAAAGAACGTTTGATCAAGGAGAAGAAAATCAAGCGTGACAAGAACGCATCCATTATCTACCGTGGCGAGGACAATTCCTATTATGAGAAGATGCTTACTACAGGGGAGGTGAAGTGCATTGATGAGGAAGTGCCGTTTGAGATTCCCAAGGGGTGGGAATGGGTAAGATTAAATAGCTATTCAGATGTAAGAGATGGTACGCATGATACTCCGCAGTATGTAGTCAGTGGTTATCCACTTATTACAAGTAAAGACTTTATTGGAGGAATATTTGATTTTTCTAAAACTAAGTATATTGATGAACGAACTTTTATTGAGATAAATAAACGCTCAAATGTACAGATTGGTGATATTTTATTTTCTATGATTGGAGGTAACATTGGAAGTATGATTCTTATTACAAAAGAAAATTACTTCGACATGGCAATCAAAAATGTGGCTCTATTTAAACATTATATCTATAATGATATCCTCATAAAATACTTGTATTTATATCTTCAATCACAAGTTGTAAGTATTAAAAATACAGCGTCTGGTGGAGCACAATCATTTGTGTCATTGAATATGTTGAGAAATTATTTAATGCCAATACCTCCATTAAATGAACAAAATAGAATTATTGAAAAATTCAAATCACTTGATTTTGTAATTCAACGATATAAAAATCATATCGTAAACTAAATAATTTGAAACAAGAATTATTTCCAAAGCTTAGAAAGAGTATACTTCAAGAAGCAATTCAAGGAAAACTCGTACCTCAGATTGCAGAAGAAGGCACAGCGCAAGAACTTCTTAAGCAGATAAAAGAAGAGAAGAATAAATTGGCAAAAGAGGGCAAACTAAAGAAGTCTGCCCTCAATGACTCTGTCATCTTCAAAGGTGACGATAACAAGTACTATGAGAAGGTAGGAAAGAAGTGCGTGGATATAACAGAAGAAATTCCTTTTGAAATTCCTAACAATTGGATTTGGGCAAGAATGGGACAAATTGGAGATTGGGGCGCAGGTTCTACACCTCAGCGCAGTAATCAAAATTATTATGGTGGCAATATTTTATGGCTTAAAACAGGGGAGTTGAACAATGGTATTGTATATGATACAGAAGAAAAAATAACGCAGAGAGCTTTTCAAGATTGCTCTCTGCGTATGAATAAAATAGGTGATATTCTCGTTGCTATGTATGGAGCCACTATAGGAAAATTAGCTATTGTTGGCAAGGAACTCACGACCAATCAAGCTTGTTGTGGCTGCACTCCTTATATCATATTTAATTGGTATCTCTTTTATTTTCTAATGGCAAGCAGAGATACGTTCATAAAGAAAGGAGAAGGAGGAGCACAACCGAATATTTCCAGAGTCAAATTGGTTGAGCACTTGATTCCTTTACCTCCTTTACAAGAACAGAGACGAATAGTGCAAAAGATAGAGCAATTAATGCAGTTGCTCAAATAGTTTTTCTATTCGAGCAACAATGCGTTGTTGCTCTTTTAATGGGGGTAAAGGAATAAGAATATTATCTAAAGCTTTAGAAGAAAGCCCTTGTATTCCAATACCTTTACCACCTATTCGTCCTGTTGCCTTATAGAAGTAAAACACCCAAAAGAAGAACTTTGTGCAAAGCTGCTTGTAAGCACGAAGTTTGTGTATATGATTTTGGATTCTTATATCATACGGATAGTTCCATATTGCGGCACGTCCGATGTCTCCACCTTCACAGACAAGTAAGTCTCCAAATGTAGCCGTACATTTTTCTATTTCTTCATCTGTAAAACGCATCTGCTTAAGATTGCCGAGTTCAAATCTATCCCAATATAGATTTGATGTGGTAATGTAAGTCATTAATTGCCCTTTTAGATTTGATGCATTTAATGCTTTACCTGTGCAATGTGAGAACAGTGTTCCCAAACGACACCATTCCCATGTGTCAGGAATATCAAATGGTATTTCATCATCAATACATATTTTCTCTTTTTTGTTAATGATATAATACTTGTTATCGTCACCACGGAAGATAACAGAATCATTGAGAGCAGACTTCTTTAGCTTGCCCTCTTTCACTAACTTTTGTTTCTCTGCTTTTACATGTTCCAGCAGTTCTTGCGCTGTACCTTCTTCCGCTATTTGTGGAACGAGTTTTCCTTGTATTGCCTCTTGTAATACAGATTTTTTCAAACACTCATTAAGTTCCACATTCATCTTATCTAAAAGTTCCTGTGACTTTGAATATTTATCAATAATCGGCATCACTAATCCTATCTTATCTACAATACGCTCTTGCTCTGCTAAAGGTGGAAGAGGAAATAATTTGTTTTCCAGATAACCTACGATTATACGTTGTTGGTTTGCAGTTCCTTTGAATGTCGCTTCATCAATAAAATAAGGAGACTCCAAAAAGTACAAAACGAACCAACGATTTATAGTCTCACCATAGGTACGCAATATTTTCAACTCTGTCGTTCCTGCTCCTATACCATTGGGCAACCCCTCAAAGATTGCAGATTTCCTGTTTTGGAAACAAGGGGTAATTTTTGCAAATGCAATATCATTGTCTGCAAAAGCCGTGTAGCCAGACTTGATTTCACCCCATTCTTTCTCGTAATATCTAAATTCAGAGCCATATCCTGCGGAAATTGCTTCCATAGGAATAAATGCTGCGGATGTATTGTCTTCAGCAACTACCTTTGGATTTATTTGGAAAAGGGATGAAACTCTACACCATTCCCACCCCTTGGGAATCTCAAACGGCACCTCCTCATCAATGCACTTCACCTCCCCCGTAGCAAGTA
>ERZ779890.1348-NODE-1348-length-25417-cov-4.257748_pt1 | contig 25417 bp, 23 predicted proteins | sample MGYA00511553_ERZ779890 | MGnify/ENA primary metagenome ERZ779890 (study PRJEB29588, sample SAMEA2152064) | human gut metagenome | biome: human gut; feature: human-associated habitat; material: faeces | place: Denmark | collected 2008/2010 ... | reverse complement strand
TTAGGATTCAGAGCACGCTTGCGGAAGTCATTAGCAGCCTCATAAGGATAGATCTTTGCCACCTCCTCACAAGGAATACGGTTGATGGAGTTCACCTCATGAGACACTCTCCATCCATCGAAGAAGTGAAGGAAGGGAATACTTGTAGTGATAGCTGACAGATGAGCGACCAGAGCGAGATCGTGAGCTTCCTGGACACAATGAGAAGACATGATAGCCCAACCAGTTTGACGAGTGGCCATCACATCCGAATGCTCACACAGCAAGGACAGAGCCTGCTTCGACACCACACGAGAAGCAACATGAATAACAGCAGGAAGAAGACCTCCAGCAATACGGTACATATTAGGAATCATCAACATCATACCCTGGGAAGATGTGAACGTAGTTCCCAGCAAACCTCCAACCAAAGCTCCATGAAGAGCTCCAGCAGCACCTCCTTCAGACTACAATCAACACAGACATCCAATACAAACCTGCATTTCGCAGACCTTCAATGTGTTACCGAAAATGTTCTTTCTTCCCTTCACAGCCCACGCATCAGCATGCTCTCCCATCGGAGAAGAAGGACTGATAGGGTACAGAAGAGCTGCATCACTCACATTGTAGGCAGAATCAGCAGCAGCTTCATTACCATCGATAGCGGCACGAACAGACTTGTACTCGGAAAAGAAACGAGTACACAGAGACTTGGTCATGGTCACGTTCAGAGAACGAGAAGCGATGGCCGACGATCTTAGCGATTGCTTAAGAGCGTTAGCGAACATAATGTTCTGAGAAAGACTAAAGAAAGAAAATAATTTGAGTTTTTCACAAACAGTTTGTAATTGCCAGTAGCTTTTAAATTAAAAGATTTATCATATAAATAAAATGATTTACTTTTATTATTTACTAAATAAAGTCTGTCATCTTCGTTATAAACAGAATAGTTCGGAATTGGTTTGCCTAATTGCAAACCTAAGTAACTATCCACGACCTTAACCCTAATAGTAACGCTAGTATTCTCCGTCTTATCCTTTACAACAAGATAAACAATCCCATTCTTTTTTGTCTTTATTTTTATTTTTCCAGCATCAATAGTGGCTTCCAAAACATTATCATCTGACACTTCGACTGAAAGATTGTTGCTTCCACCACTAAACATAATTTCCGATGGGTTTTCTAATAATGGCTTTTCGTAATACTCTTTTTCAAAACACAATGATGAAACATCAGTACCATTACTACAGCCATATACTATAGAAAACACAAAAAAAAGAAAAAAGTATTGAATTATTTTCATATTTGCCAATAGAATAAAGCATTTGATGTACATAACTTTGTACACCAAATGCAATTAAAACTAATTATTTCTTATGAATTTCTGTTATTTCCCAAAAATTTATATTATAAGTGCCTAATGTTGTCTCAAAATCAGTCGAAGCATCTGCATTTACCTTATAAAAGCCATTGTCAGGTCCACCCCATCCCATATTAGCATGAAAGTACAAATCGTTATTTCGTAAAATTTCTCTGCTTGTCTTAGTGCAAATTGCATATCCATCTATAACCCAAGCATGAGAACCTTTTTCTGCCTGTTCATTTGCAGTATGTGTTCCACCCATTATTGCAACGCAAGGCATCTGGCGGTTTGCATTTATCGTATTTAACAATGGATCTGGGGCATATTTATTATAATAAGTGCCACAAGAAACATACTTCTTTAAATAATCCAATAAATTAGAAACTGAAGTTGTACTACTTTTTACACGAGGTATATTCGGATCATCATAAGGCCCATACTTAAAATCCTCATCAATATTTGGTGTTGTATTTGTTCCTTCATACATATGCTTAACTACTTTGGAAATCATCATAGCCTCCTCATAATCTCCGCCAAAATACGAATCATACTTCAATTTCGGTTTTTTAGTAACAAATGCCCAGTCTATGACTGTTCCATCAATCGTCATGCTCGGAGCGATAGCTGCTAAAGTTTGAACTCCTGCTGTAATAGCACACCCCATAGGGTAATTTGTTTCCGTATGATATTCATTATAAGTTTTAGGCAACAACAAGTTATAAGGATTGTCTTGATCCCACTCGGTCTTTAAAACAGCTCCACCATTTTGAGGCATTAACGATATAATCTGGCTCAAAGGTTTGTCATAAGCTGTAGAACGGGAAGTTGTTTCATGGCTTTTTACACCATTAACCTCAATCAAATCTTTTATTTCTTCATATGTTACTGTAGATTTACCCAAACAAGAAGCTACTTTCTTCAAGGTTTTCTCTCGTAACTCAACTTTGAGCCTTTCTATTTTATTTATCTCTGAAACAGTTGAAGCTTCTGCCAATTTTAACATCAAACATGCCCCAGTACTATCTTTTTTCTCAAAATTACCATTTTCTATATATGCCAAAACACCAGCACTTCGAGAGTCGGCAGAAACTAAAGCATACCCACTCTTTTCTCCAGACTGTAAACACACCTCATAAACAGGAATACTATCAGTCGTAGTCCCTCTTGTTGTCTTGCTTGATATAATTCCGCCAATGCGATATGAGCCCACAATAGACATTCTTGGATTGGCAGCACTTCTTGTTTTTGAGCCCAACGAAGTGGAAAAATCATTTACCATTGCCAGAATCTCATCCTCTGATAAATTTGTAGGATTATCATTTGCAATACTCATTGCCTCATCCATAGACAAATTAACATTCACGTTCTCAATAACAGGATTACTGTCATTAAGAATTTCATCTTGGCACGATGATACAATCACTGCCAATAATATTAAAACTAAATACTTTTTCATATTTATACTGTACTATTGGTTAAATGATGCAAATTTACGAAATTTATTTTAAATCGATATATAACGAATGCGTTATTTATGTATTATTAACAGTTTTTGTTGTTAAGGCGTTAAAATATATTGCATTTTGGCATTTTTTACTTTATTAATATATAAGAACTAACATCCTTTGCTTTTGGTTCATTACCAAATGAGTCTATCAAAATAATGCTGCAGTCATTCTTCACCTTACAAAATATATTGTCACCACTTTGCGGATGTTCAAGCATCAGAATGCAGCCGTCAAGCACTTTGAAAAAAAACATTCAATACTTCGCAATCATCCGAATCCGTTTGGAGATTTCTGCTTCAAACGATAGATGCCATAAGCATTTAGCGTGAGTTTGTTTCTACATTAGTCGGTAACACACCAAAATATGCCCTTGCTATGGAATCCAAGTTAATACTGTTTTCTAAAACTGCCGTATATTCTTCGGCTTTAACAGAGTCAATACCTACATCGTTTTGTCCTGTGCCGCATAATATATAGGAAGCAACAAATGAGATAACCAAAACTGCTATAATTACCAATTTCTTCTTCATAACCATCATAAAAGAAAAAGTGTCCGCAATGTCAAGCAAGTGGCATCACGGACGCGAATGAACAGATGAGAGTTAATGAAAAGTCAGTATGCTGCTATGTTGTTGATGCACGGACAAGCTCTTGCACTATTGAACACGATGCGAATGCCGTTCGTCTTTACTTTATCGAAACGAAGGATGCGCTTGTAGCCGATGGTCGTTGTCTATTATTTCTTATTAATTTTCTTTTTAATTTCATTCGCCTCTTTAAATAGGCTATTAGCAATGCTATCTTTAATTGCTGCCATTTTGACCATTTTATAGTGATGGTAAACAGAATCCTCATAAGCAGCAACACGATTTTTTACATCATCAATAACTTTCTCATCTCGACAAACAGAGAAAAACTTCTCTATGTATCGAACATTGGGGTCGTCAGATGGAAGCACCATCTTCAAAGCACGATATTTCAAGTCTGCCTCTCCCCAATCCTGGTACTCTCGCCATTGGGTAAAATTGCCCCAAATGGAAATTACAAGGGATAGAGCCAAGCCACCAATGAAAAGAAGAACATACTTTGAAGTTGGCTCGAAACGATGGGTGACAATCTTTTTTTGAGGTGTATTACCCATTGCGTGAAGTTTTTCCTGCACATTTTTTGATGTGGCATTCAGCTCTTGTTTCACCTGATTAATGGTATCAAACAAGAGTTTGCTTCGCTGTTCATCTTTGCTTGCTTCTTTCTTGGTAAGGTCAACAAAGACACATATCGCCTCTCTTAATTTTGCCAATTTTCCAATAGTTTCCTCTTCTTTTGCAGATACAGAAAGGATGGCTTTTTCAAGTTTGCTTGTATCAATACTTGCAGAGCTGAGAACTGTTTCTGCTCCTGCGTTCTTTGGTGAAGCAGAAAGTTCATCGACTTTCTGCTCCAATCTCTCAACTGTGCCGTAGATGGCTTCCAATAGTTCTTCTTTCATATTTCTTTTGTTGTTTGAATGGTTTGTAACTTGCATCAAAGGCTAAAGCCTCTTCTGCGTTTCTTCTTTTTCTTCTTGGATGATTCATCCTCTGGGAATTGCTCAAAGGTCTGAGCATTGGCTGGAGCAAAAAGTCCAATGGAAGAAATACCGCCCCAAGGATCCTGACTGCTCTCCGACATGAATGGCATCTGCTCATTCTTGTGACAGCCCTGCTCATATTGCTGAGCAGATTTGGCTCTTGCTGATAAAAGGTTCTCCGTTCCCTCAAATCTCGCATTCAGTTTGCCAAAGCTATAGTCTCGGCTAATCTGTGTACCCTTGAAGCTATATCCATCCTTGCAGAAACGGATGCCTTGTACCTTGGTTTGCTCCTTATCCATATAGACAAACTCCAAGTGAACACCTCGCTTTGCAAGTTCATTCTTGAACTTCTGCCAACTATCAGCGCCTTTCAAGGCATCCTTGACGGCATTGTGAATCTCGTATTTGGCTCGCTCAGCATTGCGTAACTTGCGAGTATTAGTATTGCTCTTGTCCGTTCCGTAGGTAAATCCATACTTGGATTTAAGAGCCTTGGTCACTTGCTCATTACGCCTGTAATCATTCCTGTCTGATATGAGCTTGCCCTCGTTATTGATGCGGTTATACACGATATGACAATGTGGATTGTCTGTGTTGTGATGCCTTACGATGATGAATTGGGTATCGGTGATGCCCATCATCTGCATGTATTCAAGGGCTATCTTAGCCATAAACTCATCCGTCAAACGTGGCTTGTCCTCGGGTTTGAAGCTCAATGCAATGTGTCCCACAGGCTTCTTAATCCTTGGATTTAGCTGCCTCTGTAGCTCAAAACTTTGAGCCATCTCGGCATTCGTACCGAGTAACACACCATCCGAGGCAAGGATTTTCGCCTCGTCCTTGCCTGTAACATAGCGGATGCAACCAGCAAATGAACTGCCCTTCTTTAGCTTGCCTATCATGTGGCATCCTCCTTTCTGCCTATTCCGCATGGCTTCGATTTTGGACTTGCTTGGCGATACTCGCTAAGGATGGCTTTCAATCTTCTCAACAAGTCCACCACATACACATGGGTTTCGTGGAAACCTCTCTGATGCGACAGCTTGGTAAGTTGGTTGAGGTTGTTCGCCATGCCAATAAGATTCTTGGCGATGGCTACAGTCTCAGCGTTGTGTCCGCTGACCACCTCGCCGTTCAAGGCGGACTCACGGATATACTCCGCCAATTTGCGGTTGGCTTTTCTCGCCCTCAGTCTCAAAGCCTCGTAGCTTGGCCTCGAGAACTTCACTGTGACAGACTTCGACAGCTTGCGAACCCTGCCCGTGGGCGGTCTTCCGCCCTTTCTCTTGTCTTGTTCCTGTACGTTTGTCATTCGATACACTGTTTATAGTTGGTACACTCACTTTCTGCGACCGTTGGGAGCAAAATTCCTCCACCCTCATGGTGGAGCGAGGCGTTTTGGGGTTCCCAAAACATAACCTCGCTCCCTCTCAGAACACGTTAGTTGGAACTACAGCCTTTCAGCTATCCACGTCCAAGGTCGCAGACCTTAATTCTCACAATTTGCGCCAAGCCTCGAAGTCCTCTTCATAAAGGCTTAGGTGGTGGCGCACGATGTTCTCGATGATGCCCGATACGCTCATGCGCCTTCCTCCGAGGATGCGGACGACACGATCAAGACGGTCTCGTACATCGGAACTGACGAAGACTGGCTTGCGGTCGTCAATCCTTGGAACTTGGAGGAAGGTCTGCTGATACTCCTCTAATGTCGCCTTGCGCTGCTTGCCACTGATGCGCTTCTGCGGATTCGGTGGCGATTGAGCCTCGTTCGTCAGCTCGTCCTCCATGTTGGAGGTTGTTGCAGCCACATTCTCTGTCACAACTTCTAAATCGGAGTTCTCCACCTCTTCAAAGAAAGAGCTATGTTTTTGGGCATAGTCTTTACCATAAGTGGATGGTTGAAGCGAAGCCATCACCTCCTGTGTCATTTTCTCCTGCTGTTCAGGAAACATTTTCGTTTCTTTTGTTCTTGCCATAGCTTATGCTGTTTTATTTGTTAGTATAGTGGTCACGGTTTGCACCATTGACCGATTGTCGGGTGCAAAGTAAGTGTACTGAGTGCAGCCATGCAACTGATTGGGTGTAACGTGGCAATTTAGTTGTGGCTTGCTTATTTGCATACCGAGATAGTTGTGAGAACTTCAACGTATTTCTCAACTCATCATTGTTCATGTATTCGTTGCAGTCGTGCAAGTTTTTCTTGTTGTTTTTGGCGTTGAAGTCGGCAAACCCCGGCAACATACTGCCACAGAAATTGAAAACGCTTGTTTTTAGATTGCCGTGCCTTATCTTTGCACTCACAAACGTGGAGCACAGCATATGCGTGGAGCTTTGCGACATATAACATAGTATTAACTTAGAAAAAAGAAAAGTATGGGATTCATCGTATTCGAGGAAGAGGCATTCAACTATCTTGATGCCCAGTTGGAGAACTTCGTGAAGCGCATGGACAGAATCCGTGAGCGCAGTGAGGACAAGACCATGAACAAGTGGCTCGACACGCAGGACGTGTGTCAGACGCTCAACATCTGCCCACGGACAGTGCAGACGCTTCGGGACAACGGAACTTTGGCTTATACGCAAATCAGCCACAAGACCTACTACAAGCCGGAGGACGTGATGGCTATCGTAGCAGTAGTGGAGGACAAGAAAAAGGACATGCGCTTTCGCAAGCGCACAGGTTAGGCTGTCAATATACAACAGCCACTTTATCCTATGCAGCAAGTAAACCGAGTAACGTAAGTATCAACAATAAAACGAGACAACTATGAGCAATGAAGTAATGACAAGAAACAGCGAGTGGATGAACCACATCGTGAACCACCTCAACCGAATGGTTGACAATTTTGAACGTGCCGTGATGAACTACCGCCCCATGCTTGGCGGTGAGCGGTTCATGACGGACAAGGAGCTTTGCGCCAGGCTGCAACTGAGCCGTAGAACCCTGCAGGACTACCGAAACAACGGTGTCATCCCGTATATCCAGCTTGGCGGAAAGATACTCTACCGCGAGTCCGACATTCAGAAGATTCTGATGGCTAACTATCGTGAGGCGTACAGAATGAAGGGCTTGTAGGAGAAATACATGTCCTTGATGAGTGGGGTGAAATGAACAAGGCGACAACGTATAACTTACCGAGCGTGGCTGTTATAGGTTGTCGCCTCGTTTTATTGGCTATACCGAGTTGGTCGTGTTTGCCGAGTATCATTTGTGTTACCTGTATAAATCTAATACCATGCTAAAACACACTGCGGTGGTTCGCACAAGTGGCTGGAGGCGCAAAGCCTCCAAGGAACGTTGCTTTATATGGCTGTTCTATGCCATTGCGTTCTCTGTAAAGATACAGACCAGTTTAGTGCGGCTTGTCTGCTTGCCGATGACGGACTGCATGATGAACTCCCGAAAGGCTCTGCTCTCAATGCTGTCAATACGGAAGGCTACCGCAATGACGAGTTCAAGGCTATACACATCATAGCTGATGCGGTCGTTCTTCCTGACATGACGGCGCACACTATGCTCTTTCAGAATGCCGTCCTTGAATACAGCCTTGACAGCCTTGCGCACATAGCAGCCGAACACATTATACATGTCGGCAATCTCCTGCATGGTCATCCATACAGTATCGGTCGGCATGGATACCGTTCCGCTCTCGCTGATAGTTATAACTCCTCTGTTCATTTCCTGTCCTCCTTATTTTTATTCTGGTCAGTTTCTTTTGTTTCTCTGCGCTGCATCAGCTTGTCCATGTCTATGGAAATCTTGTTATCGGTAATAACGGCATAGATTTGGGTGCTTCGCAGGTTGGAATGCCCCATCATCTTGGCGATGCTTTCCATTGATATGCCCGAAGTAACCATGTTTACTCCGAATGTATGTCTTGCAACGTGTGCGGTAAGGTTCTCATTTATACCCAAAGCCACACCGAGTGAATGAAATTCAAACCACATGGAATCACGTGAAGAAAGAGGGAAAACAGGTTCGCTATCATCCGCTGTATTGTATAGCGACATTATTTGTTCAGCTATCGGATGCAAGGGAATGAACGCTTCGTTGTTGGTCTTTGCTCTTTTCTCACGGATGTATTTTCTACCGTCTGCCGTCATCCCGATATGGTGTGGATACAGGTTACGTAAATCGACATAAGCCAAACCTGTAAGGCTGGAGAAAACAAACATTCTTCGTGCCAACTCCAAAGCCTTATCCTCCATAGGAGTCTCCATAATGAGCAGCAAGTCATTTCTGGATATATGTCTACGCTTTGGTGAGCCTTTCTTTTCATATCCGACATCTTCCAATGGATTGAATTTCAGCAGACCTCTGTCAACAGCGATATAAACCAAGCGTTGCAGCCAACAAAGATTATGGTTCGTATTGGATGCACTATACCCTTTGCCAATCAAGAACAACTTATAAGATTTGCCAAATTCCTCAGTCAAATCTTCAAATGCAATGTCATTCATTCCTCGTAACCCGATGAACTCTCGCAAGTTTAGCTGCGATGTCTTAGATTGGCGATAAGAAGATGTTGAGTTAATACGGATAGAGCGCAGCCTAAGGCGTTCACGCTCCTCCTCGCCAGTGGCAAGCAATGTCATCGGGATAGTATTTGCATCAACAATAACATTCTTCAGAATCTCGGCGGTAACGATGCCCTTTTCCTTTGTTGCCTGCTCGTAGGCTTCGTCAATTCTTAGTCTGAACGCTTGCAGTTGTCCGTTCACTCTTGCATTCTTGGCTTCACCTTTTTTCGTGTCCCATTCTTCGGGAGCACAGTAAAGACCTGTTGCTATGGCTGACACTTTGCCGTCAATCGTGATACGGCAAAATATAGATGTGGTTCCGTCTGCCTTTACTCTGCCACGGTTGATATAATAAAACTGCTTGTATGTACTTCTCATTGTTATGTTCCTTTCTTATTTTGTGAAAATATTACAGGACAAACTTGAAGTCTTTGTTGGCTTCGATGAACTTGTCCATATCCTCAAATAGCTTTTTCGGGGTGACACGTGCATAGATTTGCGTGGTCTGAATGTTGCTGTGACCAAGCATTCTGCTGATAGTCTCTATCGGAACACCTTCTTCGAGCGTAACGAGCGATGCGAAACTGTGCCGTCCAACATGATAGACCAAATCCATACTTATGCCAGATAGTACTCGGAGACTTTTCATATTACCTCTCAGCACTCGAAATTCCTGTGGCGGTAAAAGAGTAGGTCTTGTCGGGTCTTTGTATTTCTCCAACATGGCAAGCGCCTCTGGCAGTAACTTCACACGTGCAAGCATCTTGTTCTTCTTTCTGTGGTATTTCAGCCAAAGGCTGCCCTCCTCATCACGAAAGAGGTTTTCTTCCGTGATGGAAACAGTATCGGCATAAGCCGTGCCTGTATAGCAGGCGAAAAGAAAAAGGTCACGGGTCAAAGCCAACGATTTTCTTCGCTCTGGTATTTCGAGGTCACGAATTTTCAGGAAGTCCTCACGTGTCAATGCCTTTGGTGGATTCTCTTTCTTTTGAGGTAGCTTGAAGTGCATGAAATGATAACGCTCGGAGTGTCCTGCCTTGAAAGCTATTCGGCAGGTCTTCTTCAAGATGGCGAGATAGTGGCGGACTGTATCAAGTGCAAGACCTCTCTGGTCCAAGCAAAAGTCCATGTACTCACGGATAAACTGCTCGTCAAGCTCACCGAATGCCACATCGTCAGTTCCATAACGCTTCTTGACGAACAATACCAATGTCAGGCGAGTGTACTGGTAGTTTGGAAGCGTGCCTTTCTTGTAGTCGATGCCGATTCTTGACTCAATGTCCGCAATGATGGCGTCAAGCTGCTTCAACAAGGTCATCTGAGTGTCTGCACTGCATTGAAACAGATCCTTTATCGCCTTTGCGTCAAAATCCGTCTTGCGCTCCACAAGTGACTCGTAGGCTGAGTTTATTGCCAGCAACAGCTTGTCAATCTTGGCGTTCACTTCCACAGCCTCCTTGCTCTTGCCGTCAAGTCTGCTCTCACGTGGATTCCATAACTTTGGCGTACATGACAACTTGCAACCGAACTGCGCCATTGTTCGGTTGAGGGTGATGCGTCCCATGATGGGAGCCTTACCGTTCTTGTCCAATCCGCTCTTTTTAAGGTAGAGCAACACCTTGAATTTTTCAACTTTCATCTGCTTACTTTTTTAGTTTGCAAAAATAATCAATCAGTAAGCATTCTCCGTCATTGAAAGTTGTGCAGAACAGTGCAACAAACACTGGTGACAAACTATTTGTTTTTCACCTCGTTAGCAGTGTTGGTTTCGGTAACTGACCGCTAACGGTTTGGTAACTGAAATAACTCAATATCCTGCTCGGCTTTGCTTTGCAGCCAATTGGCAGAATTATGAAATATTGCTCATTCTCAACCACTTGCAGTTCATTTCTCTCATCTTCACTTTCCGTTGCTTTTGTTTAAATTGTGCATTGCTTCCGCCATTCGTTTGCCACCAATCAACTTACAGAAGGAACAGATCTCTACATAATCTCAAAGATGATGGGACATACAGATATCCGCACCACTCAAATCTATACCAAGGTTGTAGATCCGAAGAAAGAACAAGCCGCCGATGCCATCAAGCTCGATTTGAAAAGCGATGTAATATAAACCTTTCGTTATTTGTTAGCCAAGCTACCTATATTGCCACTTAGGTAGTTTGGCTTGTTTTTAACTTCCATTCATACGGAATAGCCTACGGAAGCTCTACGTGGGTCATTCCGTATCTCAATTATTTTCGATTTTTATTGTTAAATGATGTTTCTGAAACCGCCTGATTTCAAGCAGTTTCGGTTTTTTATTGATACTTGTTAATACGGAACTGCATACGGGAAGATTTTGGCCCATTTTCTGCCCTTGTAAAGGGCTTTTTCTCACACTAACTTTGCAACCGAATTCAAACAAATGCTGACTGCGCAGTCGCAAAGTATTAACATCAAACTTCATTTAAAATGGAAGAAAGAAAACATACGTCGAATGGCGTTCCCACCTTTGACATGATTCCCATGCTGATGGCGAATCTTCTCGAAGACAACAAGATTCTGTCAGCAAAACTTGATGCCATCAACAGAAAGATTTCGGCATCTGTAGGTAATAACAAGGATGATGACCAGCGCATGGATGTAAGCGAAGCACAGAAATACATACCTGGTCATCCAGCTGTTCAAACCATCTATGGTTGGACCTCCAACAACATGATACCTTATCATAAAGTTGGAAAGCGCATCTATTTCGTCAAGTCAGAACTTGACGCTTGGCTCTCAAAGGAGCAGCATAAGTCTCAGGAAGACTTACGTAAAGAAGCAGAGGAATATGTGAACAATCGAAGAAAACAACCTACATTGAAATAAGCTATGAGAATCGCTTCTAACATCATTGATTCGATAAAGACCAAAGCCGATATCGTTGAGGTCATCGGTGAATATGTTCACTTGACCCAAAAGGGACAGAACTATATAGGACTATGCCCATTTCATAGTGATAGTACCCCCTCATTAACTGTCAGTCCATCTAAGGGCATCTACAAGTGTTTCGCCTGTGATGTCTCTGGCGATGTAATCAACTTCTTGCAGGAACATCTTAAAATCTCTTTTGTTGAAGCCGTTAAAATGTTGGCAAATAAATATGGCATTGAGATTCCTGATGATTCTTGTTCTATGGCCGATGACGCAGACCAACGCAATCGAGAATCGATGTTGATTATCAATGACTATGCAGCCAAGTACTTTGCTGAGAACCTTTTTAACGAAACAGAGGAGTCAAACAAAGCTTTGGCTTATGTCAGCAGTCGTTGGCCAAAGGAGTATATCCGTATGGTTGGTATCGGCTATGCCAGTAATAGTTGGGACAATTTTTCTCTCTGGGCTAAGGGAAAAGGACTTGATCAAGACCTTCTCCTTGAATTAGGACTTGTCAAAATGAAAAGAATGAGCGATGATATATATGACACTTTTCGTGGTCGCATAATGATTCCTATTCGGGACAAGCAACATCGGATCATTGCTTTTACAGCAAGGATTCTTCCTGATATTCTGGCCAATGACACTAATGCGCCCAAGTATATCAACTCTTCCACATCTCTTATATATGATAAGAGCAATAGCCTATTCGGCATTGATGTGGCCTGGAGTGCCACATCAAAAAATGGAGTTATGAACTTGGTAGAAGGTGCACCAGATGTGATGCGTTTGCAGGTTATTGGTGCTACTAATACTGTTGCACCTCTCGGTTCTTCGTGGACTGAGGCTCAATTGTCTGTTTTGAAACGTATAACCAATAACCTCAACATCATTCCTGATTGCGATGTTCCTAAAGAAGGAGAACACATCGGAGTTGGATTCGCAAGTGCAATGCGCACAGGAAAACTTGCCTTGTCTCTTGGCTTTGCCATTTCCGTTCAGGAAATTCCAGCTTCTGACGTAAAGTGTGATCCTGATTCTTACTTGACGACAAAAGACAAACTGGACAACTTGCCTAAACAGGATTTTGTGATGTGGTATGCCTCGAAAGTTATAAATGCCGATGGAGGAAACATCCAAAAACAGGCAAAAGGCATTCATGAGGCCATTGATCTGGTAAAGACAATTCCCGACAAAGTCCTTCAAGAATCGTATGCCGATAACCTTGTCAATGTCTATGGTCGTGAAGAAATGTGGAAACGTGAAATAATGGGAATACAGTCCCTTCCTGTTCCAACAATAAACACCTCTATGGACGAAGAAGAATACGCCGGTCTTTTCAAAGGCTCGGAAATTAAGGTTGGCAACAACTGCTATTATGGTTATACCAAGGAGGGCGAGAAGGAAATCTCTAACTTCATCATGATTCCACTCTACCTGATTCGAGATGGTGCATCAGCATCACGTGTATTCATTCTTCGAAATGTCATGGGATTTGAAGTACGTATTGAGTTCAGCATTGAAGAAATGACAGTCCTCCAAAAGTTCCGCAATCGTATTGAACGTGAAGTAAACTTCATGTGGTACGGTACATCGGCAAAGTTTAACAAGTTACGTGGCATCCTCTATAATAGTATGGAGGTAATAACAAAGATTTCTACACTTGGTTGGCAAAAGACTGGTTTCTTTGCCTTTGGTAATGGAATCGTGTTTAATGGTGAATGGCATCCCGTGAACGAAGAAGGTATAGTGAGATTGGGCAATCCACTGGGCTCATTCTATCTCCCTGCCTTCTCTAAGATGAATGAAGAAAATAGCGAGAAGTTCCTCTTTGAGCAGAAGTTCATTCATCTGCCAGAGAGCAAAGTGCGTTTCTTCCAGTTTTCCACACAAATGAGGCTGGTCTATGGCGACAATGCCATCATCGGCATCTGCTTCATAGTGGTATGCCTCTTTCGTGACATAATCATTCGTCATCGTCGAGAGTTCCCCACACTCTTTCTGTTTGGGCCAAAGGGAACTGGAAAGACTGCCTTCGGAGAATTATTGCAGAGCGTGTTTGTCCACAATGGTGACCATCCGAATCTTCGTACATCTACAATGCCAAGCCTTGCCACTGTATTGTCACAGGCAGAGGATGCCATCATGCACCTTGACGAGTATAAGAATGACATCGATGTAGAGAAGATTGAACTGCTGAAAGGACTCTGGGATTGCCAAGGACGTAGTAAGCTCGACGTTGAGACTCGTAAGCGTGAACAATCCAAAGTGCTCAGTGGCGTGATTGTCAGTGGGCAGGAGAAACCAACTGTAGATATTGCCTTATATTCTCGCCAATGTGTATTACCTTTCCACAAGGACACACATACAGCAGAGGAAAAAGAGAACTTCCGTGTCCTTAAAGATTGGGAATACGAAGGAACTTCCTATGTCGTTCTGGAATTGCTGAAGTTACGGACATGGTTTGAACAGTCCTACAAAGATTGCTACGAGCAGGCTGTCAAGAATATCTGCACTTCTTTGACATTCAGTATTGATGAGCGAATACTTCATAATTGGTCTGTCGTGTTGGCCTCCTATATTGCCGTGCAGCATCATATTCAGTTCCCTTTTACCTATGAGGAAGTTTTCAAGACAGTGCTTAATGGTGTAGAATATCAGAATGAAGAGTGTCTGCATAGCAATGAACTGAGCATTTTCTGGAAGACCATTGACTATCTGAAACATGACAATCAGATATACGGACTTTGTGATTACCGCATCCACGAATACACCAACTTAAAAGTTGACATCAAGATGGATGGCAGACGACAAACCGTCACCCGAGAATATGGCAATGCCAAGAAGATTCTCATGATTCCAACCAACAGCCGTATGTTTGCTCTCTATGCACTCCACCTTCAAAAGACCCGTGAGAAAGTCATTCCTGAGAACACGCTGAAGTATTATCTTGAAAACTCTCCAGAGTATATAGGTAAGGTAAACAGTGTAAGGTTTGCCTCTGTTGAGAATGTGAAGGACTGGCCACGGCAGTTCGAAGCCAAGTGTTTCCAATGCCAACCACGTCTCAGCGAAAAGCCAGTACAGGCATTCTGCCTTGACTTTGAAGCTGTGGAAGCGGCCTACGGAATCAGTCTATACTCCGACTATATGGCATTCGACTTGATTCACAATTCGTAAAGCCCTCATACATCTTCTACATTATCTACAATGGTAATAATCAATATGGTATCTCTATGAAAAGAGTTCTTACAAAGTGAAACAAACATCTACACGCCTAGGACTGACGGATGAGTAAGCCTAAGAAATAGAAATAAACATGAAGGGTGTCCATGCCTATAATAATTAAAGTAAAAGAATATGTATCAAGAAGATTTATTTTATGGTCTATTTCTATCAGACCGACAGTTGGATTTCCTATCTAACTATCCACAGGGATTTGACCGCATGAAGTGCTTTGCCACATTCTTGCAAATGGCAGTGAAGGAGCCGACACACTATGAGAAGAAAGAGTATTCAGTTGACCTAACTCCAGGACAGTTTGCTATTTCTGAAGTGGAACTTGCTAAGCTCTGGAAGTGTAACCGCAAGACTGCATCCAAGATGGTTGATATGTTCCATGAGGTAGGACTGGTATCATCTGTACCTAACTGTCGTACAACTGTCTTCACGGTCCATTGTGTCGCCAGTTGGTATATCGGTAATCAGGCAATCCGAAATTCGCATTACTCACGTCATCATCAGGTTGAACAACGCATCAAGGCTAACCACAAAAGCACGGATGCTATTGTAGACAATGATACCAATGGTAATGGATCTCTATCCCTTTCTTTAAATGAGAATAACGAAAGGGAAAAGGAAGGGACGGATGCTACCACTTCCTCCTCAGTCGATGCGGAGACCGTCGATAACGTATAACTTTATCATGCTTTCGTAACGACCCGAGAGTAGCCTGAATTTTCGTACTCTCTAAACAAGAAGTGTCAATGTCCGACAATCCGCTCCGCTACTTGTCCGGCTTATTGACTTCTTGCAATACTCGCAGGCTCGCATAGGGTTGTCCAAGCCCAGTTATAAATCTACAGATAATACCTTTTAAGAATGAAACAGAACACAGAACATAAAGGGCGTAATCCACGCATCACCGTGTGCTATGCGCCAGAAGAGTATAGAAAGATTATCGATAATGCAGCAGCCTGTGGACTGAAGAAAAGCCAGTATATCCACGACATCTCTCTGGGGCTGGAGCCAAAGGTGATGATGAGCGACAAGGAGGCAGATGCCCTGATGTCACTAAAAGCTGCCCGAGGCGAATTGATTCTGATTAAGAATGCTCTTCATGGCACTACCCAGGAACAGCGTAAGAAGTATTTCCGCAACGAGCAGTTCATGCGCCAATGGATTGAGGGCGTTAACAGCCTTATCCGCAGATTAGTAGAAATTGAAAGTATGTTCAAAAGATAATGGTATGATAGCAAAAGCAAGATCTATATCGCATGGTTCAGCCATGACGAACTATGCCACCAAGCATAATCGTGCGGACATAGTGCTGACACGCAACCTTGACGAGGGGCTTACTCCTCTCGCCATGTGGGGAGCGATGGAAACCATCCACCAGAAGTATGAACCGAAATTCAGGCGCAAGCCTGTCACCAAGCCGACCCTTCGGATGGAGGTTTCCCCATCCCTTGAAGAAACAAAGGGGTGGACACTCAAAGACTGGTACGACTATGCGATTCGGTTTCTTGATGAGTTCAAGAAAGAAGTCCAAGCCAAGGAGGTAAAGAAGAAAGGAAAGGGCAAGTTCAATCTGGACAGAGCACAGATATTTGCTTGTCTTCACTTTGATGCGAAGTCCGGCATCCCTCATCTTCATATTCTCATCAACCGCATCGACCTTGACGGGAACCTGATGAATGACTCCTTCATTGGCGATAGTGCAGTCAAGGCTGCCCATACCATCAACGTTGAACGAGGTTGGGAGTTGCCCGAGGATATTCACGAGGCACACGAGAAGGAGATAACGGAAGCTTGTTACAACATACTCCGTGGAATGGCGAGTTATGACTGGGACACTTATAAGCACGGGCTTGAAAGTCGTGGTTACAAAGTCCATGAACAGCGTGACAAGCAAGGAGTCCTGCATGGATATACAATACTTCGTGGTAACTCCCGTTTCAAGTCATCCACGCTGGGCAAAGGTCGTAACTTGACCGTTCCTAAACTTGAAGCCACATGGAAGAAGCATCGTCCTGTAGCTCCAAGTGTTGACAAGCCGGGTTATACTATTGGCACCACTCAGACTACAGAACGAAAGTCGTTCCCAGAACACAATTCTGCACGTCAGAGCGTCGCCCAATCCAAACCAGAAATGCCATCTGTATTCAGGAAGATATTGTCTGTTGGTGATAAGAATTATTCCATCACAATGCCTATGGAAGCATACACGGCTATGAAGGAGGCCATTGAATCACCTGACGGATCTGTGCCATTTGAAAAAGTCTTGAATGTGGCTATGCTGCTGTTCATGAACTACGTCGATGCAGCCACAACCGTTTCAGAATCCTGTGGTGGAGGTGGCTCCACACCATCAAACTGGGGAAAGGACGATGATGAGGATGAGCGTGAGAGGGCACGACGCTGCGCCCAACATGCCAACTGGCTATGCAGACCTATTAGAAAATATAAAGGTCCACACCGTTAAATACAATTCGTTATGTCCAAGTATAGTAATCTTGTCGAAGAAATCAATAAGCAGGAAGAGGTCAAGGAACAAAAGGCTAACCTTGACAATGAACTTCAACTTCTTAAGCAAGCGATAAGCAACTTGCACGATAGCATTCAAAAAGTTGAGAAGGCTCGCAAAGATGGAGCGGATATGGTGATTGCGATGAAAGCTGCCACGGATAGCATGGATATGACTGTTTTCGCATTCTGTCGTGCTGTAACCCGGGCCGAGGCTACAGTCTTAAAAGTTGAAATGACCGATGAGTGCTTAACCGCCATCCAATCTGCAAGAGAGAAACTGATTCAGTCTGAGACCGATCTACTTGCCAGCCATAGAAGGTTGCAGCTACAAGAATTTCGCAATCAGAACGAAGAAATCATGTCTTTCATAAAGTCTTGTCAAGGAGTGTTCCTGTCGCCCAAGGTATTCTGGTGGTGGGCTGGTATCTCATACGCCACTTCGCTATATTCACTCTGGTGTCTATTGCAAATGGCCCTTCAGTGGTTGAAGTACTGATGGAGCCTTGTCAGTAACAGAAAAATGCAAATATGTGAGACGGCGTCCCACATATTCACGATATGCACATTTTCGATTGCTGTAAATCGTAGAAACCACTGTCGCAAATCGCGACGGTGGTTTTATAGGCCTTTGTCAAATTCTTACAAAATTATTGAATACTATCGAACAAAAAAGGTCTTGTATTTTAGCCTTTAGGGTCTTTTTCGAAAGGAAAGAAGAACGAATAGCTTAACTATCTGAAGTTGTGTCGAACTACCGATTTTTTTCGGCAGTTGCCTAGATATTCTCGGTAACTGAAACTTCTCCAGTTCATCAGATGGTAATTACTGTTTTTTCTTCAACTTAGGTGTTTGGGAATCTGGAGCTTTTTGGGGAACATCGATTTTTATCGTTAATGGCATTGGAAAATCAACTCCAACAATAAGAGCTTCTCCCTCACCAAGAATCGGCAAAAAAGATAGACTATTCCTATTTGCAGCCGAAGCAGCATTCTCTACAGCCTTTTTATCTTGTTCATTTATCAATCTATGAACAACAAATGTGCCCATTTGACTCAGTGTTCCTAATGGAATATCTCGTGGCATTTGTGTAGCTATACACAAAAATAGCCCATACTTACGTGCTTCTTTTGAAATCTGCTCAAAAGCATCAAGAGGTTTTGCAGAAAAATATTCATCTGCAATACTTTTATTTAAAAACTGATGAGCTTCGTCTATGAAAACAATTATCGGACTATCTTTATAAAGTCCTTTTCTTGCTTCACTCAACAAATGGTTTCCTATTGCATTTACCAATATTTCTCTTACTTGATAATCAAAACTTACTTTTGAAAAATCTAATCGAAGAATACTATGGTTCTTATCTTGAATAAAGTTATGTATGCCTTCTCGCAAATCTTTCGCATTTGGAATGGTATCTTTTCTAAAACCAAAAATCTTATTATATTCGGATGTTGACATTACATTATTTATGCGAGATATTAAGCTGATACAATTGGAAACATCTGTTTCGTTTCTGTCTCCCCACAATGAAGAATTATTTCTATCAGAATCCCAAATACATTCATTTGTAATCTGCGCTGCAAGAAGATTAAAATCGAAATTACATGATTTGTCTTCTATATCCACAATATGATTGTAATAGAAGACTGCAAATGGTCGTTTCGTTTTTTTTGATTTGTAGATATTCCCTACAATAGAATTTCCTTGTGAGTCTTGTTTATAATATGAAGCCAATTCTGAATTTGTGTCAAGTTTGGACATTTTCAAAGATCTTATAGCTTCCATCAGTTTTGGCACTTGTGTTTTTGAGGATGGATGTAGCAAATAGTACAATTCGTCGATAGACAAATTTGTATAATTAAAAATGTAGTCTCCAGTTCCTAATTCTATGTTTTGAATATTATTAATATTACAGTATTCTCCCGTAGCATCAATCAGAATACACTTGTTTTCTGTATATTCCGATGCAAGTTCAATAAGTTTTGCGACAGTCCAACTTTTTCCACCTCCAGTCGTTCCCAAAACGGCACAATGGCGACCAAAAAGAGAATTAAGAGAAATATTGCATAAAGCGTTGTTTGATGTTAATTTCCCGAAGGGAGCAAAAGGAACATCCTTTTCGCCTTTTTTTACTCCGAAAGCAGAAATATATGCACCTATTTGTTCGTCCGAACACGAAAAGGCTTTTGAACCAACTGAGGGATAACGAGAAACGGTTTTTGTTATTGTCTCAGGTTTGTATATATCAAAAAGAGCAAGCAATTCTATCTTTGCAATAGGATGGAACTGCGTTTCTTCTTCATTTATACTTTTGTCTGTTATTTCTGTTCTTTCACCTTGTGGAAGATTCAACTCAAACACTCTCCCTAAAAAACCATATTCCTGTCCTTCTATGACCACGAAACTTCCAACAGAGCCACCTGAAAAAATTTCTCCATTAAAATAGAAGGTACGCAAAAGCTTTGCAGAAGGAATCTGCAAACGAACATATTGTGGGGTGACCTCACAAACATATCCAACAAACTTGTTATGGTCAAATGGCTTCATAATTATTGGTATTGTCTATTTCATAAGAACTATTGTATGGATAATTCTCAACGAAGGCTTTGAACTTTGAAAACAGAACTGTTACATTTTGAGCAACATTTCCATCATCAGAAATGAAGTCCGGAACTAAATCATGCGTTATACCACTATCATCCCATTTTGCATCTTCCCCATTTTTTGCGAAATTCTTCATCCCATAGCATACAACAAGTAAATGAAAATTAGGATTCTGAAGTACTGCTTCTTTGATTACATTTTGGATATGTTTATCTTGAAATCCAAAACCAGCCACAATCAATAGAGTCCCTTCTTTTCTAAGAGTACTCTGTAAATGTGACATCATTTCAAAATATGGTTGTTCATAACTGCTTTCATATTTCTCACTTGCTGGGTATATAATACATGGATGGTCTGTCGTTTCTTTCTGATAAATTTTACCATCATGTTTTTCCCAATCGATACTTCCATGCAGCTTGAAAAGTTGTATAACATTAGGAACGAAACTTTCTTCGTTTTTTATTCTTGTGCGTTCTCTATATACAATATCATGATCAAAGTTAATTCCATTAAATATACGTGGATAAGAGAATGAAAAACCATCTATAATAGTGTAATTCATTCTTTGGGCTGCTTGCTCAAATAATGTGTCATAATTCGTTGTATACAGCTGAACACGTGGTTCTGTTGGCTTACGTGCTGTTAGCTTTCTAATGAAATCTTGATGATGTCTATTATTCTCGTCTAATGTCAATCTACAAGCATCGGCTATTTTTTTCTCTAATTTACATCTTAAAGATTTGCCTTCCTCATCCTTAATTACCCCATTTAACTTTTCATACAAAATTGTGAATGACAAAAACTCTTCAATATTTTTAGACTCAATAATTGACTGACATTTTTCTTTTAAGACACCATCATTCTTAGTGAATACTGAGCTAATAGCATTTATTTCATCTTCATAGCTTTGCCATAATTCTGTACGAGTTTTACCACCATGCGCTCCATTTTCCATAGAGGTACCAGCAGCTGTTAGAACTGCGATATTTTTAAAATGACAAGTATATTTACTAATATCACAAGCAATTAAACGATACGCCTCAGAAACAGCATACTCCTTAAACTGAGAAATGCCATCCCCGTCATTTTGTTGTTGAGGATTATTGTCAATATACCAATGCTCCTCATCGTAGGCAACTGATTTGTTTGCAGTTTTATATAAGTATATTTTATCCATTTAAATATATGATTTTATTTACACTCTATCAATAACATTCTCCAGGCTATTCAACTTGACCAGCATGAAAGCCATGCGTTCATTGCCCCAATACTTATTGGGAATGCCCTTTACGTTAAACTGCAACTTTTGTAATTCAACGTCTGTATCACTAGGCTTTCTTATTCGAATCATGAAGTAGGCTGAATGACTGGGAGCATCAGGATAGTTCCCTTCTACCAACTTTTCCTTTGTCCATACATCATGCTTTGTACGGACAATCTTACAGAGATTGCCCGCGAATTTCTCTCCCTTGACATACAAGAGCAAATACTTCGCTTGGTTCCATGGAGAATCGGCAATTTTATCCAAAGGTATGTTGTACCAAAGATTGTCAAATGTCCATTGACGTTTCTCTTCGCTGCCGGCAACAGCAATCATCACCAAATCATCTGCTCCCTTAGGCAAAGGGGCCAATGTTCCAACGTTCGGCAAATCTTCTACTTGTAACTCGGTGTCAAGTGCAAAAGGTTCACTTACATAAAAATGGCTTCGGATGTTTTTTAATACAGCCTCATTATCTGTCATCTCTTGCTCAATGGATGCTTGTCTGACATTGAGAGAATTCCAAATACTCTTGCTATTGTCATCGCACTTCATCAAAGCAAGAACTAAATAGTTCTTATTTGCTTTTGAGCGATATAACTTGCCATTTAATTGACTAAAATTTTCTTTCAAGAAACGATAGCAATCCATACCATCATGAGGTTGAATTGTGCGGAATGTATAGAGTTGATTGAAAGTGTCTTGTATCTTTTCCCTAAATTCCTTACGCACGTATTCTCTCCATGCCGCTTGTTTGCTCTTGTTTGCCCGACCATAGAGTGACACGATATAGAGGAAGTTTACATCGTAGTGACAAAGAAGCAATGTGTCACGGTCAAACAGTCTGTTTTCAAACTGTCGATTGAATTGTATTCTATTTGCTTGTGTTTCCAATTGTGCCTCGTCAAACGATAGGAACTTCTTTCCTTCTTTCTTATTTGGAATTCTGGCACTGATAAAGAAGTTTGGAATTGGATTATAACCCTCGGTCAATGAATCACGAAGCTGAGGCTGCTCACCATCATCATTGTCATCAAGGAATAAGTTCATATTCCATTGGACAACGTTCTTTGCATAGGTATATTGCTTGTAGATAGACTTATCTCCAAGTACAGTTGTATCATCCTTTGAACGCTTGTAGTATTTGCTGTCACCAATATAATATGTCAGTTCTGCTGGCAAATTTGATTGCTCTATCAGTCCCTGCCCAATAAACATGTGGTCAACTAACTTGCCATCACGTTGGTCTGTCAGTTCCTTTGGCAATTTTTGCTTATCCTCTCCACTTATCAGCGTATCAATCATTGCTTCAAAGATAAGATTAAAGTTCTTTGCCAATAAGAAGTCTTCAGCTTGTCTATTGATGGAAATTTTATACTCTCTATCAAAGAAAGCATAACATAAATCCCAAATTCGCAGAGCCTTATCTGAGAAATACTTGTATTTGATTTGTTTCAGACGACGGCATCCAAGATTCTTGTCAATATATGAGCGTTTTATTTTTTCAGGGCTAATCAGTTGATAGTGAATATTGATGTCAAAAGCCATGTTCCTCTCGAATATAGTTTAATATGGAGAAAAAGATGACGAGCAATTCCTCATCAAAGTTCACCATTTTCTTTCTGTTAACAGGGTCTGAATATATGGGTTGACCTTTCAGAAAAATTGGATTTGTAGAGGTGATAGTCTTTTGCCACTGAATTTTATTGAATCCCGAGTGTATGTTCTTGGCAATAAATGTAAAGTAGTCTTGATTGTTCTTGTTGAAGTCTCGAAGTGCTATTATTACATCGAGCAAGGTGTTGTGCTTGACTTTCTTGCCACGACTTTCGCCTTGGTATTCTTTGGATTCTAGAATGTTGTCATCGTGAGTTTCCTTATAAACACTAATGGTTCTATATATCCAGATTGAAAGCGTAGAAAGGAATTCCTTATATTCCTTACAGCCTTCTTCTGTAAACTTCAACTTGATTGAGTCTGAATTGAAGTCAATGATATCTTGCGGAGTTGCACCGAAGATGGTATCTGCTACGTTTTCGTCATTGTGTTCACCAGTCAACACGACCTTGGGCAAAAAGAAAATGACATCCTTAGCAGTTTTGCTATAACAATATCCCACATACCCAAAGGCGTAGTTATCTTCCTTTACAGGTACAGACACTACATCTTTGAGTATTTCTCTAATCGAAAGTCCATCTTTTACGATGGCATCCAGATTATATGGATATCCTTCTATAAATAGCAGCATAACTACTTATTATATCTTTTCAACATTCAAATTCCAATCTTTTGGAATTGCATTTATTAGTCTAACCATAACGCCTTGTCCTCCCCAACCATTAGTGGAGACATATATATTTTCCCCATTGCATTGAATGATATTGACTCTTGGATTACGATCTGTCCGTGTGTCATATTCATCTTGTGTTTCTATGAAATGAGAAACAAATCTCCCAAGACTTTTCCACTTGTTTACCACCTCTGTAGCAGGCATTTCTGGATGTTGACTAATATACGCTTTTACCAGTTCCGTAGATAGAGACCTTTTTGCATATGAGCCACTACCATTTATAGAATATTTAGTATTATCTTTGCCATTTTCATCATCCTCAACATCAACGTCACTCTCTGACAATAGTTCCACATTAAGATGTTTCATCATGGAAAGGAGCATAACTGTACCATTCTCACCATAGAGGTCTGAGAATTTTACATCTTTATTGTCTTCAGTCTTGAAGATATCGCCATCGCCATCTTTACAAACGTCATTCCATAGATAGAACAAAACCTTGTTTAGCAATAGTTTCTCTGTTATAATTCCATCATATGGCTTTACAAAGAAATCGCCCAACATCTTGTCTTCGGAATTTGTGGACTCAAAGATTCTATTGTTCACTTCTTTTTGGAATGAAGTCCATGAGAACTGATTTCCGTTTATATCAATTACCCAATCAGCATTCTTGTATTTAATTGGCTCATATTCCCAGTCCCATCTGCGTTTGAACGCAGAGTCGATAGGGAACAAGCTTTGGTCGCTTGTATTCATCGTAGCATAGATATACAAGTTGGAAGGAAGGCAAAGTTCCCCATCCTTGATTCCTTCTGAATCACAACCAAGTACATCTTCAAGGTATGCTCGAATATCTGCATCAGCTTTTATCGTATATTCCGAAACTCCATTTTCGTCTCGATCAAGCAATTGAAAAAGGTCTCCAAATATTTGAGCACAATTACCTCGGTTTATCTCTTCTATTATCAGATAGACATTTTCGTTCGTTTGGTAAGCACGTACATAAGCCTTTATAAAGGTTTGAGGAACAAAGTCATATTGAATAACCTTATCAATGATGACTTCATCTTTTTTTGCTCCAGCCAAGTCATCATCCTCATAATATTTGGCTTTTACCTTTCCATCATAACGATATTGTCTCTTCATTGTTGGCTTATAAGCTCCAACAAAAGTCGAAAAATCGCTATCAGGATGGAACGTTGTACGGAAAATGTTTTCCTTGGGCACATTCAATGCTCTCAACTGTTCCTTAATGCGATGTGACTTTCCAGTACCAGGCGCACCATAGAAGATTTGTTGGCGAATAACATCCTCTAAAAAAGACATCTTTTCATTATCAGATAATGGCTCCACTGTAACACCCAATTTCTCAACAGCCCATGTTGTAAACGCATCAGGAGTTTTATTATAGAGATTATCATAAGAATAGCCGTCATTTTCAGATGCTACAATTATCAAAAGAGTATTGAGGGAAGGGTAGCTTTGCGCAATCGCTCTATTAATAAGATTCTTAACATTAATTTTTTCGTCGCACACAAAAACCACAATGGGCAATTTGTGCTTGTATTGTTCAGCAATTCTATTCCCTATCTGTTTGTCTTCTTTTACATTTGAAACAGTCGCATTCAAAGAGAAAGACTCCATGAACCAAACCTTCATATCATTTCCCT